>Ga0074193_1003652_pt1 | contig 10888 bp, 10 predicted proteins | sample EPASupsiteHSE605_FD_64523 | JGI IMG/M metagenome (GOLD analysis project Ga0074193, IMG submission 64523) | Bioremediated contaminated groundwater from EPA Superfund site, New Mexico - Sample HSE6-05 | ecosystem: Environmental > Aquatic > Deep subsurface > Groundwater > Contaminated ...
ATTCTGATTTTATAGCTTGTTCTATAGCAGGAAATATTATTTCATCATCTAATGGAATACCAAACTTAGAATCTTTTTTTCCTGTAACTATATAATCATGAGAGTCACTTTTTACACCTGGTGTTATTCTGTAAAGAACATTCATCTTTTTACCTTTTTCTTTACATACACTTTCAATTAAACTTAATTCATCAAGTCCATCAACTATTATTCTTCCTATATTATAATCAACTGCTAATATAATTTCATCTATTGTTTTATTGTTTCCATTAAATTCTATCTTTTCAGGAGGAAAATTTGCTTTAATAGCGGTGTACAATTCTCCACCTGAAACTACATCTATGCATAATCCTTCTCTTTCAATTATCTCACACATAGAAAGAGTTAGAAATGCCTTCGCAGCATAAGCAGCTCTAGTATTTTTATATTTTTGCAAAAATGAAGTTTGTATTTCTCTACATTTATCTATGATTGCTGTTTCTGACATTACATAAAGTGGTGTACCGTATTTTCCGGCTAACTCCAACGTATTACATCCATCAAAATACAATATATTATTTTTTATTTCTTTAATCATTTTTTACCTCACATCTAGTTAATTTATTTTTATATTGCTTTTTATTTACGCCTATTAATGTTATTATAATTTATATCATGCAAATTTTATGCCAAGAAATGAGAATGTAATAATTTTATGTTTTAATTTATATATATAAGATTTCTTGACTTATTTTTTGAAAAGAATTAACATTGTTATAATAAATATGAAAGGGTGAGTTCTATTAAAAAGAAAATTGCAGTAGTAACTTTAGATTATATGGCATCTAAATTTTATGAAAATCAAATTAAAGAACTCTTTGGTGAGCTGGTATCTACAAGTGCTTATAATGTGCTGGATGGATCTGTCAGAAACATTGTAAAACCAGACTTGTTTGTTGTTACAACTGATGCTTTTGAAAGCATTACAACTTTTGAAAAATTTATTCCTATAGATGTTCCTAAAGTAGAAATTGAAGTAGCATTTACTAATAGTGCAGTTGAAACTTTAATGAGTATTCCAAAAGGAAGCAAAGCTTTGTTTGTGAACTTAAGTGAAATAATGGTTCGAGAAGCTATAACTTATTTAAATCAATTGGGCATAAATCACATAAACTTTACTCCTTATTACCCAGGTGCTCCACCGGTTAGTAGCTTCGATTTAGCTGTAACAGTAGGTGAAGCTCGCTATGTTCCAAAAGATGTAAAAAACATAATAGACCTTGGTCAACGTGTTTTAAATACAACCACTGTAATTGAAATTGCACTTAGATTAAAATTTGATTACTTGTTGGAAAGAGAAAAGTTCAGAGAATATTTCCGTTCTTTAGCCGTTAACAATTATAGCTTTGACCAGATTTTTGGAAGAGCTCTCAAAATGGAAAGTCAATTTGAAATTTTAATGGAAATTATGGATGAAGGTATTATTGGAGTTAACGAAGATGATGTTATTTTTGCTTGTAATACAAAAGCAGTAGAAATTACAGGAATTACAAAAGAACAAGCAATTGATCATCCTGCTTTGTCAGTATTTTCATTTATACCATTTGAAAAATGCAGAAATACAAGAAAAAAAATAAATAACTTATTAATTAAAGTAAGCGGAATTGATATTAATGTAACTGTAACTCCTGTAATTCGCGGTGATGAATATATTGGTTCATTTGCAACAATACAAAAATTTACAGAAGAAGAATATAAACAACATAACTTACGTATTCAGCTTCTTAATAAAGGTCATAAAGCAAAATATTCTTTTAATGACATAATTGGAGAAAGCAGTGTAATAAAAAAAGCTTGTGAAATTGCAAAAAAGATGGCAAAAACTAATTCGACTGTACTTATTACCGGTGAAAGTGGAACTGGCAAAGAACTTTTCGCACATGCTATACACAATGAATCAAAGCGCAGAGACTATCCTTTCATAGCAATAAATTGTGCAGCTATGCCAGATAATTTACTTGAAAGTGAACTGTTTGGATATGATGAAGGATCTTTTACAGGTGCAAAAAAAGGTGGAAAACTGGGACTTTTTGAATATGCTCACAAAGGAACAATATTTTTAGATGAAGTAGAAGGAATGAGTTCATCTTTACAGATAAAACTTCTCCGTGTCATTCAAGAAAGAGAAATAATGCATGTTGGCGGCAATAAAATTATTAGTATTGATGTACGAATTATTGCTGCTGCAAATGAAAGCCTCGAAGAATTAGTAGCAGTTGGAAAATTTCGTAACGACCTATATTTTAGGCTGAATACTCTGCCAGTACAAATCCCTCCTTTAAGGGAAAGAGGCGATGACATTATGCTCTTGTTTGAATATTTTAAAAGTAATTTAGGTGGAAAATTTACTCTTACTCCTCAAGTAGTTAATGCATTTCTTTTTCATAATTGGAATGGTAATGTGAGAGAACTGCACAATTATGTAGAATATCTAACATATATAGACAAAGAAATTATATATTATGAAGATTTGCCACCTGGTTTTCATAATAAAGCTATGTCTAAATATAATTCTGATGCAAGTACTAATTTAGATGCAAAATTATTAGAACAGTTAGCAGGCAATAAATTAGATGATTATTTGTTTGTACTAAATTCCCTACACAGAGGATTTATTAATCAAATAACCAAAGGCAGAAATTCTATTTCAGAAGAAGCGGAAATGGCAGGGCGTTTTTTAACTCAACAAGAAATTAGAGGTATATTAAATTCTCTAAATGATTTAGGTTTAATAAAAATGTCTCGTGGCAGAGGCGGCAGTAAAATAAACGATAAAGGGATAAAAGTTTTGAACTCGCTCCACTCGCGACCAAATTAAACATAATTTTACATTTAAATGGTTGAAGATATAAAACTTCAACCATTTAAATTGGAAAATAAAATATCTTTTATTAACATTATGCAATATCTATTGCATTGTTTTGTCAAATATGTTAAATTAATATCAAGTCTAAGCTTAAGGATTTTCTAAGGGCAAGGAATAAGAATTTTATATTGTAATCTACGATTATGATTCCTTGTTTGCAATGCAACAGGGATTTTTATTTTTGTTAAACAAAGGAGGTTTCTATGGAAAAAAGAATCGGTGTAATAGGTATAGTTATTGAAGACTTATCTCAAATTGCATTGGTAAATGAGATAATACATCAGTATGGCAATATTATTATCGGTAGAATGGGTGTTCCTTATAAAGAAAAGGGTGTCAATGTTATTTCCCTGGTGGTTGATGGAACAAATGATGAAATAGGAGCCCTTAGCGGAAAGCTTGGAAAAATCACAGGATTAAGCGTTAAAAGTGCTTTATCAAAAAAAAATTATTAATTGGAGGAAAAAATGAAAAAAATTAGTTTATTTCTAGTAATGATAATTGTTTTAAGTTTATTTGCAGGATGCAGTCAAAATAATCCAAAAGAAAACACAGCAGTTGAACAACCAGAGGCAAAACCTATAGAACCAGCAGAAGTTAAAGAACCTGTTAATGTAATTATTGCTGGACTAAAAGGACCTACTTCAATAGGTATGATTAAATTAATTGATGAAAAAGCTTTAAATAGCGATGAATATAATGTAGAATATGTACAAGAAAGTGCTCCTGATGCATTGACAGGAAAAATTATTAGTGGAGAAATACAAATTTCTTCTTTACCTATTAATCTTGCATCTGTTTTATACAACAAAACAGGCGGTGCAGTACAATTAATGGCTATTAATACAGTTGGAAATTTGTACATAGTTGGCAGTGATGAAATAACATCATTAAAAGACCTTGAGGGAAAAACTCTCGGCATGAGTGCAAAGGGTTCTACACCTGATTATGTAATGAATTATCTCTTAAAACAAAATGGTCTTGAAGGTAAAGTTGAACTAGATTATGCATTAGATCATGCAACTTTAGCTCAAACAGTTATAGCTGGAGATACAACAGTTGCTCTTTTACCAGAGCCTTTTGCTACACAAGTTACTATGAAAAATACTAATGTTAAGTCTTTAATCGATTTGAATGAAGAATGGAAAGCTTTATCAAATGGCGAAAGCGAAATATATACTGGTTGTATTGTTGTAAACAAAGAATTTGCAGAAAACAACAAAGAATTTGTAGCTGACTTTCTTAAACAATATGAAGAATCTGTAAACTGGGTAATTGAAAACCAAACTGAGGCATCTGTTTTAGTTGAAAAGAATGAAATTATGCCAAGTGCAGCTCTCGTTGAAAAAGCAATACCTAATTGTGGTATAACTTATAAATTTGCAAATGATGACAAAGAAAATATAAATAATTTTTATAAAATATTATTTGATTCAAATCCAGCTTCTGTAGGAGGAGTTTTACCTGATGAAGATTTCTACTATTCAGAGTAAATACAAGAAACTTTTTATAATATTATTTTGGATTTCTATATGGGAGATATTTGCACTGATTATTAATCGGGAAATTTATCTCCCTTCTCCCTTTGCAACAATAAAATCTCTATATGAACTTTTATTTATTAAAGAAACATATATAACAATACTTTACAGCTCATACAGAACTATTTGCGGATTTTTAATATCATGCATAATCGGTATTACACTTGGATATTTCTGTGGAATCAATGAATTCATGTATGATTTATTTAATCCTTTAATTAGTGTTATGCGAACCGTTCCTGTAATGTCTATAATAATTATAGCTTTAATGTGGTTTAAAGATACTGATGTTCCTATATTTGTTGCATTTCTCATGTGCTTTCCTTTAATATGGACAAATACTGTAGCAGGAATTAAAAATACTGATATTAAAATATTGCAGATGTGCAAAGTTTACAATATTAAAAAAATGAGAATTATAAAATCAGTTTATTTATATTCTGCACTGCCTTATATAAAAGCAGGCATGTTTTCTGCTCTTGGCATAGGCTGGAAAGTTACCTCTGCAGCAGAAGTTTTGAGTTTACCTAAATATTCAATAGGAGGATTTTTATATGATTCTAAAGTATATTTAGAAATACCTGACTTATTTGCATGGACTATTATAATTGTAATTTTAAGTTTCTTGTTTGAAAAAATATTGAAAGTTATATTTAATATAGGAGTTTCTCATGATTGAATTAAAAAATGTATCTAAAACATATGATAATCTACAGGTTTTAAAAAATTTCAACATTAAATTTGAAGACAACATGATAACATGTCTTTTTGGTCCTTCAGGTGTTGGTAAAACTACAATAGCCAATATTGTAGCGAAATTAATCGCTGTTGAATCCGGAAGTGTAATAAGTTTAGAAAATGCTGTTTTTTCTTATGTATTTCAAGAACCAAGGCTCCTTGAATGGTACTGTGTATATGATAATATCGATTTTGTATTAAAAGATGTTTATGCTCCTGAAAAGAGAAAAATTATCATTAATAATTATATTGATATGGTTGAACTTACTGATTATAAGGATTATAAGCCAAGAGCCCTCAGTGGCGGGATGGCACAAAGAGTTTCTTTAGCTAGAGCATTTGCCTATCCATCAAATGTTTTAATAATGGATGAGCCATTTAAAGGTCTTGACATGAAGTTAAAACAGGAAATGATATCATCATTTAAAAAACTTTTCAATGAAAGTAAAAGGACTGTTTTATTTATAACTCACGATATTGATGAAGCAATTTTGTTATCTGATACAATTTATATAATAAAAGACCGCCCTGCTGAAGTTGTTAAAACAATAAATAAAGATAGTTATGCACAAATTGATGAAATAAAAAAAGAATTATTAACATTTTAGAAGTTTTGAATTTTAAAATGTTAATGATTGAAGTTTTTTTCTGTTTGTAAGTATAATGCTTCCTCTTTCAGTTTTTACAAAACCTTCATTTTGAAAATATTTAAGCATGCGGCTTACAACTTCCCTTGCACTTCCCATGTTCTTTGCTATGTCTTCATGTGTCATATTAATGGTGTCTGAATTTTCTATTGATGATTGTTCTAATAAAAACATTGCTAATCTCTTGTCAAAACTCATAAACAATATTTGTTCCATTATCCACATCACATCTGAAAATCTTGTTAAGGTAACTTTGTTTGTAAATTTTTGCACTTCAATATTATTTTGACTGATTTGCATATAAACATCTGTTGGTAAAAGGAATATTTCACTGTCTTTTTCTGCTTCAATATAAATATCAAAATTCATATTATTTAAGGCACATGATGCAGACATTATGCATATTTCATCATTAAATAATCTGTACATAGTAACTTCCTTGCCGCTTTCTGATAAAATATAAGTTCTTAATTGCCCATTTTTAACTAAAATGAGACCTCGACAATCATCTAACCCTTCATAAACAATCTTTCCCTTTGAATATTTAACAAATTGTGATCTATTGATTATTAATTTTTGTTCAGCAGTATTTAAACTATTCCAAAATTCCAATTTATTACTTATGAATTCTATATCTGTATTATTAATCATTTCTCCTCCATAAAAAAATGTTTATTATAAACATATGTTATGATATCATATATAATTATAACTTAAAAGTTTATTTTTAAATAAAATTTTTTGTTTGGTGACAATGTCACTGAATGGAATGTATTTATTTTATATAATAAGCTACAATAATAAAATAAAAACTAGGAGGAAATAATATGAATTTCAATATAACAGATATTGCAAAAGAAAAATTAATGGAATATAAAGAAAAAAACATGCCTATAAAAGTTAAGATAACAGGCTATTCATGATGTGGCGCCACTATTGGCATTGTTTCGGAGAAACAAGAAGAAAATGAAAAAATTTACAATGTAGATGGTATGGATATAATAGTTTCTGAAGATTTAGATGGCGCTATGAAAGGTGCTCAAATAGATTATTCAACAAGCTTTTTTAAAAAAGGTTTTGAAGTAACTCCAACATTTTCATAAAAAAATTACCAAAATCCTAAACTTTAAAGATTTAGCTTAAACAAGGGTGAATTTTTTAAAATTTTGCTGCAAGAATTTTAAAAATGTCAAAAAACTATTTAAAATAAGCGTCAAAAATTAATAATGGCGCTTATTTTAGTTCCTTTTTTTATAGAGAATAGATTAATATATAATACAACTAAATTTATATTTTTTTATTTCTTCATTTCATTTTCTTATCTTAACAAGGGCAAACTGCCAGTTAGCTTATTTACTAGTTTTTTATTTCCACAAATCGCTACACCAAAGTATTGTAATCCGCTTTCAGGTACATTCGCAATCTTCTCTGTAAACTCTTTATATGTATTGCAGCTTTGGGCAACATCTGAAAAATCAACAACTGTAAATTCTGAAAATTCAGGCTGATACAGCTTTTTTCGTAGTTCTTTTATAAGTTCTGAATTGCCTTTTAAAATAGGTATAGGAAATTCAATAATTCCTAAATGATTATTTCCTGTTTTGTCAACCACATCTACACCAACTGTATAAGGCATGTGTTTTCCTAAAGTTACCCCCATGATGGCTGCTGTATTTGAAATAATACCCATAGGTAGCTCTTCATCTATTATCATAACGCATTTTGTGTTTTGAATATCCATATTTATTACTCCTTTTTCTTTGATTAATTTTGACTTCGGGTAAAAATAATCTGACTAATATCTTCAATAAAAATATTCTGATATTGTTTTGGAGTTAAACCAATAAAGCCCTTGAAGAAATTAGTAAAGTGGCTCTGATCGGCAAACCCCGTCTGCATAGCAACTTCTACCGGCTCTATACCTTCTTCTAGTAACTTCTTTGCTTTATTTACTCTAACTGTTTCCAAATACCGATAAGGAGTAATTCCCTTAACTTTTGTGAAAGACCGAAGCAAGGAGTATTTATTCAGCCTAGATAACCTACTCAAATCATTTAGAGATATACGTTCGGCGAAGTTATTTTCCAAATAATCGCATATAGATTTTATTTCTAAATTTATTTGCACTGGTTCTGCCAAAGTTAGCGGTACAGTATATTCTTCAATTAGCTTTTTTATTAGGAAAAGAAATATTTCCTCTTTTTGAAAATCCGTCTGTTCCTCCATAATCATTATATGCAATTCCCGTAACAGAGATCTTTGTTCACTATGAAAAACTACTGGCGTAATAAACTGCGGTAGATATTCTTTACCTAAAACTTCTAGTACGGCTTTCTGCATAATTTCCGGCTTAATGTTAATACATCTGTAATCCAAGGTTTTATCATCTATCTGTTCACAGGTATGATTATCCATAGGGTTAAATAAAAGCAAATCACCTGTACCTATGTTATATTCTTTGTTCTTACAAGATAAATGTCTCTCACCACTTTCAATAAAACCAATTACATAATATTCATGGAAATGGTTTGGAAACTTTTGCATTATTCCTTTAAAACGGTACCCTTCAATTTTTAACTCCTTGTCATAACACACTGTTCGTTCCTCTTTTAGCATTTAAATAACCTCCCTTCGCTTTTAAATATACCACATATTTTTTTATATCTCTTGCATGATATTGACCTCTTTTGAATTTTAATTCTGTGTTATTTATTATACCTGACAATATATTTTCTCTATTATATTTCAAGTGATTAAAATACGCAAATGCTTATTATAACGTCTCTTGTCATTTAGCTGAAAATTAAGTATGACCCACATTATTATCTTTTATTGAAAACTGTAACAACAAATTTCCATAATTTAAAAAAAGTTATTGACATTTCTCTTTGCTTTGATTATTATAGATGATAATTATATATTGAGGCAATGAAAAAGAGAGTATGTATAAACACCTTCTAGAGAGCAGAATTATAGCTGGAATATTTTGCAGGTAAATTTATATTGAAAGTAACTTTTGAGCTTTTAACTTGAAATTCAGTAGAGTTAAACGGAATAACCGTTATTGATTAAGAGCCTATATGGAATTAAGGTGGTACCGCGGGTATTCTCGTCCTTTGTAACGAGAACACCTGCTTTTTTTTACAAAAAAATAAGCAAGATATATCTTAATTAAAAAGTTAAATATATAAAGTACATAATATTATTAAATTATTTTATTACGAAAGAGAGGTCATTGTATGAGAATTAAAGCAGCAGACGCAATCATTAAATGTTTAGAAGCAGAAAACGCAAATGTAATATTTGGATATCCCGGTGGAGCCGTCCTCCCTCTATATGAAGCTCTCCGTAATTCAAATATTAAACATATTTTAGTAAGACAAGAACAGTCCGCTGCTCATATGGCAAGTGGCTATGGCAGAGCTTTAGACAAAGTTGGAGTTTGCTTGGCAACGTCTGGTCCAGGTGCAACAAATTTAATAACAGGTATAGCAACTGCATATATGGATTCAATTCCGCTAATTGCTATAACTGGACAAGTTGAATCAACAAGCATTGGAAGAGATATGTTTCAAGAAGCTGATATTATAGGAGCAACATTATCATTTACAAAAAATAGCTATTTAGTAAAAGATGCAAAAGAAATACCGCGTATTTTTAAAGAAGCATTTTATATTGCATCAACAGGTAGAAAAGGTCCAGTTTTAATAGATATACCTAGAGATGTGCAAGAAACATACATAGATTTTGAATATCCTAAAGAAGTTAATATAAGAGGATACAAGCCTACATTAAATGGTAATTCAAGGCAAGTGAAAAGAGCTGTTGACTTAATTAATAAGTCAAAAAGACCAATCATATGTGCTGGCGGCGGCGTAAGATCAGCAGAAGCAATAAATGAATTGAAGACTTTTGTAGAAAAGACTAAAATACCTGTTGTATGTTCACTTATGGGTGTAGATGCTTATCCAAATGATAGTCCTTATTTTGCTGGTTTATTAGGATCTCATGGATATAGTTTTGTAAATAGGTCTTTGAATGAAGCAGATTTGTTAATAGTTATTGGTGCTCGATTTGCAGACAGATCAACATCTATGATGCATAAAAACAATCAAAATCAAAATGTAATTCACATAGATATTGATCCAGCTGAAATTGGTAAAAATATAGAAACTAGAATTCCAATAGTAGGCAATGCTAAAGATATATTAATCAATTTAATTGAATATAATTATGATTTAGATGCCAGTGTATGGCTTACTGAACTTCAGCAAAAAAGAAAAGCTTATATGGAAAAATTACTTGCTCATGATACGCCTCTCAATCCAAAGCGCTTAATCAATAAAATTTCAAACTTAATGAATGATGAAGGAATTTGGGTATCAGATGTTGGTATAAATCAAATATGGGCAGCTCACAGCTTTACAGTAAGCGGACGAAAAAGGTTTTTAACATCTGGCGGTCTTGGAACTATGGGTTACAGTTTACCAGCATCAATTGGAGCTAAAATAGCATTACCTGACACTACAGTTGTTGCATCAATGGGTGATGGAGGATTCCAAATGCTCATGAGTGATTTAGCTTTAGCAAGAGAACATAATGCTGGTGTTAAATTTATAATTTTCAATAATGGGCATTTAGGTATGGTTAGAGAATTACAGAAAAATGCATACAATGAAGATTCATATTTTGGAATAACTCTTGGCTTTAATCCTGATTTTATGAAACTTGCAGATGCTTACAGTATAAAAAGCATGAAAATATCAAAAGATGAAGAAGTAGATGATGCATTAAAAGAAATGTTTAAAGACAATGAGCCTTTTATTCTTGAATGCATCGTAGACGTTGAGATTCCATCAGTTCCACGTTTAGGAGGTAAAAGACATGAATAAGAACAAAAAATTAATTTTATCTATCCTTGTAGAAAATTATTCAGGTACTTTAAGTAAAGTTGCTGGTTTGTTTACAAGACGTGGTTATAATATTGATAGTTTAAACGTTGCTGAAACACAAGATCCAAACATATCACGCATTACAGTTGCCGTAACAGGCGACAG
>Ga0074193_1003654_pt1 | contig 10887 bp, 11 predicted proteins | sample EPASupsiteHSE605_FD_64523 | JGI IMG/M metagenome (GOLD analysis project Ga0074193, IMG submission 64523) | Bioremediated contaminated groundwater from EPA Superfund site, New Mexico - Sample HSE6-05 | ecosystem: Environmental > Aquatic > Deep subsurface > Groundwater > Contaminated ...
TCTACCGTTATGCAGCCGATACTGTGAAAGATGAAAAATCAAAAAAGTTCCTTTTGAAACTAGCTGAAATGGAAGATGTCCATCAAAGCTTTTTCGCGGAACTCAAAGAAAAATTCTCTTCGTCTCAAGAAGTGGAAGGCCTTCCCGACACCGAAAATCAGGCCCTCGCCTACCTTCAGGCAATGGCCGAAGGCAAGATCTTCGGCAATATCGAGGATATCACCTCGAAGATAAAACCCGACGACTCTTTTATCGATATTCTTTCTTCCGCCATCGAGTTCGAAAAGGATACAATAGTGTTTTTCGCAGCAATAAAAGACTTGGTTCCTAAAGAACTCGGCAAAGATAAAATCGATTCGCTTATCCGTGAAGAAGTATCGCATGTCGCGATACTCCTCAATGAAAAGACGAAAAACTGACGGCGGAAGGACGTATCTGAAATGGGAAATTTTCTTAAAGCCGTCAAAGTGACGGACAAGGTTTACTGGGTCGGCGCGATAGATTGGGCCGTCAAGGACTTCCATGGTTATTCCACCGACAGGGGCACTACCTATAATGCATTCCTCATCATGGCCGACAAAATAACACTCGTCGATACCGTCAAAGCCCCGTTTTTTAGCGAAATGCTTGCACGAATAAGTTCCGTCATCAATCCGTCAAAAATCGATTACATAATCTCCAACCACTCTGAACCCGACCACTCCGGAGCATTGCCTGAAACTATCCGGACCATCAATCCTGAAAAGATTTTTGCCTCCGTCATGGGCGAAAAAAACCTTAAGGCACATTATTCCATCACTCAGGAAATAACGCCAGTCAAAACAGGCGACAGCCTCAGTCTCGGCAATATGACGGTCGATTTCGTCGAAACAAAGATGCTCCACTGGCCCGACAGCATGTTCTCATACCTGCGCGAAGAAAAAATCCTCTTCTCTCAGGACGCTTTCGGGATGCACCTCGCTTCCGACAGACTCTTTGCCGACGAAATAGATCACGAAGTCCTCTATTGGGAAGCCGAGAAATATTTCGCCAATATCCTAATGCCGTATTCCCAGCAGGTCCAGAAGCTCGCTGCCGATCTGCCAGGTTTCAATCTGGATATAAAAACTATAGCTCCCGATCACGGCCCTCTGTGGCGAAAGGATATTTCGACGATTATTAATTGGTATGTCGACTGGGCGGCACAAAAGCCCGAAGACCTCGCCATTGTTGTTTACGATACCATGTGGCAATCAACCGCATTGATGGCCCGTTCAATCGCCGACGGTATAAAAAACGCAGGTTCAAGGGTTGAAGTCATCTCGCTTTCATCGAAGGACCGCAGCTATGTCGCCACAAAAATGCTCAAGGCAGGCGCTCTCGTAATCGGAAGCCCTACTCTCAATAACAATATTTTTCCGACGGTCGCCGATGTTCTCACTTACATCAAGGGACTCCGTCCAAAAAATAAAATAGCTCTCGCTTTCGGTTCTTACGGCTGGGGAGGGGAGGCCGCAAAACAGATCGACGAGATTCTCAAATCAATGAACGCGGAAGTCATTTCGGAACCCTTGCGGATCAAGTATGTCCCGAAGGAAGACGATCTGAAAAAGTGTTTCGACCTGGGTACCGCAATAAGCGCGGTGCTCAAGAAAAAAAATTAACCATAAAGGCCTCCTCATTATGGACAACATCTTCAACCGCAGAAAAAAAGATTCTAAAAGCCCGTACAAGACACAGGTAATCCCCAAGAGCGCGGTAATTAAAAAATCCGTCCCTAAAGTGTGCCTGAACTGTAATTCCATATATGAGATAAGTCCATGGGAGATAGAGGACGGCAAGCCCACCGGCATTTCGCACGGACTCTGCAAGGCATGTTACAAAAAGCTTAAGGAAAAGATAGAAAAGGACGTGGAAGAAGAAAAAAAAGCACAAAAAAAGGGGGAATGAAAAATGGATAGGTATGTGTGCGACGTCTGCGGTTATATCTATGATCCGGAAAAGGGCGATCCAGACAACGGGGTGAAGCCGGGAACTTCATTCGAAGATATTCCCGATTCCTGGACCTGCCCGGAATGCGGGGCGGGCAAGGATGAGTTTTCAAAAGAATAATTCGTGTCCGGCCTTAATGACCGGTTTCGAGAAAATATATAAAACTTTAAACAAGCGGGAACTGGTTCATCCGGACCCGCTTGAGTTTCTTTACCGCTATGAGAATAAAAACGATCGCGAAGTAGTAGGACTCATTGCGTCTTCACTGGCTTACGGCAGAGTCAACCAGATCCTTAAAAGTGTCGAAACGGTACTTTCAACGCTTTCTCCCTCGCCTGCCGCATTTATTGCGGAAACGGATTCGCGCGAATTTCAAAAAATCCTGAAAAATTTCAAACACCGCTTTACCGATGGTCGCGAAATGGCGACTCTGCTTACCGCGATAAAAGAAGTAAGAAAGAACTACGGCGCGCTGGAAGACTGTTTCAAAGAGGGCATGAAAAAAAACAAAAGAGCGGAAAATGCGCTTGGCTCACTTTCTTTTTTTGTTGAAAAAATTACGGATTCCTTTGAAAGAAAAGAGACTTACCTTGTGCCGCACCCGGAAAAAGGCAGCGCCTGCAAACGCCTTAACCTGTTCCTGCGCTGGATGATAAGAAAGGACGACGTTGATCCAGGGCCATGGAGCGATATCAAAAGTTCTATTCTGCTTATTCCGCTTGACACGCATATGAACAATATCTGCAAGATACTCGGCTTTACCGTACGTAAAAGCGCTGATATGAAGACAGTCCTCGAAATCAGTGCCGCGTTTTCGAAGATAAACCCGGTCGATCCTGTAAAATATGATTTCGCTCTTACGAGACTCGGAATCCATCCCGACATGAAAATTTCCGACCTTGAAAACTATATGTGAATCGAATTATGGAGAAAAAGCACTTCAGTCCATCGGAAATACCGGCAAAGCCGGGCGTATACATTTACCGTGATTCCTTTGGTAATGTCATCTACGTTGGAAAGGCCGTCAACCTGCGCAAGCGTATGTCACAGTATTTTCGTCCGTCGGCTTCGAGAATGGCTGATCCGAAGCTGCGCTCGTTGATAAAATCGATAGATTCATGGGAATGCCATTTGGTAAAAAATGAAGATGAGTCGCTTTTGCTTGAATCCAATCTCATCAAAAAATACATGCCCCGCTATAATGTCCTGATGCGTGACGATAAGCGTTATCTCATGATAAAGATAAATATGAACGAAAAATTCCCAAAGCTCTATCTCGCAAGGGTAAGGAAAGACGACGGCATGAAATATTTCGGTCCTTTTCCCAGAGGAAACGTGCTGCGCGAAACAGTTGAATTTCTTACCAGACGTTTCGGCCTGCGTTCCTGCAATTCCACGGAACCTTCCGAGGAAGATAAGAAGCACTGCCTGGCCCGTGTGATAAAAGACTGTTCATGTCCATGCTCCGGTGCGATAAGTCCCGAAAACTACCGCAAACGTGTCGATTCAATGCTCGAAGTCCTTAATGGAAACGTCAAGGACATAATCTCAGCAATAAAGGAGGAAATGCTCAAAGCAGCATCCTCTAAGAACTTCGAGGCCGCCGCGAGATGGCGTGACATAGCCTCCGGGATAGATGAGGTGTTCGGCCCTAAAAACCGTTCATTCCGTTATGCTTCGATAAAATCAGAGTGGGGAATGGATGCCGTTGAGGCTTTGAAAACCGTCCTCAAACTTTCTTTTCTGCCTGATCCGATAGAAGGCTTCGATATTTCCAATATCGCGGGCGAACTAGCCGTTGCCGGAATGGTATCTTTTAGAAATGGAAAACCCGACAGAAAAAATTATCGCCGTTTTAGAATAAAAAGTGTCCACCAGATAGATGATTTCGCAATGATGAAGGAAGTCATAACACGCAGATTCTCAAGACTTATTGCTGAAAAAAATCCGCTTCCAGGACTTGTCATGATAGATGGTGGCAAGGGGCAGCTGAATGCCGCACTGGAAGCTCTCTGCGAAATAAATTCGCCGCCTGTTCCAGTTATCGGACTTGCCAAAAAAAATGAAGAGATATTTGTGCCGGGAATTCAGGATCCCATAGTTCTTGACAGACACAATCCGGCTCTTAAACTCCTTCAGGCCGTGAGGGATGAAGTGCACCGCTTTTCAATCCAGTATCACCGGGAACTTCGCCTTAAACGCATTCAGGAATCGCTTCTCGATGAAATCCCGGGAATCGGACCTGAAAGAAAAAGATCACTCCTTATCAAATTCGGTTCCGTTGCCGTGATCCGAAGAAAAACACCGGAGGAAATTTCGTCCGAAGTTCCCGGAATCAGTGTCGCATTTGCCGAAAAAATCCTTTCCTTTCTTAATAAAGCCTAAAGAACAAGCCTATGGCATACAAATGCTTCGGCAGCTTCTACGGATATTTCGTGTCCGCGCACCCTTGCGAGATATTCCATATTTTCGATGCTGCAATGATGCGGGGAATGGCGCAGCTGCGATTTATGCAGACTCATCGCCTTGATCTTAGTATCGAGGAAATCTGAAATATCAACATAGAGGTTGGGATGGTATTTATCATAATCAACATTCCAGAAAAGAGTCTGGTTGTCATAACTTAATACTATCTGCGGGAACGATTTGACTGTTGGATCGTGAGGCCGGCATGCCGTAAATCCCGCCTTGAATGTCGCCACATGATCCTGATTGTACGATATTGCAGGCAGTGCCACCATTGTCGGATTTATCCTGTCGATTGCGACTTTGCTGTCTTTTTCTATGACCGAGATGAGGTCTCTCTGGGGAATGGCATCGAGCCTGAGATGTGTTTCGGCATCGGTGTAGAATATATCGTAATCGTCTATTTTCAGGAACTCTGCCACTTTTGCAAATTCCTCGCTGCGCGTATTTCCTGAAACTATATCATTTTTGCCATCATAATGTTTAAGGTCGCCCACGCTCATTACAAGGACAAATACTTCACCTCCGGCTTCTTTTATTTTGGCAATTGTTCCAGCGCATCCGAAAGATTCATCATCAGCATGAGGAGAGACTACGAGAAGTCTTTGCTTCGAGAGGAAATTTTTCGACATGATGTTGTACACTTCTTACCTCCTTGTTTTTATGAAGATCGGATTTGCCAGTAACCATACGTTATCGGCAAATATATAAAACCTTACGTATTGTTTTTGCAAGTTCTTATCCGTCAATAATATATCTTGGCTGAATGAAAAGTTTCTGAGATCCACCGGATTTTCTGAGAGAAGTTTTCCATTCTGGACGACGATTATTTTACCGAAGGTATTAAGTTTTTTGTCCTCCAGTTTTATATGCCCTTTTATCTCAAGTTTAATTTCCCTATTTTCAGAAGCAGTCAATTCTTCTCCAAGCCAGGCATATTTATTTTTATGGACAATTCCTGCGCTGTCAAGGCAGATCATTTTTCCATTTGCATTGACGGTAGCATAGGAATTTCCCTGAATGATGGCATTTGTGATACTTGAGTAATCTGTTTTATTCGAATGGATTACAGTTTGAATCAATTCTATAGACCCTCTTCCATGATAATCGGCCTCTCCTACTATTACAGGTTTTATTTCCCTCGTTCCGACACAATATTCCAGCAGAATTCTGTCCCAGGTTTTTCCTGGTTCATGGGCATGTGCCGCATCTGCATAAATTCCGGCAAGTCCATTATAACCGTGTGTATTTTCTATGTCGCCGAGATATGGAGCCGTATAAAGAAAAACTCCATCTATTTTATCTTTCATAGTAGCCTCGGGAGCCGACCATATCACCCCTGTTTCCGGGCTTCCTTTTTTTCTGATGTAATCTATTGCCTTCTGGAACGGAGCTGTGCCTGCATTGTGATAAATATCGAAAGGGCTTCCTTGTATGGTAAAGGGTCTGTTGTTGAAAGTCCAGGCGAATCCTGTGAGGATCAGGAATACGGATAAAAGGGCGCGCAGTTTTTTATACCTGTAATATGAATGTCCCTGGCTGTCGGAATAATACGCAGCTTTTTTACCTGATATAAAAGACATGATTCCGGCGGCGGCAAGAAGTAAAGGAAAAAGTTTCAGCAGTGAAAATATGGTAAATCCCGTACGGTCGTTAAGGACGACTGGAAGTTTTTTGTAGAATTCGGGGTCCCGGTTCCCGAAAACGGTCAGCTGTTCGCTCCATTTGTGTGTTGTAAGGTTTCCCTTGAAATAATTACCCTCCCAATAGTAATGAGGCGCGATATCGGCGCCTGGCACAAGCACCATGTCCGGATATTTTTTCTGTACGCGTTTTATCTCTTCCAGATATTCCGTTATTCCGTAACTGACAATGCTTTTCCGCTCTTTTTTAAGTCTGAATATATTTCTGAAGGGTGGAAGCCCGTATTCAGCAATAACGATAAACTGGTCGCTGAACACTACGAATTTCATACCGTTTACGCGGGCTTTTTCCACAACCGATTCAATACTTTCGTCGCCTGCGCTCAGATTGGTATTGACTCTGAAAATTCCTCTTTGCCAGTTGTTTGAGGCATTTACAGTGTTTATAAAAAAGAAAGAAAGCAATATTATAATGACGTATTTCATTTCCGGCGTTCTCTTAATTTTTTGAAATGCTCATATACCATATCCACGCTTATATTTTTCAATCCTCTCGGGTCATCGACATTTGGAGCATTTCCATATTTTTTCCCGTCAGACAGAGTCACTGCGGAAAAGGGGACATCGTCCGGATAAGCTCCGTATGATTCATAATCGGCACGCCCGAAAATTCCAACGGTCGGGACTCTCATGGCAACGGCAAGATGCATAGGCCCGGTATCATTGGAAATAAAATAATCGAAACACGAAATTACAGCACAGAACTGGTATATATCATCTTCCGGCGGAACGGGAATGATTTTACATGAGGCTATTGCGCAAAGTTTATCGACAAGCGGCATTTCTTCTCTTGATCCGGTGGCGAAGACAGTTGTATTACCTTCTTCTGTAAGTTTTTGCGCAAGTGCTGCGAAACGTTCCAAAGGCCATGCCTTCTGGCTTAAAAACTTTTGTCTGGCCCCGCAATGAAGACATATTTTTGCTTGACCTGCATAAGGGGTGAAAAATCCCATGGTTTTTTTGAGCTGTTCGGAAGAGAGGGATATGGATGGGAGAGAGAATCTGCAATCAATTCCGATTGCTTTCAGGATGTCGCAATAGCGGTAAATATTATGTCGTGGCAAATCGCGGTTGTCCTCCACTTTTATATCCAGATAAAATGCGCGTCCTTCACAGTTAAGTCCTGCTGATATAAGAGGTTTGCACAGAATATCGACAAGCCATGGTTTCAATGCTCCCATCAGTGAAAATTTACTGACGCAGTCGATATACAAGTCGTAAGGTTTTTCCAGCTGTCTGCTGATGTTCATAATATCTTTAAGTACTTTCAGAGAGAATATACTTTCAATGCCTTGTTTATAAAGTACTTCTGATATTATGCATTTGTTGACAAATCCTGATCGTTCCAGAAGTTCTTTTCCTGGCGGTGCCGCGATCGTCCATATCTGCGAGTCAGGAAAATTTTTTCGAAGGCTCTCGAACAATGGGAGCATTATTACATAATCGCCTATGCCTCCGAATTTGAAGACGATTATTTTTCTGCATTTGTTTTTATCAAATGGAGAGGTCATGTCGTTTTCCGTTTTTTGAAGAATAAAATTACTTTGAGGAAAGCCAATAATATTTTACACAGCAGATATACCAAGATCCCATGATATTTTCTGACATAGCGCAAGTTGCTTTCTGTCATCCATTTCCATGTATTGCTGCTGAAAGACCCGCCTTCTCTGTGGAGAACGGCGGCTTTTCCGGACTGCCAGCATTCCCAGCCGGCTTCGCGGGCCCTTTTGCCAAGATCTATATCGTCAAAATACATATAATATTCTGGATCGTAAAGAGAATGTTTCTGTATAAAACTTCGTCTTATGAGGCAGCATGCACCGCTTATATAGGCTTTAGCTTCGTCTTTTGGTATTTCTGAGGAATCCCGTTTCGTGAGATAGCGTTTTATAAATTTATCGCCGAAAAGCGCGCGCAGATTCATGGAAATAGCATGAAGTATTGGTTTGGGGAGTCTTTCCCCAAGCGTACCTCCGGCTGCAACAAAGCCATCATCCCAGCTCCCCGGGTAAAGTATCGGACCGAAAATCGCTCCATTTTCTTTTTCTCCGGCCAGGATAAGAAGCTGATTGATAGTATCCGCCCTGAATTCGAGGTCGTCATTAATGACAAGCGCGAAATCGTCATTTCTTCCGAGGAGTGCATTATTGTGATTAGATCCGAACCCTGCGGGAACTTCATTCTTAATGATTTCAGCATCCGGGAAACGTTTTTTTACGACAGCTCCTACATCCCATTTTGAACAATTATCTGTTACAATTATTTTTGATTCAATTGATTTAATGGACTGAGTAAGTGAATCGAGACATATGTCCAGATTTTTTTCCGAAGAACCGCTTACTACAGAGATACTGATCATTTTTTTCTTCCTATGGCAGTGATAAAGTCTTTTCTCTTCAAGCACTTGAAAAGAAGGAACTTAATTATTTTTCTGATGACTTCCAGCTTTCTAATATTTGTGGCGATGAAATTTCGTAATCCTCCTGGAATAGCGGAATTATGTCCCAAAAGACCGGTTCCGCCATCACTGAATATTTTGACAATCTCAAAGCCTTTATCCTCAAGAAGCATTTCAAGGGTGCTTCTGGAGAAATGGCTGAGATGGACATAAGGCTGCAGAAGCCTGTAACCGCTTTCGGCATCTTTGACCGAAGAGAAATCAGGGACACTGATAAATATGTATCCGCTGTTTTTAAGTTTACGGTGAATGATCTGGAGCGTATCCGCGGGATTTTCAAAATGCTCGAGTACATGCCAGAGTGCAACGGCATCAAAACTTCCGTCTTCAAACGAAGCATCGGATAAATCGCCACAGAAAATATTAGCCTTGAAATGTGTTGCTGCATACTCGCACATTTCATGGGAATATTCTACTCCGCAGGACTGGAACCCGTTGTCCATGCATTCTTTCAGAAAGAATCCGCCGGCAGAACCAATCTCAAGAATTTTTCCCGTTTTTACATATTTTTTCAATAAACGGCATCTTTCAGCAGCGTCATTTTCAAAAACAGCCGAATTTGCAAGATAATCCATGAACATTCCTGTTTCCGAACCGCCGCTGAAATATTCTTCTCCGTACATTTTTTCGCGTTCGGCCGCATCCAGACGCGGAGAAGTATAGGCGAATGAACAATTGCCGCATCTGCTGATCGCTATTCCTTTATCAAACTCGTACAGGATAGAACTTTCGTCCGAAGAACAAAACGGACATTTTACCTTTTTGATCATTTTTTCAGGCTCTCCCTGATGTTGCCCCAGAGATATGCGGCGGTTGTGGCAAGTCTGATGAACTTGAATGTGATAACACAGTACAGAAGTATTGCGAGATTACGGAAAATTCGGAACAGAATCGATCTTTTCGGTTTAAATTCCTTTTTAAAACCATAGTCAAGTTCGAGCACGAGATCCGGGAACTGTTTTCTTACTATCCCCGAATTCTTTCCCTTGACATAGGAAAGTCTCATTAGCTTTGCAAAGGTCTCAGGCATAGGATGATAGGCCCAGCATTCCGGGACGACGCAGACCCTGAACCCGGCTTGGCGCACTCTGTGCCGGAGATCGGGATCGGTTCCTGCGATTATATCAGGGTTTTCCCATCCAATTTTTTTAAAGAGTTCTGCCGGCATGCAGAGGCACATATGTGTAACCATATCGCTGTCAACCAGTTGATTCTGAACCGGAAAGACCGACCTAGGCATTTGCTTTGCTGCTATTTTCTGAATCCAGTTGGAATCTTCAGGGATCAACTGTGAAGGGCCGGTCATTCCGATAGTTTTATCTTCCAGAAACGGGACAATAAGTTTTTCGAGTAAATCGCTGCAGCCCAAAGTGACGTCGTCGTCAATGAAAACGTAGTAGTTTCCGGATGCTTTTTTTACGCCTTCATTTCTCGCTTTGCCATTGGGGGAAATGCCAATTGAGAGGATAATTTCATGCGGCTTAAGAGTCTGGGAATCAAGATCTTTCTTCAGTTTATCGACGTTCCCGTTCCTGACGCCGTCGAAAGAGGGAATAATAATGGATATTTTAATTTCACTGAACATTTTGTCCATCAGGCACCTCCGTCAAATTTCCGGCAGTTGAATTCTTGCATTCATTATAATAGAAAAGCGATATCAATGCCAGCACGAACCAGAATATTTCCATATTAAAGATGGTGTAGAAATTGACCATTGTTATTCCGTGTACCATCATTCCGGCGTGTCCGCCTATGAATCCGAGTGAGAGGGCCTTGAAATGTGGATTGGCAGTTGCGTAATAGAAGCGGAGCATGAAATAAAAAATGCAGAGGTTCATATAAAGGAAAGTAAAGAATCCGATGAATCCTGTTTCGAGAAGTTCCATGACGTATTGATTGTCGGCGTATCCGAGGCTTTTCGAGCCGCAGCCCTGTCCGAGAAAAGGATAATCGGAAATTTCATTTACGGACTCTTTCCAGGCCAGTACTCTTGAGTGCAATGACGGGTCTATGCTTTCACCTTCCGTGGCAACGTCGGCGATTTGCGTAAACTGATTGCTTATATCCTCATGATGTTTATTCAGAAGAGCTGAAAAATCGCCTGTTCCCACCTTGACTACAAATATATAAAAGATAGGCACAATCATGCAAAGCAATATAAAAAACAATATTTTCTTATTTCTGGATATTCCGAAAATGATCAGGAGCATGGGGATGACGCTGATGTAGGATCCTCTGGATTTTGTCATGATAAGAGATATTGAGAAAATCACCAGAAGTGTCATGTAG
>Ga0074193_1003655_pt1 | contig 10887 bp, 9 predicted proteins | sample EPASupsiteHSE605_FD_64523 | JGI IMG/M metagenome (GOLD analysis project Ga0074193, IMG submission 64523) | Bioremediated contaminated groundwater from EPA Superfund site, New Mexico - Sample HSE6-05 | ecosystem: Environmental > Aquatic > Deep subsurface > Groundwater > Contaminated ...
GAAAGCTGATTATAAACTGCTGGCGTCCACGACAATGTGCTGTTATTCATTTGTAATGGTTTAAATATTTCCTCTTCAATGAGCTGTTCTAAATCTTTGCCTGTAATGTGTTCCACTGCTTTTTGTAAATATGTATATGCTTCACCAGAATACAGAAATTTACTGCCTGGATCAAAATGAATACTTAGCGGCTTTGGACTCCAGTTTTCAAACCCTGAACTGTGACACAGAATGTTTCGAGGTGTAATAAGCTTATATCTTGGATCGCAGCTTATTTCATATTTTGGTAAATATTCAGCGACTGGAGTATCTAAATTAATCAGTTTTTTGTCACAAAGGTACAGTACAAGATAAGGCTTCCATCTTCTGATTACGAGGTAATCAATGCACCTACTTTTTCTTTTACTAAAATAGATAAGCATAAAAAAGATTACGCTTATAGCGAAGTTTGGGTTCCTGTTCAAAAAAGATAAAAGCTAATTTATACTTTACTGCTACTCTTTGTGAATTATTAAGAATAGCATAAGGTAATGATGTAAAGACATAGAGCAGATAACCTATGAGTGTATCATGTGGTTATCTGCTCCTTTGTTAAATAATTAAACTGTTTTAGCAAAACACAACACTATAATTCGATTTCTAAAATCTTCAAAACCAATTATCCCAAATTCATTATTGTAAATTTTTTTGTCTTTAGATTAAACTTTATATAATATGGATAACAAGCATTCAATCTACTGTTTAAAATGCAGTCATAATAATCAACGGGAAAAAGCCAAAATTGTATTTTCATTTTTTGAATATTCTCTTTAAGTAGTTGACATCTAACAACAAATTAACCGTCTCAAATTTCCCTTTATAAAACACACCCCAGTTATTGAAAACACAAGGCAATTCCTTTGCTTTTTGTAGCGTATCCACTTGAATTAGAGATACAGGAACATCATTTATTTCACAATACTGTTTTATCATCTCAATGTTTTGATAGACATAGGGGCATTGCATATCATAATAAATTGTTAACTCTTTGCTTTCAATTTTTTGATTTTTGGCATTTTGTGTGAACTTTGGTGTTGTTCCGTCAAAAGAAAATGCAAGCAATTCATATCCATTATCGGTAGTATCAACAACCTCAAAGCCAAACTTTTTCGCAAATGATTGGTCAGTAAGCCATGATTTTTGTTTTTTTGATCCAAGCATACAAATTCCAGATTTACCCTTTTCTTTGGCATCAGCCAAACAATACTCCATCAGCGATTTCCCATACCCTTTTCCTTTGTAACTACCAGAAACCCATAAGCAATACAGATAATAATAGTTGTCACCAGTAATGGGAACCCAAGCGGTTTCAAGAGGAGCATATTCAATAAAAACCGTAGCCTTTGAATTTAACTTTCTAAAAACATGGCCTTCATTTAGTCGATCAGAAAGCCATTGTCGCTTCGCATCAATACCTTGATGGGGCTTTTTACTGCGGATAATGCAACATAAATGCTCATTGACAAGGTTTTCTGTTGTTAAGTTTACAAAATCAGTATTCATGTGTACCCTCGCTTCAAAACTAAACTTGTGTTCTTGTTTTTTTGCCTTAATTGCTAAATTCAGTTATTCACCTCCCTGTACTAAGAATAATCGCAGACAGACTATAATTCAATAAACGCTCCGTAGAGTTTTAATATAACATTATATAAATTGCTTCAACTATCAACTGGTTTCCCTTCTTAATTTTCAAACCGCCACCCATGTCTTCCGGAAAAACTATGACTAAAGAGAAAGGGCAATTATCTACCCTTGTGTTTTTCTCTTCTTTTCTGTTGTTTCAATTTATATTGAAATTCTTTCTCAGCTTCTTGTTGTTCGCGAAAATGAGCTTTTCTTTCCAATTTTCCTTGCTCTTGTTGTAGTTTTAAAGCTTGTTGAGATTTCGAACCTATACCTACATTTTTAATTTGTTTCTTGACTTCTCTTTGTAAACGTTTAGGATTTATCCTTTCCTTTTCTTCTACAAATGAATCAACAGCAGGACTAAAACGAAGTTTTTGGTAATTTTCCAATACGAAGGCCTGTACTTCATAATCCTTTGGCTCTGCCCCAAAAGTAATTTTGCAAACAGATAGCTTATCGTTATCAATTCGTCCAAATATTCCAGCCCAAAATGGTTCTTCGAAAAACACCTGTAATCTTCCTGATACTTTGTTCATATAATCACTCCTTTAAGATTTAATGAACAAAGAACGGACAACCAAGGAGGCAGGTTACTGACAACAAATTGTTGCTCCCGGACTACCTACCGGGACGTGTTTTTATCTTTGTAAGTTTATTATATCAAATCAAATTAATTTAACAATATATTATTTACAAATTCTTGTTTATATATAGAGTTTATATAATTTTTTTTAACATTAAAAACTCCTTACATTTACTTAGGAGTGTTCAAATAGCTATTTGAGCTTTATCAAATGTTAAGATTTCCGGCAACAATTTACGATATTGAAAGTTTCCACTCAACTTGATTAGTATCGTTAACTTATTGTGGCGTTTTAGGTAATTAAATTATCCAACGATATAAAAAATATACTTTAGATTTTAGGAAAAATGTGGTAGAATGTTAATTAACAGAGACTTCATTCATAGACTAACTTAACCCCCAAAATTCAAATTGCTACTTCTACAATAATACATTGCAAATCAAGTACGGTAACATATTTTAAACCAAAATAGTATAAGAAAGGAAGGTCGGTTTATTTGTCAAAACATGAACATATTTCTGTCCAACCAAAAGCATTGATGATTATAAATGAAATTAATAAAGCAATCATTGGAAAGGATGAAGTCATTGAAAAAGTACTTATGTCCATCCTTGCGAAAGGTCACATTTTGTTAGAAGATACGCCAGGCGTTGGTAAAACAACACTTGCTCTTGCTTTCTCCAAAACAATGGGACTGGATTATAAACGAATCCAATTTACGCCGGAAATCATGCCGGCAGATGTAGTTGGTTTTTCTGTTTATAGTAAAGACAAGGAAAAACTGTTATATCAACCAGGAGCAGTCTTATGTAATCTACTGCTTGTAGACGAGATTAACAGAGCCAGCTCCAAGACACAGAGCGCTTTGTTGGAAGCTATGGAAGAAGGCTCAGTTACAGTAGACGGAGTAACTCGCGAACTCCCTAACCCTTTTACTGTTATTGCTACCCAGAATCCCATAGGGTCAACTGGCACACAACTGCTGCCTGAATCTCAAATGGATCGTTTTATGGTTAAGCTTTCCATGGGATACCCAGAATTTCATGATGAAATAAAAATTTTAAAAAACAAGCAAGCAAGAGAATTACTGAAATCACTCAAACAATCCACTAGCACAATGGAAATTATACAAATGCAAGAGCAGGTGGAAAACATTCATTTAGATGATGATGTATATATCTATATTGCTCGCCTTGCCACAGCTACGAGAGAGCATCAATTGATTCGCCTCGGTATTAGTCCACGAGGTTCCATTGCACTAGTACGAATGAGTAAGGCTGCCGCATGGCTTTCAGGAAGGGATTATGTAATTCCATCAGATGTACAGCATGTATTTTATGATGTTTTTGAGCATCGTATAATCCTTAACACCCAGGTAAGTCTTGGAAATGCAACTGCCCACAGCATATTGACCAGAATTACGGAGACCGTCCTACCACCAGACATCTCACGAAAGAGAGCTATGCTATGATAATAAAAAGGTTGGAATATGGCGTGCTGTTGTTAGCTGCCATGGTCTTTCATATATTTATAGTGGATTACATTTCATTTTGGATTCTTGCATTTTTGGTTATGCTGCCGCTAGTTTCTTTGCTTATTACGGTTATTGCAATGAGCGGAGTAACAGCTGAACTCATAGTAATGAACGCCTCCATACAAAAGAATGAGTCGCTTCCAATACAATTGAAGATATATAACAAATACTTATTTACAATATGCATGGTCAGGATAAAATTGACCATACGAAATGAATTGCTTCAGCAGGAACAAATCAGGACGTTTTTTATGACTGCAAGACATTCCGGAGAGACTGTCGAAGAGGTAATCTCTTCAAGATATTGCGGTATGCTAAGATGCAGTATTGCAGAGCTGCGAATATATGATGCTCTCGGATTATTCTCATTTCGTAAAAAAGCCGAGTCGAGCTATTTAGTTGCAGTTCTTCCATCTGTTTATCCTCTGATGGCCATCAATTCGGCAATTCTCCAGGATATTCAAAACAATATAACTTCACGAACCATGAAAGGAAACGATCCTTCTGAAATAATGGATGTCCGTGAGTATCGGGACGGAGACCGGCTCGCGAGAATACACTGGAAGCTTTCCGACAAATATGACCAGCTCATGGTAAAGGATTTTGGAGATTCCATTTCTAATGATGTATTGCTGCTTTTTGATCTAAATGGTAATAGCGACGAGGAAATAAGCGGGCTACTTGATGCAGTCTATTCCATCTCAAATTTTCTTATAAAAAATCAGATTGCTTATGAAATGGAGTGGTATGACAGGCTGCATGAACGCTTAGTGCTCACTGACATCTCACAGAACAATGACTTGGGATTGATCTTTGAAGCCATAATGACCAATAGTAGGTTTCAAAAGCAATCTTGGGTATTGAAAAACTGCAGCAATGGTTATGGCCACAAGCCATATTCGGTTGTGTTGTATCTATGCTCTGAAATTACATCAAATTCTATTGACTTGATTCATAAACTCTTAGCAGGAAGCCGAATTAACATCTTACTGGTAACGGACGAACCAAGCGCTCGTACAGACCTGACGACGATAGATCTAAAAAATATAAAAGAGAACATGAGCAATCTCGTGATTTAGTACTTTCTGTATAGGAGACTTATTATGAAACGCCAAATTCCAAAGTCAGACCATGGACTTCACCTTGACAATCCCAGCTTAATTGAATCAAAAACCTCTTTAGTAATGCAATCACTTTTTTATTTTTCATTTTTAATCCTAGGGGTTTCTGGGGTGTATGGGTGTTTTTATACTACATTTTCTCTTCCTCTCATGTTGCAGGTGTTTATATTCTTTGCAGTTGTGTTTTGTGCTGTGTTTACAATCTTATTTTTAATCAAACCCCACCGTATTTTGTTGCTGGTTCTATATCTGGCAGCAGCTGTTTATGTTCTTTTTCTAAAACTAAGCTTAATAGACGTATTAATCAATCATTTGACTCAGGGGTTTTTCATTACCTATAATTCTGTCGTTTCAGCATACGCCCAAAAAACGCAATATAGTCTTTTCACTTTTCCAACCGCTCCTGCTGGCGCAAACGAAATAACAGCTTCTAGCACTATGTTTGCGGTTTTTACTTTATTCTTTTTTGCACTTTTTATGGCCTGGATACTTATTCAGAGAAAAAATACAATCTTGTGCTTTGTGTTTACTGTACCTTTTTTAGGTGTGTCAGTGGTATTCAGCATTATGCCGCATTATGCCGCAGTGGGGGCATTATATATATTTTGGGCATTTTTGATTTTGAACTCTTCATTTTTGCGAAGTAAAAGTAAATTTAATAAAAAGAAAGGTGTATTTTACAGTGGTGGAAAAACTGCAGCAAATCCGCAATCACTAATCTTTCTTCCTATTTTGGTTGCTTGTCTCATGCTTGTAACTGTCCTCTTTCCAATGAATAGCTTTAAGCGCTCCGACTTTGTGAAAGATATGCGCATAAGCTTACTCAATGTTCCTAAGATTCCATCTCCGATTCAGATTCCCATCCTAAGCATTTTAGGATATACTGACCGTGTCAATCTTCAGCTAGTGGGAAACATTACATTTACAGGAAAGACTGTTTTGCGTGTAAAATCTTCTAGTCCTGAAGGGGATTATCTTAAGGGGTTTGTAGGCAGCATCTACACTGGTCAAAGCTGGAATTCCTTGCCTGAGAAAGAATATGAAAAACTTGATTCAATATTAAATGAGTGGAAAGTTCAAAATTTTTCTTCGCTCTTTAATAAACTTCTCGGAAGACCTACAAAGGCATATGGTCTGACGATTCAAAATGCGAAAATAAATTCATTGCGTGTTTATGCTCCTTATGGATTGATGTCAAAGCCTGAAGAGTTGCCTGGCATAGATTTTATTAATGACGGGTTCTTGAGATCTGGCAACGCACTATTCGGCACAAATGAATACAGTATGAATGCAACTACCCTGCAAATAGTTGGATGGAAATTGTCAGATTCCATGATGAACGCCCTCGTCACAGAGCATACATCACTTATCCATGCAGCAATGGAGTATAAAAACTTTGTCTATTCGCACTATACCCAACTACCCGAAACACTGGAAGAAAGACTTAGTCAATACCTCAATGAACATAATTTGAATATTGAAAATTGCCTTACACCCATCGGGCTTGCAAATGCAATCATTAATCAAGTACAAAGCGAAAATTCATATACTCTTTCGCCAGGCATAACTCCTGAAGGGCGAGATTTTGTAGAGTATTTTCTATTTGAAAATCACAAAGGATATTGTGTACATTTTGCCTCTGCCACAGTGGCATTGCTGAGGTCTGCAGGAGTTCCCGCCCGCTATGTTGAAGGTTATGCAATATCTCCCGGTGATTTTAAAGAACATTATGAATGGGCAAGTATCCCAGATTCCCGTTCGCATGCATGGGTTGAAATTTATCTCAGCGCAGTTGGCTGGGTTCCTGTGGAGGCAACACCAGGTGCTAATAGAGGAATAATTGACCATGAAGCTGCTGAGTTGGAAACTTCTTCTGCCATCAGTCCTTTGGGCGAGGAAGTAATTAATGATAAATTGAATATCCATGAACCTCCTCAAACTGAGGAGCTGCCCGATGTTGAAAACAGCGAATCCAGCTCTGGTAAAATGCAAAGTTCAAATAATAGTTATTTAATGAATACTATAATTCGTATATTGCCAATTTTAGCAATGTTTGGTTTATTTATAACAGTTCTTGTAAGCAGCAGAAAACTGCAAATTGCCTTGCGTAAAAAACAGTTTAATCAAAAAGATAGTAACAAAGCAGCAATCGCTGTTTATGATTATATTGTGAAGCTCTATACGTATGCAAATCCTAATAGAACCGCTGACTCCAAGATACCAAGGGATTTATATAACCTTGTACTAAAAGCGCGATTCAGTCAGCATATGCTTACAGAACAGGAGTTAGGGATGCTATTAGTTTATGCTGAAAACCAGGCTCTCGAAATTCAAAAAACAGTTTCGTTACTCAAGCGGTTCATAGGTAAGTATATCTATGTGATATTTTAATGCAAATAAATGCTGGGCTTCACAAACATTTTCTCAATTTGCACCAGATTAGCGGCATAAGAACGTTCTAATACATCCATTGCCTCTTTCTTATCAATTAACCTCGCATGCTGTCCATTTTCTACAAGAGAACGGGCAATATTTCCAAAAATGAGGCAAACATCCATGAAGACACTGAAAAAGTATTCAAAAAAACTAAGAAAATCTGTGTATGAAGTTGATGAAAATATGAAGAAAAAATTTCCATCCAAAAACACAGTAGATGCATTGGAAAATGAAATTGACTATCGCCATCACTTACGCGAAGTAATCAAAAAAGAAAATACACTTACAAAATATCCCAAAGTAAATGAAAAGCTTAATCTTTTGAAACTTTATTTCTTGACTTTGATTGCTAATATTTTAAGCTAAAGATTTTACCAAACTTTTTCATTATTTATTGAATTATTAAATTAATAAAAACTAAATATATTGCAAAAATGTTTTTGTATAAATATAAAAAACAAGTTATGATGGAATTTAGAAAAAATAAGTTGCTTTAAATGTTAATAAATAATTTTTGCTCCAGATTTACCCAAAGCGCTTACCCTAATCTCTATAACCGTTGGAATTAGTTATCAGTAGCACCGTCTCCACATGCGGTGTATAAGGTAATTATATAATGTTTTAATTATTCTACGTTAATTTTACGATATTTTCAATGAATTTAATTCAATAAATCTTAGTTTTGATTACTCTTAATTAATCTAAAAATATAAAAATTTGCCTAAGATTTGCCCAGGGCAAATATTTATCTTGAAGTATTTTATATTGTGATTTATGGCAATGTCAAAAATTTTATATTTAATTTTGTCGTCTTCTGTTATATCATATAATAGACCAAAAGCAAAAATTATTTATCCTACATTTCAGAGTATTTTTAAATATTGATATTAAGTTTTATTGGCATCTAGATTAATTTTACGGTTTCTATTATCCAAAAGTCTTTCTTTTTTGTAGACTTCAATTAAGTAACAACTATCTCAATTCATAATTAATTTTGTTATGATCTAAGTAACTCTAAAAATATCATATGATATTTTTTAATCTTAAATTATTTTTAATTACATTTTTAATTCCTTAAGATTAATATAAAAATATTCAAACCAGAAGTCAATAACAGCACAAAAAAAATATGTAAAAGTATAGTTAATTTACTTTCATCGATTTTCTCTACACCCTCACGAGTACCAATGTATTTCACATAGTTTGCAAGCTTGGCTGGATGCGCATCTCGCATATAGTGTGAGGTGAATATAAGTTTAGGCATTACAGACTCCTTTCTGACTTTTGGGTAAAAGAAAAGAGCGACCGTTTGATCACCCATAAGACTATTTTCTTTATCCTGTTGTGTTCTGTTTTGTGTTCTTTAATATATTGCTGATTTGGTAGCATTAATAGGCTAATATCTCATAGCCATCATTAGTGACTAAAACCATAACTTCCCATTGGGCTGATGGCATTCCATCTGCCGTATAAAATGTCCAGCCATCATTGTCATCTACAAAAATTTCATCAGTTCCCATGTTCACTATTGGCTCAATCGTAAATACCATACCTGGGACTAAAAGCATTTCTGTTCCTTTTTTTGAAACATGGCTTACCCACGGTTCCTCATGAAATTGCAAGCCAATACCGTGTCCACCTATTTCTTGTACAACTGTATATCCATTACTCGTAGCATGTTCATGCACAGCTTGCCCCATATCGCCTAAAAATCCCCACGGCTTTATTTGTGCTAATCCTGATTCAATGCATTCCTTAGTCACATTCACCAGTTTCTTTTTTCTAGGACTTACATTTCCGATACAAAACATTCTTGATGAATCTGAAAAAAATCCATTGTATATTGTAGAAACATCAATGTTTATAATATCTCCGTCTTTCAGCAAAACATCGCTTGATGGTATACCATGGCATACTTGCTCATTGATTGATGTACATACGCTTTTAGGAAAACCTTCATAATTTAGTGTTGCCGGAATTCCACCCAAAGCCACCGTTTTTTCATAAATCAAAAGATCAATTCGCTCTGTTGCCATTCCTATATGTAGCTGTTCAGATATAAAATCTAAAACTGCTATATTGATTTTTCCACTTTCTCTAAGCCCAATAATTTGTTCTGGGTTTTTTATAATTTCTCTGGGTGGAATTATAAAACCTTGCGTTTTGTACCATGATAGCTTTTCGTCAAAAGACTCATGACATTTTTTATACTTAATTCCGCTTCCACACCAACATAAATCATTTCGTCCAATTTTTTTTAACATTAAAAACACTCCTTAAATTTACTGAGGAGTGTTCAAATGTCTATTTGAGATTTATCAAATGTTAAGATTTCCGGCAACAATTTACGATATTGAAAGGGTGTATAGCCATAAACACGCACAAAAGCTCTTGTAAATGCTTCATGCGATGAAAACCCATATTGTATAGCAATGTCAATAATACGATACTTCGTTTTTTGTAACGCCAAAGCTGCCATACTTAGTTGCCGCTTTTGAATATAATCTTTAAATGAAACACCGACATATTCATGGAACTTAGTAGAGCAATAACAAGGTGAATACCCGACGAAATCGGACATTTCTCCTAATGTTGGACATTCTTCTAAATTTTCTTCAACCCAATTTATCATATTTTCAATTGTTTTAACTGACAATCCTGTTCACTCCCTGCTGGTATATTATATCTTCTTTTATATTTCAAAACTTGATTACAGTTTCAATTTTTATACATTATTTAAATTGCACTTATTTGTGCTTAAATTCTGTTTGCATAGATTATAATTTTTATAATATTATATCACTCACCATTCAGTAAGTCATCCAGAATCTATGACTTTGTAAAATCCCCTGCCTCACAGCAAAAGCTTCCACTAACCATTTGACATTTACAACGCACCTAACTTTTTCAGCAACTCTACACAATCCTTTGCGCCTTGCACATAGATGAATACACACTTCTATCATATTTGTCTTTTTTATCAGCTCATTTTCAATTCAACTAAATATTTTGCTTCCTTGTCAGCAAATTAATAAACAATTCCGCAAAATACCTTACTTTCGCCAAGTTATGTACACACTATACAAAAATTCCCTCAAACTTTCGTATAAGGGAATAAAAAACACAGCAATGTTTAATTAAAAAATCGTCAAACCCTTTGATTTCAACCTGTTTCTTCTCTATCAACACAACTGTCTCAACGTGCGGTGTATTAGGCAATTATATCATGTTTTGATTATTCTTAGTTAATTTTACGATATTTTCAACGAATTTTATTTGTGATATTTTTATTTTAATTAATCTAAATTAATCTAAAAATATAAAAATTTGCCCGAGATTTGCCCCGGGCAAATTTAATAACTCATAAATCCATAATTATCTCGCTTCTACTGTACATTATGTTAAATAATACTATAACACCATGTTTCTTGTTGCTATCTGTTTCATAGGCTTGATTGATAATATACAAACAATCAGCGTCAATACATCAGCAACAGGCTGGGAAAAGTAGATACCACTTACACCAAATAAGCCCGGTAGTAGAAGA
>Ga0074193_1003657_pt1 | contig 10883 bp, 10 predicted proteins | sample EPASupsiteHSE605_FD_64523 | JGI IMG/M metagenome (GOLD analysis project Ga0074193, IMG submission 64523) | Bioremediated contaminated groundwater from EPA Superfund site, New Mexico - Sample HSE6-05 | ecosystem: Environmental > Aquatic > Deep subsurface > Groundwater > Contaminated ...
GCGTTTCTGAATTTTTATTATTGCTTACATATACCGCCTGTTCAAGGCTGAAACTGTCTAGAAGGCAGAGCGACTGCAGAAGCTCCTTAATTTCTTCCGGAAAATGCCGATATATTGTATTTTCAAGCAGCTTATTAATATCCTGTAAAGTTTCCAGGATTCCATTTTCTATATAGTTCAACATAATAAGGTAGAGAGCACTGATCCATCCCTCTGTAAGCGCATACAGCCTTTCTGCTTCATTATTTTTTAAGAAAATACCACAAAGACGGTAATACGCTTTGATATCTTTATCAGAAAACTCAAAAACTTCTTTTTCAATATGTAGCAAATGTCCCTTCAATATCAATTCCTCTGTTCTTTGTAACCCTGTATGACGGGCAGTAAGAACCAGATGCAAGTCCGTGATTTCGTTCATCACAAGAAATTCTATGAAGCCGTTTAACTCAGGACATTCCACAATATGATAATCATCAATGACCAGCACCGCTTTGTTTTTAAGCTCCATATCCTCAATGAGGTTCAGAGCTTCCTGCCTGGATGTGCTGTCACTGGGAAAGCCCAGTGCTGCAAGGCTTAGTGATCGGTTGTAATCCACCTCACCCAGCTGTCGACAAAACCCGTTCCATAAACTGCTTAAGGAACTGTCATGAACTCTCAGCCACATTAAATTTACATTGTCGCTGCGTAGCAGCTCCCTCACAGCAGTTGTTTTTCCATAGCCCATGGGGGCTTCGACAATTGTCAGAGGATAGTTGATTACTTCCTTTATGGCATCCGTGATCCGCTTGGGGAAATAGAGATTTCTTGTTATGTTCTTTTTAGGTTTTTGGATCATTGGTTCCCCAACTTTCAGTTTCTAACAAATCAAGCTTATATCCGCTAAAATCCATTATAAATTCCTGTTTATTATCTAAATATTCTACGCATTCCTTTTTTATCCTCCAAAGATAGCAAAAGTTAGTTCCTGTCATATCATAAACTTTTCCCTACTGCCCGTAATGCTGAAGATTTCATCGGTGTACCCTTGCCGTCAATTTTGTTATTTACGAAAACGTTGCAATAGGGGAATAATTCGTTGCGTCGTTCCCGATACTAATTTATGAGTGTAAAAATCTGAAAAAACAAGGTGGTGCCCTATGACGACTACAAATATACCCAATAGATTAGCCGAGGAAAAAAGTCCGTATTTGCTTCAACACGCTAACAATCCCGTGAACTGGTTTCCTTGGGGTGAAGACGCTTTCAATACTGCAAAGGCAGAGAACAAGCCGATTTTCCTTTCTATTGGGTATTCTTAGTGGGTCATTAAGTTTACATGTCACTGGTGGCAAACTGCTTACTATAACAATTTCGGACTAAAACGGTACCTTCACATTATCGATTACAAGCCACAAATATTATTAAACTCAACCAGCTTATCATAAAAATTACCCGCATATTCAATCCAATTGGGTGATTCAAATAAATCATCGCCAAAAACAAACGGTGCGTAGTTACTATCTTCTATCAATTCAAATATATTGCCTACTTTATAGCCACTAAAACCTCTTTTAACATACAATCCTATACCCATATTAAGCCTCGACATTAGTTGTTGACTAAATGGACCAGCAATAATATTCTCTTTTAATGTTTCCATTTCCATTAAAGTTTGTTTGTACTGCTCCTCCAGTGAAGGCAGATTAGATACTTTTAGTAATTCATCTATTAAAGTATGGCCTTCGTCAATCTCATTCTCTTTACCCTTATATGTTTCGTTAAGATTTTGAAATATAGCAGCAAAGAGATAACCTTTGTCTCTGTTCTTAATCAACTCTATGTTTCTTTCTCCAAACACTTCTGCAAATAAATTAGGAATCCTTAGTTGGTCGTAGAAATCATCTGACATATTCAAACATATCGTAGAAACTTCCTTAGCTATTAAGTAAGCCAAAATTATATCGTCTATTCCTAGTGAATTAGCTGCAAAATGCGCCGCAACTGTGTACATAGTAAATTCCGGATTATATAACCATTCCCACGACTCACCCTTCAATAGGGAGAGTTCCACAATTTGCTCATCTTTATCAAGACTTCTTAAATAAGACGAATGTATTTGAAATTCTGTGGCCATTGAGTTTACTTCAAGAAGAGAGCCTATCGAAAATGGTGTTCTCGCTACAGGCACATCGTTTTGAGTTCGAAATCTTGTGAAAATTACTGGACTTTGTTTATCTAACCATCCACTTGAATCAAATTTTAGCCCTGCCGATAACGCCCACTTCCATGGTTCACTGGAAGCACCAGACAAATCATTGTTAGTTGTGGTGTAATATCTCGAAAGTTTACCGTTATTTATTTCTTTCCATAATAAACGTAGACGCCAAAAATCTCCTTCATCACTTTTTTCCCATGTATTAATAGAGTTATAGATACTGATTAAACTTTTTTGTCCCCATAGAGTTGATAAATGATCAGCCCAATGTTGTAATTCATGAGCCATAATTTTCATGTTTTTTAGTGATGTTTCATGTTCATTTGATACATCTGCCCTCTCAATAGTGTCGAAAAAAATATGCTGGGAAATTTCATCATAATATGCTATTGATTTAGCGTTAGGAAACAAGGACAAATCCCTAGATTTTAATCGTTCAACTAATTGTTTACCTCTTAACAAATTTTGCTCTCCTCCAGTTTTAATAAACAAAACTCATTTAACTACTTATACTTTTAATCCATTATCAATGAACTTATTGCCATAGTTGAATGTGATTTAACATCACGTTTGAGGTTAAAATCAGGAAGTACGCCACATTCGCCATCGTCGTTATTTAACTATCTATTGTAAGAAGAATCTAAGATACGAGATTTTATAGAGTGTCAGGGGCAGGTTTTTTACTTGTGAGTCCCTAAGTTTCCTTACCTTATTTCTAAGTATTTTAGTTCAACCTTCTTTAAGAACTCCTCGCCTAAATCTTCCTTAGTATAGAAGTGATCTTGAGGGTCAGGCATTATACAAATATCTACACTTTTATCGTAAGTCCATACCGTTAGTATATTCTTATTAATTTTGGCATGAATTCTACTGGCAGCGACTAAGATGAAATCGTTTCTTTTCCTCTTCTCAACATAAAAATCAATGTTACTGTTAGCCAGATTATTAAAAAGATTACTTATAAGTCCTTGGCAGTGGTCACTACATCCTTTAATATAACTACTACTTAAAAATTCTTGTGGGGAGTACAATCGACCTGGTACATATTCATTAATCATTACTGGCTTTTCATCCTTTACTCCAGCTACGGAGTTTGAGTTAGAATGTTGTATTAGGGGTTCAGTTTTCTTGTAATTACAGAACTTTATGAGTGGACAAAGGTGGCATTTAGGGTTTTGGTTTAGACAGATACCGTCTGTAGTACCTAATAAATCTGAGCTCCCTTCCTGTCCGAGCTTAACAAATATAATATCAATGTATCGCATTGGAAGATTTAGCTTCTCTGCAAATTTTCTGCCTACTTCGATAGTTTCAATGTTACCTTGCTCTTCCGAGATTAACCCCAATCTGTAGAATATCCTTTTTATTACAGAGTCGGGTTTTAATGAATTAAACCCCAATTCGGTAATGAAATGCCATCCAGACGTTTCACCAATACCTACATATCTTTTATTTAAGTCTTGGTGAAACAGCTTTAGTTTTTCACTTGAACAATCAGTGTCCTTAATATTAAATAATTGTTCCAAGTAGCCCTCGAAAGAGCCATAGTGGTTAATTATACTTAAAAATTTCTTTGCGTTTTCTCTACAGCGAATTACCTGGAGTCCAAACCCTGTTTTGGTAATAATTTTATTCAATTCGCTATCTGAGAGGTTGGCAACTCGGACAACACCATATAAATATTGCTTAAGTAGTGGTAACTTTTTCTCTATCATTGATGCTCTTTTACCTAGACTGAAGAACATAACGTATGTTAGCATCCAGAATATCTCGTCGTCAGATAAGCCTTTGTAACTGAAGTTCTTAAACTTATCGAGTCTTGCCTTAAATTCATGCTTGCTAACACTAGGCCTTTTTATTGCCAAAAGGCCATTCTCTATACCTTGGACTATTTCCTTACAATTAACCAATTGAGAACCTCCATTTTTCTCATGCGTTTTGTATATACCTTATTGCTGTTTCAAAATCATTTATTATTTCTTCTGTCTTTCTTCATCTGGCATAGATTTCGATGAACATTAAACTGTGTTCCATAAAGTAGCAAATGATTGGCCAGTGATGCCGGTTTTCCGATAACCTCTGTGTAGAATCTTGAATAACGCGATAAACCTCTATTCCCAACTATTAACGTTTATAGTCTTCATGCTGGTAAAGCTATAAAACAGATCGCACTTTGAAATAGCTGCTAATCCTCATTATTTAGCTCTATTAACGAGCCATTGTTAAATAGTTGAAGGCTTAGAATATGTGTACCTTATTCTTGAAAATGAATGTGCTGAAAAACACCGATAATGATACTAAAGTTAAGATGTAAGAGACTTCTTTTCGGATTACTTTCTATTAGCGCTTCCTTTTTAAATCGTTTCCTAAAACAACCTCATACTCTTTTTTTAGTGGTAGCCAGATCTCTTCAATATCTATACTCATTCTCTCAATATCAACTATCTCTATTAAGTGGCTGATATAAGAATCAAATGCTAAATTAGTTCCTGTAACTTTTGACCTATAAGCTTCTATATCTTGTTCAGTCCATCCCAAGTCAATAAGATGTTGACGATCCTCATATACAGGAAATCCTCGCCACAAAAATGCAAGTAACCGACTATAAATATTGACAACATTATTATCCCAACTTTTTTGGTATAGTTGAATTATTTTGCTATGGAGTTGGTTTACAAAATCATAAAGTTGTTTAAAATTTGGCAAGGTATCTATTTCTTCCCTAACATCAGCAGAAGTTAAGATTTCATCTCCATTAATATCATCAATGACTAAAGTTGGACGATAGATAATTCTGTCTCTGATATAACAAATCTTTTCATAACATAAAAATTTACATTTAGTAGAAACAAAATGCTCATAGACAATCCTAATTAATTCAGAAAAATCTCCCGAATTTCTCAATCCCTCACAGTATTTTTTTATCTCAGAGTGATCTATCATAGATGCCATATCTTTTTCAAGATCACGTTGTTTATTCCATCTAGTTGGTGTGTCATTTGAAGAATTTAATAGTCTTTCATTTACTTCTAATGGAACTTTACCATTATCTAGTTTCTTTTTAAAGACTAAGACATAGTCTTCATCTAAAAGCATGCATAAAGTCATTAAATGAAAAATTACATAGTATGTATTTATGGCTTTGCTCATTCTAAAGCCACCCGCTCTTTTGTGCTTCAAAAAACCTTCCAAAGCTTTTAGTTCAGAAATACCAAATAATGCTTTGTGAAAACACAAAGATGCCACTTGAACTAAATATTCTTCGTTATTGGTATCTGTCCTATCAAATACCAAAGTCTTTTTGTTTTCAGTCTTATTAATTTCTATAAACCTAAATTTTCCTGTTTTTGATTCGATTGTATTCATTATTTCTCCTGCTCCCCCTCAATGCTTCATGTTCCAGGTTACAATATTTTACTGTGCATCAACTATTTGCCCCATATCTGCTTAACCCGAAACCTTCGAAAAGCAAGCCTCAATTACCATACCTATTAAACTATAAATAAGGTTGCTAACCAATGATCCTTGGCAATTTCCGAAATGCCCTGTGGAGTCAGCCCGTAAATATCTGTTATTTTGGCATTAGTTTTTGAGACCGCCATCAGCCGTCCTTTTCAGGATCGTGTTAATACAATCAACTTTTCTGAGTGTTGATTGGTGAAGATTCACATATTCTTTATCATCAAATGCTTTTGCCTCTTCAGCAAATTCACTTTTATTTTACTTCTAGGTAATCAAAATCTGAGATTTTATTAGGCATGCAGGAGCATCTTCACAGCTTCAATCTGAAAATTTTGATGCTTAGTAAAAGTACCTCATGCTGTCTCATTTTTCTCTTAAATTCTTCTTGTAGATTCTTCTATTGATATAAATTTTCGTGATGTCTGATATTTCAACATATGGTTTCATATGGGATGAATAATCCAACTTTCCATATACAATTGCAGGAACAGGGAACTTCCATCCCCTGTTTATTTTTCCTAAACTTAACCAAAACGCCTCTTTTATTGGTTGCCCTAATTTAATACTGAATCCGGTATAAGGATCATTTTCGTTACAATTGAGCCAAATATCGTAATCAGAACCGACAATGTAGCCCCAGAACAGCTTTGTCTTTCCTTCAAACGTTTGATCAATGTAATCAGTGCTAATCACTTCTTCAGATATTGGTTTATATCCATCAGCTAACTTAATCGATATGTCCATACTCTTGATAAGCCCATTTTCTGCATAATGCAAAATCCTGGGTAAAGTTAATTGTTTCATAACGATCAGGGTGGGGTCTTTCTGATAAGTCCTGTGGCTACTACCATACTTATCGAAAGTCTCGATTAAGTCATTACAATCATCGTCCGGCGATGAAATAAAGTAATTTTGATAATTTACCCCAAACTGCTCAAGGTTGGCTCTTTTCTTTCTTACTATTTCTTTCATCCGTAATTCTTCAGAAGTGTTCTTTTTGGAATTCTGCATTAAGCATCCGGGAATATGGCTTGCTGCGAAACAAGGTACCTTTCCATTTGTACCTTGTCGTACAAAACGAGCATTTACTCCACATCCCTCGCATTCCAGTTTACCTTTTAACTTGTCCCTTTCAGTTTGACTCATCATCTGTACATCTATCGCCATAAGTATTTTACTCTTTGAGTCTTTCTTCTTTGCTGTATCCAATTCAACCTCTCCCCATATAAAGGTCTATGTAACGGGATAGTCACATGGAAGTTTAGTTTTCGACATGATAATATACTTTTCTCACCACTCTAATTATTTCCGCCTTCCAGGGATATCCTTCATGTAACTTGTACAATGACAAAGGTGTCATAAGATTTTGGTCTTCCTCCCGTACATCAAGTATTCTTTTAAGCTGCTAAAATCCGGTAGCATATGGATAATACCCTAGGTAATTTGAAGAGCAACCCGTTTATGACTGCTCTTTTACTTCGCTGAATATCCCACATCTATAATCTTTTCGGCCTATTTCTCGCCTTGATAGATTCAAATCTTACGTAAAACCAAAATTATAACTGTTTTAAAATATCCTGAAGTGCTTTAATCTGAATGTGTACAGAGTTTTGAAGAAGGTCTACATTTAAGCCAAACTTTTGATGCAAGTCACCATTGGCCTTTCTAAGCATGAATTTCCCTAATCTATTTTCTGGAGGTGTAGGTACATTTCGACCAAATAAGTCCAAAAAAGCTGGGCACTTATCCTTTTTTTCACGATATAGAAAAGAAAACTCAATCTCACGTCTTTTATTGTGGAATTTCTCTTGAATATCCACGTGATTGGCAGTTGCTAATTCATTTAACCATCTTTCAATTTCTACGATGCTTACGCCTATTACCTGTGCTAAATGAGAAGAATTTAAAAAATAAGATTCAATATCTGACCTTAAAGTAATGAATGGGATTGTGTTCTTTCCCGAAATCTTTTGCTCAACCTTTGCAACCTCATCATCAGTCATAAAATCTCTGTCACGGTGAACTATAACTAAACAGTTTGACGCACTTCTATGTATAAAATCTGCTAATTGTATAGCTACTTCAGTGTTTGCGCAACCTTTATATGGAACAACAAGTGTTTGATTCAAATTAAAGCCATTATATCCCAACAATCGCTTCATCATTGTTATGTTTTTATCTTCAGTTAAGACCACACAGGAATAGGTACCTTCTATTACCTTATCAAAGGTATCTAATGCGCCAATATCCATCAGTACACTATACATATCGGAAGTTGCATCGCTTTGATTTACACGGCCATCTTTCATCCAAATGAACTTTACATCATCGTCTAAAGCAGCAAGCATATGTCTACTGTGTGTGCAAAGAATGATCTGTGTATTCATGTCATACGAAAGTATCTTAAGTGCATCTGCTAGCAAAAACTGGTTATTGGGGTGCAGGTGTTCATCTGGCTCATCGAGCAATAATAGTTTTGGCTTGAACAACAAAACATATGCCATGATTTGAACAATCTGGAGAAATCCCGTCCCACTCAACTCTAATGGAAGCTCTGTTCCGTTTGCCTTGATGGACGTTAAAATATTAATATCACGGTCTGGTTTGTATGGAAGTACAATTTCGACTTCTGGAAATACTCTTTGTATTAAAGTGTTAAGTTTTTGCAGATCCCGATTTTCATTGATATAATATAGGATATTTCTCAAATAAAGGTTTGCATCTCCATTGGCTGTTGCGCTTCGAATTACCGCTCTTGTATGCAACTTCTCTTCCAATGGAATCCCAGAAAGCCCTGGAACATATATTGAATATAAATCTGTATATGATGTGACCAATTGTCGAAACGGATTGTTAGGACGGGATTTAATACTTATATTTCCAAAGTTTTTACCTTTACTGATTGTAATTGTAAAGGCGTCAGCATTTTCGCCATCACTAAAAATATCCCCTGTAAGGGTCAGCTTGCTTGTACTACCTGAGTAATTAGTATATGGTGCGCCATGCCGCAATACGGTGAAATCAGAAGATGGTTGGTATAACAAACTTTGTTGAGGAACCGTTTCTCTACCAATATTACGTCTAACCGCTTCGGCTAAAATGCTAAAATGAATACCCTGTAAGACACTACTTTTACCTGAATTATTCGCGCCAACCAAAATATTTATTTTGTTCAAGTCAGTATCAAAATTAGTAATATTTTTGAAGTCTTCAAGAATAATGTGCCTTATCATTGATGTTAACCTTCTTCCAACCAAGAAATATGATTTATCAATGTTTTTAAATAAATTTAATTGTATTATAGCATTTTTAGAAAATCAATCCAATTATGGAAACGAAGCATTTATTTTCGTCTGCAATTAAAGGGGTATGGTATCTTTTTTATTTTCGGATATAATAATTGAAATCGAAAAATCATTATGAAAGAAGGTGATGCCATATGACCATTAAAAATGCTGTACCCAATAGATTGATAAACGAGAAATCGCCTTATTTATTACAGCATGCTTATAATCCTGTCGATTGGTTCCCTTGGGGCCAAGAGGCTTTTGAAAAAGCTCAAGCTGAAAATATGCCGATATTTCTTTCTATTGGGTACTCCTAACAATGTTATAGTAATCTACCTGTCACTGGTGTCACATACGGAACTTGACATAGAATAAATCCTATTGGTGACTGCTTTAAGTCCTAAAAAAAGAACAGGAAGTTAGTTTCCTGTTTCAGACCAAAAACATTCTTTAATATGTTCTTTAGTACTGTTTCCTTGTAATATTGTTGTTCTCTCAAGGTAAACTCTTTTAGGAAAATTAATAATAGTATTTAATAAGTCTTTAGTTTGATGGGTTAAACTAACATCGTTTCGGTATAAATCACTAATATTTATTAAATCATAATAAACACTGAGAACCTCTTCACTTGTACTCAACCGTAGTTCAATTCTTAGGTAATCCCTATCTTCTGGTACTCTTATATTAGTTAATACATTATACCAATAAATATCATCCAAATAATTAACATGACAGTATCTAGAGGAAAATTCATTATTATTAATAGTCAATGACGGTAAGACTACAAAGTTTGCACAATAATCATCATAAGAGTTCAAATCCTGTTTGCCAATAAATAAATCCCCATCAATCTCCAAGTTTGTAAAAGCTAACGGAAAGCCAACTAGAATTTGAAATCTATCAAGACTACCTTCTTCTTCCCATCTAAAAATTCTCAATTTCATAAAATGCCCTGCTATTAACAGTGTTCTAATATCTTTCTTATAATTAACGTCTAGTACTTCTATCGGTGAAGGAAGTTCACTTGATTTGCTCACATTGTTTAACATCTTAAACGAGTAAATGAATGTTGCTAAAACAGTTATGCCAATTATAACAATTGTACTTGAAATAATGTATTCAACTTTAGTTAAGAAGTATGGCATAACATATAGTCCGACAAAGGCTAATATCAAGATTGTAATACTTAGGGTAAATAGAACAATTTTTAAGATAAACTTTGTAGGTTTATTGTCGTTCTTATATACTTGCTCATACATACGAAAAAACTTAACTAAATCTCCTTCATTTTCAGGCGTATTGTCCCCATTGGGAATAGTTGAGAATCCAAATAATCTCCAATAAATATCCCTTAATTTCTGAACATTTTGTTGCATATTAAGGGCTATAAAAATTGCTGATAAACCTACCAAAGTTACTATGATGGACACTATTCCAAATGTTAGGGTTAAAATATTACCCAAATCTTCAAATCTCAAGTTGCTTTACCCCCCTTTTATTTATGTTTCTTTCTAAACAGCATCAGAACTTTATTGAAGTTTGGTCTGGAAAGACTCTGTAAATCTATACTTGGATTGGTAACCTGTTCTGCAAAACGATATGAGAATCCTTAACAATTTATATCTTCCCCACCATCTTTCATAACTTACTTCTTTCAACATTTGGAATAACTTTCCTCCCTAACCAAAACAAATTATTACTATGCACGTTGAATGGGTATACTGTCTTAGTAAAAAATCTTTTTAGAAAAGGAGGTGTTGCCCATGACCACTATGAATAATCCCAATAGACTATCCAAGGAAAAATCACCATATCTACTTCAACACGCAAATAATCCTGTTGATTGGTTTCCTTGGGGAGAAGAAGCGTTTAATAAAGCAAAAGCTGAAAATAAACCTATCTTCCTTTCTATTGGGTATTCTTAGGTAAATTGGTAA
>Ga0074193_1003659_pt1 | contig 10870 bp, 7 predicted proteins | sample EPASupsiteHSE605_FD_64523 | JGI IMG/M metagenome (GOLD analysis project Ga0074193, IMG submission 64523) | Bioremediated contaminated groundwater from EPA Superfund site, New Mexico - Sample HSE6-05 | ecosystem: Environmental > Aquatic > Deep subsurface > Groundwater > Contaminated ...
CTGCGTGACTCCCAGGGCGAGGCAGGGCCCGCCGGTCATCGCCTGGTGGACGGCCCGCGAGGGCTACGGCTACGGGGAGGGCATGCGCCTCTTCTTCGGCTCCGACGACTCGACGAATCCGTACGGCCTCCATGTCTTCGGTCACCAGGACATGAAGGAGACCATGGACCAGAAGTACTGGGGCTGGTACGGCGGCAAGGACAACCTGCCCTCTGCAGCCCAGCTCTCGAACAAGTACGTCGCGAAGATCGAGATCTTCCCGGCACCGTCCAGCGACTGGACGGTCCTGCTGAACGGTTCGATCCAGCGCGATATAACAAAGTCCTACTTCGAGCAGGGACTCGCATGGTCGGGTCACCGGGCCCAGTACACGGACGCGACCGGCACCTGGGAGGGCATGCCCCTCTGGCGGCTCGTCGGCTATGTCGACGACGACAACGAGCACGGGACGGTCGCCTTCAATCGGACGCTCCTTGAACAGGGGTACACCATCTCCGTCATATCGGGCGATTACTCGAAGACCTTCTCGAGCGCCGAGGTGGCGTTCAACTCGAACTATATTGTCGCGAACACCCTGAACGGCTCCCCCCTTCCGACGCAGATCAACGGCAAGGAAGTCTGGCCGCTCAAGCTCGTGGGCGTGAATGCGACCGGCGGCAAATCCGTCGCGAACATCACCGAGATCCGACTCAACGGCGTGCCCCTCACGGTCCCGACGGTCTCTCCCACGACGACCGTCTCCCCCACGACCACGACTACAACCACAATCACGCCTTCCCCGACGTGGGACCTCACGCTCGTCGGCTACACCAACTATACGGTGACCAGCCAGTACTGGGACGAGGCACTCGCCTGCGGCGGGCATACCGGCACCTACACCGATGCGACAGGCGAGTGGATGGGTCTGCCCCTCTGGCGGCTCGTCGGGCTCGTCGACGACCAGCTCGGTCACGAGGTCCTGATCGGCGCCTACAACCAGACGCTCGCCGATATGGGCTACACGGTCCGCGTGATCGCCGGCGACAACTACAACCGGACCTTCACGAGCCAGGAGATCAAGCGATCGGGCAACTATCTCCTCGCCTCGAAGCTGAACGGTTCGGCCCTGCCCGAGAAGATCAACGACAAGAAGACCTGGCCGCTCAAGCTCGTCGGTACGAACGCGACCGGCGGCAAGTCGATCGGGAACGTGGTCGAGATCCGGCTCGAAGGGCTGCCGACCGCCCCCGTCACCCCGATCCCGACGGTCACGACCACACCGACCGGCGGGCAGGATATCCTCTTCGACGGCGACCTGGACCTGAAGGACGGCACCTTCCCGTGCACCGCCTCCAACTCGGGCTCGACCTACCAGGTCCAGAACCTCACCCCGAACGGGGCGCTGGAGCTCGCCTCGAAGGCCGGCGGTTTCGTGTACAACGTGACCGACAAGAAGTGGGTCACGATGGGCACGATGCTGCTCGACGGGGCCGGCGGGTACAACCTCGACACAACCAACAACCTGGCCTGGGCGTACCGCCTGAACGGGGTCGTGAAGAACGATTTCTCCTCGACCGAGGGAATCAGTGTCTATCGCCTCGCCGACGGCGACCTCGTCGAGTTCTACTACGGCACCAAGGGCGGTGCCTTCGAGGACGCCAGGGCCGTGGTCCGGGCCCGGGTCCATATCCGGCAGCAGACGACGATCTACGACGGGTCCGTCACCCTCGTCGAGGGCACGTTCGGTGCCTTTGCCTACAACTCGGGCGCGACATCCCCGGTGGACAACCTGACCGTCCACGGCGCACTCGAAGCAGCGGCCGCGAAAGGAGGATTCACCTACAAGGCGACCGATAAGGAGTGGTCGACCATGGGCACGTTCCTGCTCGACGGGGTCTCGACCTTCGACTTCAACAAGACTGAGAACACCGCCTGGGCCTATACCCTCAACGGGGTCGCCATGAACGACTACTCCGCCGACCAGGGGATCAGCGTCCAGGAGGTCAAGAACGGCGATCAGCTCGTCTTCTACTTCGGCGTGAAGGGCGCCGGGCTCGATGCGGCTACGGCCGTGGTCCGTGTCCGTGTCTTCGTCGCGTCCGACGCCGACTATTCGCTCCAGCTGAAGGGAGCCAAGGACATCTCGGTTACGAAGGCCGAGTTCGAGGGTGCAAAGGGGGCCGGGTTCAAGACTACCTACTCCGATATCTCCGGTGCATGGGAGGGGCTGCCGCTCTGGTTCCTCGTCGCTGCCGTGGATGACGTCGAGGCCGGCCGCAGTTTCAACGACACACTGGCCGCGCAGGGCTACCGGGTCCGTGTCTCCTCCTCCGACGGGTTCAACGTGACCCTGAACTCGAGCGAGATCGCCAGGAGCTCGGACTTCATCATCGCGGACCGCCTCAACGGCGCCCCGCTCGCCGAGACGATGTGGCCGCTCCGACTCGTCGGCGCCTCGGTGCCGCCCAATCGCTCGGTCGCGAAGGTCACGACGATCGAGCTCATCGATCTTCCGACAGGCGACACCGTGGCGAACTTCACGGTCGACAGGACGACCGGGACCGCACCGCTCGTGGTCCGGTTCACGGACTGCTCGACGAACGCGCAGACACGCGTCTGGGAGTTCGGCGACGGCTCCCGCTCGTACGTGCAGAATCCCGTGCACATCTATCGGACCCCGGGGACCTACTGGGCCTCGCTCCGCGTGACCGGGGCGAACGGCGGCGGCACGCTCCTCCAGGAGATCCTGGTCCTGCCCGCTGGCAATGTCACCCCGAACGCGACGGTGACGCCGAACACGACGGCGACCGTGGCGCCGACGGTCACGATCGAACCCACCGCGACTCCGAACTCGACCCACCAGGCGTACGTTCCCCACATTCTCCCCGGACGCGTCGAGGCCGAGGACTACGACCTCGGCGGTGCAGGTGCCGGCTATAGCGACACCACGCCGGGTAACGCCGGCGGCGTCTACCGGAACGACGACGTCGACATCGAACAGAACCCGTGGGAGCAGACCCCGAACGTCGGCTGGATCCGGAACGGCGAGTGGCTCGCCTACACCGTCGACGCCCCGGAGGGCGGCATATCCGCGATGACCGTACGGGTCTCGAGCCCGGGTATCGGCCATTCGATCCGCGTTCTCGTGGACGGCGCCGAGGCGGCAGTGATCCCGGTACCGAATACGGGCGACTATTCGCGCTTCTCCGCGGTCACCGTCCCCATCACCCTGGCGGCCGGCACCCACGACCTCCACCTCGAGTTCGTCGGCGACGGCCAGAACCTGAACTGGTTCGAGTTCGCAACCGGCACGGTCACGACGCCGACGGTGACACCGACCGTCACATCGACACCGACAGCGGGCGGGGCCTCGTTCACGGCCACGCCGAACCCGGTTAAGAAGAACTCGGCGATCAAGTTCACCCTGAACCCGGCGACCGGCAAGAAGGTCAGGTCGGTCTGGTGGACCTTCGACAAGGTCGGCCACTACGGGACCTGGAACTCGCGGGCCGTCAGCCCGACGTTCTTCTACACGAGGACCGGCACGTACACGCCGCTCGCGAAGATCACCTACACGGACGGGTCGACAGAGACCGTCGAGCGGGTGAACTTCGTCACGGTCAGATAGTGAGGAGGCGATGGAGCCTCACACATCCCTTTTATCCATGACTCTTCGCTGGTGCGGGCTGCTCATCTGTCTCGCCCTTCTTGCAGGCAGCGCCGCCGCGGTCTCGACCGAGGTCCACGTGGTCAAGCTCGCGGCGGACGGAACGACCGTGCTCGCCGAGCGGACCGTCGACTATCGATGGCTCGAGACGAACATGCAGGTCCGGGGCGATGGATCGACCCACTACTACCATCAGGGACCGACCTTCGACGATGCGGATCTCTGGGACCCGACCGAGAGCAAGAACGTCCAGGACAAGGACATGGGTGCCGTGAAGGGGACGGCCGTGCGCGACCTCTGCAGTCTCGTCGGGGGCATGCAATCCGGGGACACGCTCGCGGTCCGATCGGCCGACGGCTTCTCGAAGAAGTTCTCGTACAGGACGGTCTACTCGCCGACAGCCCGGCAGGGACCCATGGTCCTGACCTGGTACAGGGCCGACGAGGGCTACGTCCCGTCCTACTCCACCGGGATGCGGATCGTCTTCTTTGCCGACACCTCGACAAACCCGTACGGTCTCCACGTCTTCGGTAACAGCGACATGAAGGCGTCGATGCCGCAGAGCGAATGGCACTACTTCAACGGCGTCTACCCCACGACCACCGGGCTCTCGGTCCAGTCCGTGAGCGAGCTCCGGATCCTCTCCTCGCTCCCCGCATCGACGACCGCCCCCGTTACGACCCGAACGACCGTGGCCCCAACGACCACCCCGAAGGCGACGCCTACAGGCACCGCGAGCGTCACTGCGACGGGGACGAAGACTCCGTCTCCGACAGCATCTCCGTCCGCGACCGGATCTGCCGTGACGACCTCGACGACCTCGTCGCCGTCGACGGGCGGATCTACCCCCGCCGCAACGACGATCCTGCCGGCAACGACTGCGGGAGCCGGGACCGTCACGACGGTCCCGTCAGGCGCCGCGACCGTGACGATCGGGGCCGGCTCCGATGGAACCGATACGGAGCCGATCGCGACCACGACGACTGCGACCGTTACAACCGCGACATCCGCGACCTCGATCGCCACGGCAGCGACCGGAATCCCGAGCACGTCTCCGACAGCGACGGCCGCTCCGAACGCGACCGTGAACGTATCCGCGGCCCCCACTGGGTTGCCCACACCGACCTCCACCGACTACTCGAGCTCGACCGACTGGTCCTACTCGAGCAGCCTCGACTACTCGACAGTCGAGAGCGGAACGGTCACCGCTACGGCCACCCCGACCCCGACGCCGGAAGCGACGACCGTCCCGGCAGCCACCCCGCGTGCCCCCGGGGGCGATGCGCCCCTCGTGATGGAGACCGCTCCAGATGCCCCGGCGGAGACCGTCTCGGCGACGGTGACCACGGACGACGGATCGTATAATCGGACCGTGACCCGCTCGCTCGGGTTCACGTTCTCGTATTCGGTCCGCGAGAGCGGTGAAGGACCCCGTCCCGCGCCTGCCCTGGCCGGGAGAGCCGGGATCATCTCGCCGTACTCCCCTCTGGGCGCCATATGGTCCGCCATCAAGGCGATCGGAGCCATGATAGACCCCATCTTCAGCTAGGTGATTCCCCTGTCTCATCGACTTTCACTGCATGCAACGGCCCTCTGCCTGGCCACCCTGCTCGGCTTGCTCCTGCTGGCCCCGGCTCCGGCCCTCGCCGAGCCAACCTCCTCGCTCACGATCATCGAGCTCGGTCCCGACGGGGCCGTGATGAACTCCACGACCGTCGACGACCGCTGGCTCGAGACGAACCTGCCGGTGCAGGGCGACGGAGTCACGCACTACTATCACCAGGGCCCCGTCTTCGAGGGCGACAAGTGGGACCCGAACGAGACCGTCAACCTGAAGGACCGGGGGGCCGTGAAGGGCACGGATGTGAAGGACCTCTGCTCCCTCGTGGGCGGGCTCCGCCCCGGCGACGAGGCCATGATCGCCTCGGCCGACGGGTACAACGTGATCTACGGGTACGAGACCCTCGTCCATCCGCCGTCGCGTCAGGGCCCGCTCGTGGTCGCCTGGTACAACGGCGCGGACGCCGCATCGGGTGAGAAACAGGGGACCGGGTATCCGCCCGACTTTAATACGGGCATGCGGCTCGTCTTCTTCGCCGACACCTCGACGAACCCCGAGGGACTCCACGTCTTCGGCAACACGGACATGCTGGAGGCTCTGCCCGAGAACGCCCAGTACTTCTACAACGACCTCCTACCGTCGACGAGCGGGATCTCGGTGAAATGGGTCTCGGAGGTTCGGGTCTACAGGGGCGGATTCAAGGGCGACCGGCACGCCCCCGTCAAATCGCTCTCGGAGACGAACGCGACCGCCACACCGACACCTTCGCCCACGACGGCGAGGGCAGCAGGGCTCCTGCCGGCAATCCTGATCGGTCTTCCCGCGGCGCTCTTCCTCAGGAGGCGGTGAGATGCATCGAGCCCTGCTCGCCGTCCTCGTCGTGATCGCCGCGCTCCTCGCGGCCGGCTGCACGGGGACGGCCCCGGCGGCGAATGCCACCCCCTCGCCCACGCCGAACGCGACCCTCGTCCTGAACGGGACGACGAACGTCACGCTCGACTACGCAGGCGTGCTGGCCCTCCCGTCCGTGACCGGCGTCGGGGGTGCGGTCTCGACCACCGGGATCAAGTACGGCCCCTTCCAGATCCGGGGCGTATCGCTCAGGGCCCTCGCCGACCGGGTCGGGGGGATCGGCCCGAACCAGACCCTCCGGGTCCACGCCCCCGATGGGTATATGTGGGTGATCGACGCGGAGCAGGTCGACGGAAAGGGGTTCGTCGTCTTCACGCCCGAACTCAAGGAGCTCGCCTCTCCCCCCGAGCTCGTCCCGGTCCTGATGTACGAGCAGAACGGCACGCCGCTCGCCGAGGAGCAGGGGGGGCCGTTCCGGATCGCGGTGCTGAACCCCGACGGGACACCCGTCATCACCGAGGGCTCGGGGTGGGTCAAGTGGGTCGATCGAATCGAGGTCCGGTGAGGACGGTAGCAGGGGCGGCCCTCGTCCTTCTGATCCTGATCGCGGCGGGGTGCACTTCCACACCCCCGGCCAGGGTCCCGGTCAGCTGCATGGTCGCGGGCTCGCTCGTCGACCCGCTCGCCGGGTTCGAGACGGAGTACGAGGCGACGCATCCCGGAGTCGACATCCAGGTCGAGGGACACGGCTCGATCCAGGCGATCCGGCAGGTCACCGACCTGAACCGGTCGGTCGACCTGGTCGCGGTCGCGGACGCCTCGCTGATCCCGGACCTGATGGCCGGCTCCGCCCGGTCGTACACGACCTTCGGTACGACCGAGATGGTGATCGCGTTCACGAACGCGAGCCGGTACGCGGACGAGATCGACGAGGAGAACTGGGCCGATCTCCTCTCCCGGCCGGACGTCCGCATCGGGATCGCGAACCCGATGCTCGATGCAGCCGGGTACCGGGCCATGCTCGTGCTTCTGCTTGCCGAACGAGAGGAGGGCCGGCAGGTCTTCGGCCCGGTCCTCGGCGACCACCTCTCGCCTCCGCTCGCACCCGTCGTGAACGGGACGGGGCTCGAGCTGCGCCTGCCCGAGCTCGTCCGGCCGGCATCGGGCGGCAGGGTCGCGATCCGGGACGGCTCGGTCTTCCTTCTTTCCCTCCTCGAGGCCGGCGGTGTCGACTACGCCTTCGAGTACCGATCCGTCGCGGAGGGGCGCGGTCTCCGGTACGTCTCCCTGCCGCGCTCGATCAACCTCGGTTCGGCCGCGCACGCGGACGCCTACAGGAACGCTACCGTATTCCTCGGCTTCCAGCGCTTCACCGCGATCGGGACCGAGCGGATCGGCCAGCCGATCGAGTACGCGCTGACTATCCCCGACGGGACTTCGCATCCGGATCAGGCCCGAGCGGTCGCGGACGCGCTCGTCCGTGCGGCAGGAGAGGGTCGGCCGGGATGGCCCGCACCTGTCGTGCCCGAGACGGTCGTACTCGGGCCCCGGTGAGCGTACCCGGGTCCCCGCACCCGGTCAGGATAGGCTTGACAGGCGCGCGTAGTGCATAATCGAACACGTTGTCAAGACGATTGTGGTCATTTGTGCCGAGATCCCTTCATCGATCAGGAAAAGGCGCAACCTGGAATTGGACGGAGGGAGAAGCGGCTCGATGCTACGAGGTCGTGGGCCCTCCCCGCCGAGGGTATTATCACCGCCTCCGCCGTATCCCTGCCAGATCGGTATGTACTCGATCCGGTTCTACCGCGTCTACGACACGGGCGACGAGATCGATCTCGAGGCTCTCGAGTCCGCGCTCTCGTCGGCAGGGACGACCGCCCGAGCCTCGTTCACACGGGTCAGCCCGAAGTCGATCTGGATCGAGCGTCCGCCCCTCCTGGTCCGTCTGCCGTCCGTGACCGCCACTGTCGGGACCGCGTCGTACCTGCTGACCACGGTCGCCCGGGTGTATCAGATCGGCGCGATCAGTCTCTGTTTCATCCTCGAGGACCAGCTGGCGCCTCCTGCGGCCGTCGTGCCGATCGGACTCGCGTTCGCGGGGCAACGGGGTCTGGATCCGCACTTCCTCGCCTCGCTCGGCGTCCTCCGGGAGGTCCTCACCCCGGATATCGGCGCGAGACCTCTCGACCCCGGGTTCTATGAGGACTACACGGTCTATATCGTCGACCGGGACGACCCGGCCATCGAACCGGTCTCACTTCTGACGGGGGAACTGATCGAGTTCTCGGACGCGACGAGGGAGGAGATCCTCCGCCATACTCTCTCGTATGCCCGTGACGATCGAGCCGTCCTCGCCTGGGACGCGGCCCTGCTGATCGCTCCTGAACCGCCCGCGGACCTGGTCGAGTTGATCGAATACGCGAACGTCCAGGTCCTCGAGCTCCGCTATTACGATCGTGCCCTGACCCGGCGAATGATCCGGATGTACGAGGACCTCGAGGCCGCCGATCGTTTCTCGCGCTTCGGCCGGCGCCGGCAGTACCACCAGCTGATGAACCGACTGATGGCGACCTACGCCGGGATCTCGGAGGTGACCGAGGAGATCGAGAACCTGATCAAGATCACGGAGGACGTGTACTATGCCCGGGTTTACGCGACCGCGCTCAGGGTCCTGCGGGCCGACCAGTGGCGGGCCTCGGTCGACCGGAAGATCGACCTGATCCGCGAGAACTACCAGATGCTCTCGGACGAGGTCAACCGCGAGCACGGTAATGTTCTCGAATGGGTGATCATCATCCTGATAGCGCTCGAGTTCGCATTCGCGATCTGGGAGACCTTCCGGGGGTGAAAGGGCGCCTGTTCCGATCGACCCCCCTCATCTGTCAGGCCCTAATGACGTGCGAAGCGGCCTTAAACAGCGATGGCTTCGAACATTTTCGGAGTTATATAAGAAATTAAGTATGATAACTACATATAGCAATGTGCCCCACGCTGGGGCGATCATTATGAGACCGATGCCGAAGCTCCTGTTCATTGCCGGGCTCGTACTCGCGGCGGCCATGGTCGCCGGCTGCACCACGGGCGGCGACCGCCCACCCTCTACGGTCGAACCGACGATCACCGAGCCTCTCCTCCTGAACGAGAGCGCGAACGGCACCACCTACGCAGTACCCCTGAACACCTCCATCAACCTCACGCTCAGCGAGAACCCGACCACGGGCTACTCGTGGAACCTCACCACCACACCGGGCCTCCGGATCGTCTCGGACAGCTATGTTTCGGACGACCCGAACGGGACCCGCTCGGGTGCCGGCGGCGCTCACCACTGGCAGATCACCGCAGTCGCCCAGGGCCTCCAGGAGATCCGGGGCATCTACGCGCAGCCCTGGGAGAACTCGACCGCGAACGCGACGGTCTTCTCGGTCGAACTCTCGGTCACACCATAGTCATCCGCCGTTCCCACGCGGGGATGCATCTTCACCCGGGGGGTTGCCAGGACCCCCCCTCTCCTTCTTTTCAATGCCTGTGCCGGTGATGGATATCCGGCGTATGTGGATGCGAGTGCTCGAGCCGCTGGTGGGTGTGGACGTGTGCGTGCACCTCTGCCTCCTCCCCGAACTCGTGAGCATGCCGGTGATGTTCGTCGTGCCGGTGTCGGTGGGCGTGCACGGCCGGTTCGTGGACGTGGCGATGGTCGTGCTCTTCCCGTGCAATCAGGAACGCGCCAAATCCCATCAACGGCAGGGCCACGATGAACTGCCATTCCGGGACCGCGGGGGCGATCAGGAGCGCGATGCCGGCGCCGATGAACGGCGCCAGGCCGAAGATACCGGCCGTCCGGGAGGCCCCCAGGTGGCGGAGGGCGAGCAGGAAGCTGACCATACTGATCCCGTAGCAGACCGCACCGAGGGCGCAGACCATCAGGGTGGTCGCGAGCGCAGGCAGGGGATCGCCGAGAGCGAGGGCGACCATGAGCGAGAGGAGGCCGGCCCCCAGCCCTTTCACGGTCCCGATCGCGAACGGGTCCTTGCCCGAGATCTGCCGGGCGCAGTTGTTGTCGAGGCCCCAGAGCGCGCACGCCCCCACGACCCCGAGGGCCCCGAACGAGAGTCCGTGGACGCCCGCCGGGTCGAACGAGAGGACCATCCCTGCAGCGGTGATCAGGCCGAGTGCGGCCACCACCCGCCGGCCGAGCCCCTCCGAGAAGAAGGCGGCCGCGAGAAGGGCCGTTGCCACGGCCTCGACGTTCAGGAGGAGAGAGGCGGTCGCGGCCGGTGTGGCCGCAAGGCCGAGCATCAGCAGCACGGGGGCGAGAAAGCCGCCGGATAGAGCGCTTCCCGCAAGCCATGGGAGGTCGCGTCGCCCGAGCGGGGCCTCGAGGTCGGTCCGGCCGCGGAGGAGACGGACACCGACAACGGCCAGGCCGGCCCCGACGTACAGGAGGGCCGCGAGCATGATCGGCTGGACCGTGCCCAGGAGGACCTTCGCGAGCGGGGCGCTGGCTCCGAAGAGGGCTGCCGCCAGGAGTGCGAACAGGATCGGGATGCGCGTGTCGGCCGCCATTGGTTCCTAACAGGTGCGCTTCGGGCTCCGATATGCGTTGCGCCGTCCGGGCCGAAACGCCTATGGGAGATGCAGGCCAATCGAAAGGGTTATGCATGACCGCGAGGCGATCAACCGCGAAAAACGGAGCACCGCGCGGCTCTCCGTCGCCTCGAATACGGTTCTCCTGGTGCTGAAACTCGTCGTCGGGCTCTGGCTCGGCTCGGTTGCCATCCTCTCCGAGGCCGTCCACTCCGGCATCGACC
>Ga0074193_1003661_pt1 | contig 10860 bp, 6 predicted proteins | sample EPASupsiteHSE605_FD_64523 | JGI IMG/M metagenome (GOLD analysis project Ga0074193, IMG submission 64523) | Bioremediated contaminated groundwater from EPA Superfund site, New Mexico - Sample HSE6-05 | ecosystem: Environmental > Aquatic > Deep subsurface > Groundwater > Contaminated ...
ATATCCATCTCCCTTGTTATTTCTAAAATGGTCGAATTCAATTTGGGCGAAATTATCCTGCATTTGTGGAAAGTATATATCTGTAATTTGTCTTTCATCATCTGCATTTGTAATAAAATGAAGCTCTAAAAAAGATGAATTATGTATTTCAACATCATAATAATGTTTTAAAAATACTACATCACTTATTGAAAATTGAAAGTAAACAACTATGCTTATAACAAAACTTAGAGCTAAAACAATTAAACCATATTTTAAAGTTTTTTGATTATTATTTTTATTCATATTTTATTCCTTCTAATATAGGTTTTGAAAATTATTTTTCATATATCTTCACTCTTTATGAGCAAACCCTTTTCATCATAATTCTCTTCAATAGATAATTTGTCATTTATGTATACTCTACAAGATACTTTTTCCCATTTATCTCGATTTTCTCCATTATTTAATATCATGTAAGGTGACTCTCCATAAAATGAAGATTGTTTTAATATAAAAGCTGTTATTGCAAAGGATCTTGCTTTATCAATTTGATGGAATGTTGCATTCTTATCAAAATAAAAATCGATATGTATAGTGTTATCAATAAGATAAACTTCATGTCCTTTTAAATTTGTCAAAGAATAATTCCTTTCATCCACAAACATTTCCTGTGCTCTTTCGTCAGTGTAATATACCGCGTTTTCAATTTTTTCTGGATATTTACCTTCATAATAAGATTTATCATTAACCAATATAATACATAAAGCTAAACAAGCAAACATTATCACAATAACACCAAAAATAATATACTTTCTCTTCACAGAAATATCCCCCTAATTTTTTTAATTTATATTAAAATGGAGTTTAGTTAAACACCATATGATATCCAGCAATTATTTCATTTTTATAAAATTATAGAAACGGTTTTAAACAAAAATCATTTATTATTTCTTATATTATACTCCAAGATTTGGTAATTTGAAACATAATTATATTTTTAAATAAATGCGAAAATTCAAAACAAAAAAAGCATAACGATTTAATTATGCTTTGTATAAAATTCTAAAACCTTTTTCAAAATTATTAATCTATTAAACATATGTAAAGTCATTTATAGTAATTAGAATTTTTTAAGTAATATTTTTAATCCATTTCTTTGATTTTATTCTGGGTATCGCTATAATAGCTTTTGTTATATCTTCTAGGCTTACTAACGCAACCACTAAGTATACCGGCAATTTAAATACTAGCGCTCCAAGAAATGCCATAGGTACTCCGATTAGCCATACAGACCCTATTTCTAGAAACATGGAAAATGTAGTATCTCCTCCACCTCTTAAAACTCCAACTATAACAGTTGAATTAAATGTTTTTATAAAAAAGACTAACCCCATTACTATTAACATGTTTTTAGCGGTATCATACAATCCTATATCTAAATTTCTAAAAAGCTTCAAAGTTAAATCAGAAGTAAAAATTAACCCTAATCCCGCTATTAGACCTAATATACTTGAAATAGCGAGAAAATTAATAGCATAATCATATGCTTCTTTTTCTTCACCTTTACCAATTTTATTACCTATCATAACGCTACTTGAATTAGCCAATCCTCTAAATATAACAAAAAATACATTTTGAATTGTAGTTACTACTTGTACTGCAGCCGTGGCTTCTTCTCCAATTTTAGCATAAGCTATAGAATACATAACTTGGCCTAATGCCCAAAATCCTTCATTTAAGATAACTGGTGACGTAGTCTTAAAATATTTACTTAATAATTCCTTATTCCATCCAAAAAATTCCTTCACAGTGCCTGCCAAAGGTCCTTTGGATGAATATACAGAGTATAATAATAATGAAAGTTCAATTATCCTAGCTATTAAAGTACCTAAAGCTGCTCCTTTTACTCCCAAAGCCGGCAATCCAAACTTTCCAAACATTAATATATAATTAAAAAAAGTATTCGAACAAAAAGAAACAATTGATATCTTTAACGGTATATTAGGATTGCCCGTACTCCTAAGACCTATCATAATTACAAAACTTACAGCAGTAATAATATATGAACATGCTACAATTCTAAGATATTCACTTCCTAGTTGCACTGTTTTAGGAATGTCTATAAAAATTCTCATTAAGAATTCAGGGAAAAACACCCCTGCTATCGTAAATATAATTCCTACAACAGTACTAATAGATATTGCCAATCCTAATATCTTTCTTATACTTAATACATCGTTTTTTCCCCAATATTGGGATATAAAAACTGATGAGCCTGTACCGATTCCAAAAATTATAAGTATGTAAAAAAAGAAAATTTGATTAGCCAAACCTACAGCTGCAATACTTGACTGCCCTAGACTGCTTGTCATTAAAGTATCAACCATATTTAGTGATGATGTAACTAAATTTTGCAACGATATTGGAATAGCTATTGAAAGCATTGATTTCAAAAATAATTTATCTTTCAAAAATTTCATTTAATCCTCCATGGGGACTTTAATTTAATTACAATATTCAGATAATTAAAAAGCAAAAGTAATTTGATTTTTTCAAATTACTTTTTTAAAATCTATTTTCTATTTAAATGTTACTATAGTTACTCCATCTCCACCTTCATTGAAGTTTCCTAATCTAGAATCCTTGACATGCTTATTCTTTTTAAGGAATTGTGTAATTCCTTCTCTAAGAATACCCATACCTTTACCATGAATTATTTGAACTTCATTTAAATTAGACATAAATGCATCATCTAAATACTTATCTATTTCCATTATTGCTTCATCAAGATTTAATCCTCTTACATCAATTGTTGTATTAATAGATGATGTTTTAAGTTTAATTATCCTCGATGTTTTTACATTTTGATTTTTTTCATCATCAGATTTAATTTTTATTAAGTCTGATTTCTTTACTTTTGTTTTTATTAAACCTATTTGAACCATTACATTTTGAGAATCATCAATATCAGAAAGAATATAACCTTTTTGATTTAAACTTTTCACTGTTACAGTATCACCTTTTTTAAGAGGTGTGGATGTATCATATGTATCAAGTTCAAATATTTGATCAGAATATTGATTTTCCTCGAGACCTTTACTTTTTTCATTTAAGTTTTGCCTCAAATCATTAACTCTGCGGCTCTTATCCTTATCCATTTCAACATTTAGTTTTTTAAGTTCTTTAATTATTTCTGCAGTTTCTCTTTTTGTTTGTTCAACAATTTTTCTTGCTTCGTAATTTGCTTCATTTATAAGTTTTTCACTTTTTTCAAGAGATTTTTTTTCTTTAGCAATGAAATCTGCATGTTTTTTTTGACTTTCTAGTGAAAGTCTGTCAATTTCAGATCTTTTTTCTTCAATATAAATTCTGTTTTTTTCTATTTGATTTAATGCATCTTCAAATTCTACTTTTTCTGTTTCTATATTCTTTTTAGCTTTTTGAATAATATAATCTTCAAGACCAAGTTTTCTTGATATTTCAAATGCATTTGATTTTCCAGGCACGCCGATTAATAGTTTATATGTTGGACTCAATGTTTCAACATTAAATTCAACACTTCCATTGCAAACACCATCAGTTGTCAAAGCATAAAGCTTTAATTCACTGTAATGTGTAGTAGCAGCTGTTATAATTTTTTTGTCATGAAGAGTGTCTAAAATTGAAATAGCTAATGCTGCACCTTCAGTAGGGTCAGTACCTGCTCCAAGTTCATCAAATAAAACTAATGATTTATCATCCACTTCTTTCATTATTTTAACTATATTAGTCATATGTGATGAAAAGGTACTTAAACTTTGCTCAATACTTTGTTCATCTCCAATATCTGCAAAAACAGAATTAAATAGTGATATTTCAGTACCATATTCAGCAGGCACATGGAGTCCAGCCATACCCATGAGAGAAAACAATCCTAATGTTTTAAGAACAACTGTTTTTCCTCCAGTATTAGGTCCAGTAATTATAAGAGTCGTAAAATCATCACCTATAATAATATCGATAGGAACTACTTTTTTAGGATCAATTAAAGGATGCCTTCCTTTTTTAATACGAATATAACCTTTGTCATTTATTTTAGGTTCAATACCATTTATGCTTATAGCATATTTACCCTTTGCAAATATAAAATCCAGTTCAGTTAAAATTTGTTGATTATTAACCATTTCATCTTCAATGCTTCCAATGATACCGCTAAGTTCTAAAAGTATACGCTCTATTTCTTTTTTTTCATCAATTTTAAGGTTAGAAACTTCATTGTTCATTTCCACAATAGCTAAAGGCTCTATAAATAAAGTAGAACCAGTAGATGATTGATCATGAATTAGCCCTTTAATCATACCCCTGTATTCTCTCCTAACAGGAACTACATATCTATCATTTCTCATAGTTATAATATTTTCCTGCAGATATTTTTGAGTTGTTGGAGAATTTACAATAGAGTTCATTTTATTCTTTATAGCTGAACTTTTAATTTGAATAGCTCTTCTAATCCTTTTTAACTCAGGACTAGCATCATCAGCAATTTCTTCTTCACTAATGATTATTTCAAATATTTTATCTTCAATATCTTTATTAGAATATATATTTTTGCACAGTTCTTCTAAAATAATATAGCTTCTTTCTATTTTATTGTTAAGAAGAACGTAATTTTTTAATAATCTAGCAGCACGCAACGTATCAGCACAGTTTAAGAGACCACGTTGAGATATAATCCCTCCAACTGCACCTCTTCTTACATATTCACCAACATCATAAATACCTCCAAGGGGAGGGCTGCCTTTTTCTATATTTATGGACAAAGCTTCAGCAGTTTGTTTTTGAAGGTATTTTACCCTTTCAACATCAGAAGAAATCTCAAGTTTTAAAACTTCAGACTTACCATTTTGAGTTTCTGCATAATTTGCTACTTTATCTAATATTTTATTAAATTCTAAAACTACTTTAGATTTCTCTTTCATAATAAAATCCTTTCGTTTAATGCCCATACAATTTAAAGGATATTTTTTAAATAATGTCCTCTAGTAAAGCTGTTTTCTCTAAGAACATTGTATGATTGAACACCATTTAATTCGCAATAAACAGCATCTATAATTTCTTCAATGTTTTCTTCCCACTTAGTGTCAATGAAATAATATTCTATTCCACTTCTTATAAAATCAGTAGTTTTACCAATTAAAGTAAGGGGAACACTGTTGTATATATGTGAGAGTCTATTTTCTCTTTCAATATTAAAATAAACGCCTTTTCTATCTTTCAAAGCATATTTATTTTTAAAACTACACTTTTCACAATCTTCTTTATTTTTACAATTCTTAACTAAAGACATTGGACAATTTTTCATTACCATCAATTGAGCATAAGCATATGTAATAATTTCAGATCTCATAGTTACATTACTCATAACACTTTCCATATCTTTAATGTTTGCTTCAACAGAAAAAGTAAATCCGTCAGCCCCTTTATCCTTCAAAAGTTCAACTGCAAATGTATTAATAATATTAAATGCACTTCCACAATGTATTTTCAACTTGCTTTTTTGTTTAAAGAAGTGGAAAGTTCCTACATTGTTTACACATACTCCATCAAATAACTCTTCATACAATGGAATGTTTTTCTTAAATAAATTATAATCTGATTTTGAAACTATATTAGGTATCCAAAGATATTTTTCAACACCTTCAATATTTCTCACAAGTTCCAAATTTAATTTATAAGGTACATACACTCTTTTAATTTTTACTTTATCAATTAATTCTATTTCCTCATCACTGTTAATTTTTAAGCTTATGATTGGTTTTGCTTTAGTCTTTTTAATATCAAAGTTAAATACTTTGTCATTAGCAATTTCTCCAATATCAGGTCTATTGTAAAACATAGCTCCTTCTTCATAAAGGTACTCTGTTGCTTCACGTCTTATTTGATTTAACGTACTTTTTCTTAAAAATACATTGTTTTCTAAATTAATTTTCAAACTTTTTAAATTGTATATAGAACTTCCTAGTTTACCAAGTTGTTCATTTACTATTTCTTCAGTAACAGGGTTATTTACGCTAGTTTCGCAAAGTTCCTTACTTTTTATTGTTACCTTGTTTAGACCATCAGTTGCATAAAGCGTTGCTGGTTCCCCAACTTTTAAAGTGATTTCAAATTCAACATCATTTCTTCTATAACGAGAAAATTCTTCAGTTTTATCTCTTACTTCTTCTTCTATTTCTGATATGTCATCACCTTTTACACCAGAGCTTGTTCTTGCAAACATTTCATCTTCTGGACTTGGAAAAAGATATCCATTAGTATATCCTCTGCTGAAAGTAGAAATTGCTTTTTGTTCAAGAAGTTCTAAATTTTGTTTTTCTCCACTTAAATAATTATCAATAATTGTTCTATAATATGATACTACTGAAGCAGTATATTCAGGACCTTTCATTCTTCCTTCAATTTTAAATGTTTTAATACCTGCATCTATTAAATCATAAATAGTTTCTCCAGCTTTAAAATCTTTCATACTAAGAACAGGTAAAACATCTAATTCATCTACTAAAGAACTTTTTTCTTTGTCATAAAAACTATAACTTAATCTGCATGGTTGTGCACATTTGCCTCTGTTACCGCTTCTACCACCTAGAAAGCTTGACATGTAACATTGACCAGAATAACATGCACATAACGCACCATGTATGAAAACTTCCAAATCAGTATTTGTATTTTTAACAGCTTCTCTTATTTGTCCTAATGACAATTCTCTAGCCATTATAATTTTATTTACTTTATATCTGTCATAAAATTTCACACCATATTCATCATATACAACGGATTGGGTACTCATATTAACAGGCAAATCAGGAATGTGTTTTTTTATTAAATATAACAAACCTAAATCTTGAACAATAACTGCATCAACGTCATTTTCATATAAAAATACAGCGTAGTTCAATGCTTCTACAATTTCTGCATCTTTTAAAACAGTGTTGAGAGTAACATATATTTTAACATTTTTATTGTGTGCATATCTAATAATGTCCATCATTTCATCATTATCAAAGTTTTGTGAATTTTGTCTTGCATTAAAGTTTTTGCCGCCTAAGTAAACTGCATCCGCACCACTGTTTACTGCTGCATAAAATGATTCAATACTGCCTGCCGGTGCTAAAAGTTCTATTTGTTTTTCCATATTTTCTCCTTCGTTTTTTAAATTCGTAAAAATGGAACGCATAAGCGTCCCTAACATTATTATTAACCAACTTGCTATATACTAAACAGAAGTTTCATTTTCCAAAAGTTCTAAAAGTTCTTTATTTTCCTTTTTCAACTCTTTTATTTCTAAATGATTTTGATAATTTTCAGTTTCTTTTCTATTTAACTTTTCTTGAATTTCATTAAGCTTACTGTTTAAACTTTCTTTATCACTGTTAATCATCAAAAGCTCTTCTAGATATCTTTCTTTTTCATCATTGACATTATCATATTTTGATTTTATTTCCTCATAATTACTTTTAATTTCATTCATGGATTTTTCTTTTGCCAATAGTATTTCATCTTTTTCATTTAACTTTTGTTGCATCAGATTAATTTTATTGTTTAAAGATTCCACATCTTTTAATTTAGATTGTAAAACCATATTATTTTTTTGAATTTCTTCATTTAAGTGGTCAATTTTTAAAAGCAAATCATCATTTGATTTTTTTAAACCTCTGATAGAATTTTCAAAATCATTTGCTTGTTGTTCTTTTTCATTTAATTTTAACTGCAATTTAGAAATTCTTCCATTAAGGCTGCTTTTAGTATTATTCATAAAGCTTAGCTCTTTAGTGAAGTTTTCTCTTTCTTTAGAGAGATTATCACATATTTCATTGAGTTCTTCGTTTTTATTTTTTAATTCATTAATAAAAACTTCGCTTTTTAAAAGCTGTTGTTCTTGTTCGTTAATTTTATCTTGATGTTTTGATATTTGTGAATTTAAATATTCTCTGTCATTATCTTTTGTTAAAAGTTTTTCCCTGTATTTTTCTTTTTCTGCAATTGCAGCATTAAAGTTTTCCTTAGCTTCTTCCTTTTCCTTTGTTGCCTTTTCTGCTTTTTCTTTTAATGATTGCATTTCATCATATATGTCTTTTTTCAAATCATTGATTTCATTTGTTGATTTTATGTATTTATCTGCAATAACAAAGGAAGTTAAAATAAGTTTATCAATATCATTAAATCTTTTATTAGAATTAGATATAGTATTTATTTGTTCATTTAGTATTGCTTCAATATTTTTTACATATTCGGGACTTTCATCAGTTTTTACATTATATTTTTTATCGCCAATTATTATTTCTAATTTGTTCATATAATCAAATCCCCTTCTTATATTTTTTAAGTTTATATAAATTGCTATATTAAACAGTTAGATAACTATATTATGCATTTTAAATTTTCGAAATTTAAATAATTGTGAATTTGTCAATTATATACTAATATTAAAGTATAATCCTTAAAATATCAATAGAAAAAAACGCATTTTGCAATTTATTTTTAATTTTTTAGCAAATTGATACATATATACATTGCATAATTAAAAAAATCTGCCAATTGATAGCAGATTTTATACTTTGTATAGCAAAGATTATGCTCTAATATATAAATTCATACTATCACAACAAAATATTAATTTTTCAATTTAATTTTTATAATTGAAAACATCAGCAATTCTATCAATACATGTTTTTATCATTGATTTAGGGCATCCAATATTGAGTCTTACAAACCCATACCCTTCTTCACCAAATTCTGTACCACTATTTAATACAACTTTAGCTTCATTAACAAGTTTTTGCATCAATTCAGTTTGTGACAATTTATATTCTCTAAAATCTAACCACATGAGATATGTAGCTTCAGGTTTATATGTTTTAACTTCAGGTAGTTTTTCTTTCATGTATTCACATACAAATTCTGCATTTTTTTCAATATATGCTACCATTTCATCAGCCCATGTTTCACAATAATTATAAGCTGTTTCGCCAGCTGTGATGCCAAATAAATTTATCATTTCTACTCCAATATTTGACATTGATTCCCACATTTGTTTTCTTATAACTTCATTTTCAACTATTACATAAGATGAACAAAGACCTGCTATGTTAAAAGTTTTGCTTGGTGAAGCGCATACGATAGAAATATTTTTAGCATTTTCTGATACAGTATTTAAAACACAATGTTTATATCCTTTATATATGATATCTGAATGTATTTCATCAGATAAAATTTTCACATTGTATTTATAGCATATATCCACTATTTTTTTAAGTTCTTCAAAAGTCCAAACTCTTCCTACAGGATTATGAGGATTGCTTAATATAAAAAGTTTTACTCCTGATTTAATCTTTTCTTCAAAATCATCAAAATCTATAATATATTTTTCACCATCAAGTTTAAGTGGATTTGTTATTAATTGTCTTTTTGCAGATTTAATAGAATTATAAAAAGGTGGATAAACAGGAGTTTGAATAAGTATTTTATCTTCTTTTTCTGTAAAGCCAAAAATTGCAGCTTTAAGAGATGGTATAACTCCAGAAGATACTTTAATCCATTCTTTTTTAATTTCATAATTATTTCTTTTTATATTCCACTTTATAATGCTGTCATAATAAATTTTCCCAGGAATGGTGTATCCATATGTCATATGATTTGCTCTATTCGTTACTGCTTCTGCTATTTCAGGAGCTATTTTAAAATCCATATCAGCTACCCACATAGGAAGCAAATCATCTTGTTTATATATATTTTTTATGCTATCCCATTTTAAACTGTCAGTACCGCGTCTATTTATTATTTCATCAAAGTTATGCATAAATTACCTCCAAAACATTATTAAACATTATATCATTATTTAGAGAACTTTTCCACTTTTTTTGCAAACATATTCCCACTTAAAAGCTTCATATTATAGAAAAAAGGGGTATATTGGCGATTAAATCTCCTCTACAACCCTCTCGTTAATTAAAATATATTATTTAAATAAACTTTGCATAATATCTGCTGCAATTGAATCTGCATCTAGTTTATTTTCCTTTAATAATTCATCTATAGTACCTTGTTTAATAAATTTATCAGGTAATGTTTTGAACAACCGATCTATATTTTGCGGCAGTAATGAATTGATTTTTAATGCTATTGAACCATCCTGCACAGTTTCATCAATTACTACAACTTTTTTAGTTTTTAATGAAGATTTTAATATTAATTCTTCATCTAATGGCTTTAAAAACCTTAAATTTATAATTTCAGCACTTATATTTTTATCATATAAAATTTCACTCGTATCAATAGCTGTTTTTACCATTTTCCCGCTTGTTATAATTGTAATGTCAGTTCCTTCATTTACAATTGTACCTTTTCCTAATTCAACTTTCACATCACTGCTATTTATTTCTGATTTTGAACTACCTCTTGGATATCTTATACAAATAGGTCCATTGTGAACATCGACAGCAAAATCTAACATGCTTTCAAATTCTCTGTAATCTGCTGGAGTTATAACAGTCATATTTGGTATTTGACATAAAAATGCTGAATCAAATACACCTTGATGAGTTTCTCCGTCATTACCTACAATGCCTGCTCTGTCTATAGCAAATACAACATGCAAGTTTTGCATTGCAACGTCATGCACTACTTGATCATATGCTCTTTGCAAAAAAGATGAATACAATGCTACTACAGGGATAATTCCATTAGCTGCAAGCCCTGCAGACATAGTAACAGCATGTTGTTCTGCAATGCCTATATCAAATAATCTGTTAGGATATTTTTCTGAAAATTCCTTAAGTCCGGTTCCATCAGTCATTGCTGCTGTTATTGCAACAACATCTTTATTTTTTTCCGCAATTTCAC
>Ga0074193_1003662_pt1 | contig 10859 bp, 9 predicted proteins | sample EPASupsiteHSE605_FD_64523 | JGI IMG/M metagenome (GOLD analysis project Ga0074193, IMG submission 64523) | Bioremediated contaminated groundwater from EPA Superfund site, New Mexico - Sample HSE6-05 | ecosystem: Environmental > Aquatic > Deep subsurface > Groundwater > Contaminated ...
ATCAGCGGGTATTGGCAGAAGATATTGTAGCGGAGATGGATTTTTCTCCTTTTGATCGCTCACCACTGGATGGCTATGCCTTAAGAATGGCAGATATAAAGCATGCTACCGTAGAAAATGCTGCAGTACTCAAGCAAGTGGATGATGTACCGGCCGGCAGCTTACCGAGTAAAAAAATCGAGACTGGCCAGGCGACACGGATTATGACAGGTGCTAAAATTCCTGAGGGGGCAGATGCCGTCATTCGTCTCGAAGATCTAGAGGTTCAGGAGGAACAGGTGCGCATCTTTGCACCTGCGGCTAGTCCGAATATCTGTCGGCAAGGGGAAGAAATTCGCAGAGGACAAGTTGTGTTAAAAAAAGGAACAGTCCTGCGCGACGGAGCTTTAGGAATTCTCGCCATGCTAGGCCATGACCAGCCTCTTGTTTATGAACAGCCGAAAGTTGCTATTTTGGCGACAGGTACTGAACTCATTGCTGTAAACCAACCGCTAGTTCCGGGAAAAATTCGCAATTCTAATAATTATATGCTGATGGCAAAAGTCAGAGAAGCAGGCTGCCAGCCTATTCTCTTAGGTCAGGTATGTGATGACCTAGAACTTATTGCCCAAAAGCTCGCCAATCATAAGGATATTGCAATGTATATTACAACAGGCGGGGCTTCGGTTGGTGATTATGATTTAATGGAACATCTTTTTGCCAAACTGAATATTCCCCTGCTATTCTCGCGCCTCGCCATGAAACCTGGCATGCCGGTGATGGCAGGCTGCTGGCGTGATGCTTTGCTAGTGGCCCTATCAGGCAATCCTGCATCAGCTAATGTTTCTTTTGAAGCATTGCTCAGGCCTGTGCTTAGAAAAATGTCTGGCGCTGCTGTTTTAGAGCGCCCTACAAGCTGCGCTAAGCTAAAAAAAGCCTTTACTAAACCAAGCCAATCTAGACGATTTGTCTGGGCGCGCTGTGAATTTACAGATGGAATTCTGTATGCTGAACCGCTGGGATTTCAGGGAAATGGTATGTTGGCAGGCATGCTGTCTGCGAATGCCTTGCTTGATATTCCAGCCAACAGTGACTGTTTGCCGATGGGAACAGAGGTAATGGCTTGGTTGTTGGTTGATGAAGAAGGGAGATAAATTCATGAAAGTCGTTGAAGTCAGTCAAGCCCTTGGTATGGTGCTGGGCCAAGACTATACCCGCATTGTACCTGGGGAATTTAAAGGAGTAGCATTTAAAAAAGGTCACATTATTAAAGCAGAAGATATTCCTATGCTGCGCAGTATGGGTAAAAATAATGTCTATGTTATGGAAATAAAGCCTGGCTATCTGCATGAAAATGATGCAGCAGAGAAGTTAGCCCAGTTAGCCGCCCATGCTGAACTAAGCTATATGGAAGTTGCTGAGGGTAAGGTTAATATAAAGTCCCACTGCAGGGGCTTGTTGAAAATAGATAGGGAAAGACTTTTGCAAATCAACATGCTGGAAGGACTAGCCTTATCCACCCTGCATCATGATAGTGCAGTTTTGCCTGGCGAACTGGTGGCCAGTGCAAAAATAATACCCCTAGTATTGCCGCAAGCAACAATGGATCAGGTTAAGGAAATATGTGCTGGACAGCCTCTGATTAGTATTCTTCCCTTAGTCCCTAAAAAGGCAGGGTTAATTATTACCGGTAACGAAGTATATCATGGCATCATTGAAGATAAATTTGCTGATGTTATGAAAAGAAAGTTTGCAGAATACGGCAGTGAAGTCACGGAAACCGTAGTTTTGCCAGATGATGCAGAGCAGATTGCCGAAAGTATAAAAAAACTGGCGGCAAAGAATGATATTGTCTTTGTAACAGGCGGTATGTCAGTGGATCCAGATGATGTTACACCTGTTGCTATAAGAGAAACAGGTGCCGAGGTGGCCCTCTATGGTACGCCGGTATTGCCTGGCGCCATGTTTATGGCAGCCTATTTAGGGGCTGTAACCATCCTTGGTATTCCGGCCTGCGGCATGTTTAGTAAAGTAACCGTCCTTGATGTCATATTGCCCAAAGTATTGGCCGGGGAGAGGATTACCCGCCAGTATATTGCATCACTAGGCCATGGGGGCTTATGCCGCCAATGTCCAGATGGGTGCCATTATCCTCATTGCTCGTTTGGGAAGTGAATAAGTATTTAAGAGAAGTCGTCTGTCATGGACGACTTTTTTCTATTGTATTTAATGAATGGTGTTTGAGGGTAGAATCAGAGGATGGTAATAAATTGTTAATAATATTTTGAAAATTTATAAAATTATACAGTATTTTGCAGGAAAATGTTTTTTAATGGTAAATATAGTATTAGATAGTGGAGATGGTAATTAATAGAGAAGAGCAGAAAGCAGACGATGCCCATACATTGTAGTATGCAGTGGTATCATCTGCTCTTAGAGAATGTAAGAAGCGTGAAATGAACAAATTGTAATGAGGAAAATTCCACTATAGGTAATGATAATATACAGTATGACCAATACAATATTAAAGGATGATTTAAATGAGGTTTAAAATTGAAGTAGAGTTGAAAAATCAACAATTACCTTTGGAATATCGTCAAGCGGTAATCAGCCTATTTAAACACAGCCTAACAGTATATGAAAAAGGCAGACATTTTAATACTTATTATGAAATAGGAAAAGAAAAACCATTTTCGTTTGCAGTAATGATACCAAATAGTACGTTTACTAAAGAAATGATTTTAGTGCCAACTAGAAAGATTAATATTACATTTAGTACAGGTGATATTTCCACTGGTATTGTATTTTTTAATGCATTATTAATGCAAAAAAACAAATCGTATCCTTTGGCAGATGAAAATACAATGAAAGTGAAAAATATTGTATTAGAAAAAGAAGTTGCCATTACAACAAATTCTATTAATGTTATGTTTAGATCGCCGTTGTGCGTAAGGAAACATAGCAAAGAGGATAATAAGGATATTTATTACTCGTATGAAAAAGAAGGATTTAATGAAGTCCTTTATAATGTATTAGATTTGCAAATTGCTAATTCTAACGTTCTACCAGTTTCAATTTTAGAGGGATTTTCTATGACTCCAGTTTGTTGTAAAAAAACAGTGATTAGGCACTGTTCGCAATTTATCGAGGTGACATTAGGAATGTTTACTTTGACTGGTAATATCGCATTGCTTAATTATTTTTATACAAATGGTATTGGAAGCCGCAAGTCAAGTGGGATGGGGTTAATTGACATAATGAGGAATGAAGCATTATGAAAAGTATAATCGAAAATGAGAAATTTGATACAAGAATGGAAACTTCTGATTGGCGATATAGTGCCAGTATAGTAGGAATTAAAAAATATTTTGACTATTTTGTGACTCTGGGAGCCGATGAATCTAACTTATATAAAATTGAACATGATGTTATAGAATACAATAGTGAAGATATTACAGAAGAAAGATATTTTAAATTTGTTGAGTACTATTTTGAGGATGCTATGCATCATAGAGAAATTGAAAAAATATTACAGAATAGCGATGTTACTGATGAACAGGTAAAATTAGTTAATGAAAAATTAAAAGCCAATGTTATTATGAAAAAAGTATTTGGAGACCTTAAGGTTTCTGATGAAAATAAAGAAATAATTCTACAGAAAATTGATGATAACAGATTACTATTAATAAAAGAGACGTATAGGACTGGAAAAAGTTTATATGCGAATTTTGCAAATACAAACAGCTTATTTGTAGAGCAAGGTGATATTTGCAGAATGCAAAACTATAATATAGACGCAGGTAAAAAAAGTAAATCGATTTCACATAATTGGGATTTTAAAACATACAATTTTGAGGATGAAAAAGAATTTGATTTTATTCCTTTTTCATTTTCAAAGTCATATGAAGCATTTTTTATAAATAATAATTACTCAATAAGACAACTTTTTAGTACAAATAATATGATTAGTAATAGTGATAATCCTCGAAGTACATTATTTGGGGATCTGAAACATTCTGCTGACTTTGTTGATTTTGATGTTGAGGTAATTGTCAAGAATCGCAATAATGATTATTTCGAAACGTTATACGTTAGAAAAGCTGCTATTAAAATATTTACAGATATTGATAATTACAAAGCCATTAAGATTAAATATAAAGTCAATGACAATTATTACATAGATTTAGAAAAAGAAGTAACAGATAATATTTTAAATAATTTGAAACTTGATACGTTAATAGAAATGTTATTCAAAGCAACATCGAATTACTCATATAATATCTCAACGCTTATAAAAATTAATATATTAATTTATGGAGGGGATAAAATGGACAAGTCTATGAAAGCTGCTTACGCAAGTGCCAAACAAGTAATAACAGCAATTCCAGCAAATAAAGTCAACAGTTACAAGCAAAAGTTGATTAGTGCAATAACCTTTAAAGATTATGAAAGATTTTGTGAAGTGTTATTGCAGTTATCGTCATTTTCTGGTGTTGTTTTCAGTTTTGCCTATGACTTATTTGAGAATTTTGATGATAATAAAAACCTAGCATATACATTTATAAATGCACTTAACACCGAATCTTATAAAGATAATGGAGGGAAAGAATAATGAATAAAAAAGCATTGACACTTACAGTTGTAGCTAATGTCACATCTAATTATGGCGAAGGTTTAGGGAATATCTCCAGTGTTCAAAAAGTATTTAGAAATGGTAAAAGCTATGCAACAAGAAGTAGAGAAAGTCTTAAAAACGCTATCATGGTACAGAGTGGAATGTATGATGATCTGCGAACAGTAGTAGATAAAAAAGTAAATCAAAAAGTTGTTTCAGATATTCTTAATGCTACCAATTGCAGAGCTTTAGAAGGTGGATACATGAATACAACTGGAAATACATATATTCGCAAGAGTTCTTTTTATTTAACTGATGCGATTGCTTGTGATAATTTTATAAATGAGACAAGATTCCATAATAATTTGCATCTTGCATCAAATTTTGCGAAAAATAACAATTTAAATTTGCAAGCAGATGCAGGGCAATGCGGACTTATGCCATATCAATATGAGTATGATAAGACCTTGAAAATGTACAGCATAACGATTGACCTTGAGATGATAGGTACAGATGAAAATTTTAATACACCAGAGGCTGATCCTAAAGAAAAAGCAGAGAGGGTTATCGCGATATTAGAAACAATTGAGAATCTTAATTTGATTGTAAAAGGAAACTTAGATAACGCTGAACCACTATTTATTGTAGGTGGCTTAATTGATAGAAAAACTCATTATTTTGAGAATGTAGTTAAGGTAAAAGAGGACAAACTGCTAATTACAGCAGATTTAAAAGCTAGAATCGCAAAAGGCTGTAATGTAGCATTGTTAGAAGGTGGTAATTTTAAAAATGAAGATCAAATTAAAAATGAATTAGCGCCAATTAGTGTTGCTGCATTTTTTGATGATTTAAGAGAACAAATCAACACCTATTATGGGGTATGAGTTATGGAAGTTTTAAGGATTATACTCACGCAAAGTAGTGCAAATTATAAAAAGGAAGAAACAGTCTTAAATAAAATGACGTATCCACTTCCACCATTTTCAACGATAATTGGTGCATTACATAGTGCCTGTGGTTATAGAGCTTATCACCCAATGGATATAAGTATTCAAGGTAAATATGAATCTATGCACAAAGAACCATATACGGATTATTGTTTTTTAAACTCAATTATGGACGATAGAGGGATTTTAGTAAAAATGAAAAATGGCAACTTATTGTCAGCAGCATTTGACAAGGTGGCCAAGGCTAAAAAACCGCAAGGAAATAGTTTTAGAAATGGAACGACTATTGAGGTTATGAATGCCAAATTGCTGCAAGAATATAGGAATTTAAGAGATATATCAGAAAAAATTGCTGGGTTTAAAAAGAATCGAGTTGATAAAGTATTAGAATTTATTAAAAAACGAAAAAAGACATTAGGGGCAAAAAAGAAAGCTGGTGAAGTAAATTCACCAGCACTACAATTGGTATTCAAAAGGGAAAAGGAAATAAAAGAATTAGAAAAAATAATCAAAGACAGATTGAAAGAATATGAGAACAATGAATATAAAATACCATACTCTAAATTCGCTAGCCTCACTACCTCTCTTAAATATTATGAAGTCTTAAACAATGTAGATTTAATAATTCACATCAAGAGTGATAAAGAGACACTAACTGATATTAAAGAAAATATATATAATTTAAAATCAATTGGCAGAAGCGAAGACTTTGTAGATATTAAAGAAGTTTGTTTTGTGGATCTGATGGATAAAACAGAAAATGAAATAATTAGCGAGTACTCTGCGTACATAAATTATGACCTTGTTCAAGATAGACACATAGACTTGCGATCAAGAACTGGAACGTCAGCCAATGGAACCAAATATTATCTAAATAAAAATTATATCATAAAAGATAATAAACGCATATTTGAAAAGAAGAAAGTGGTATATGCATCTAATTATTCATCAGAAGAAAGCGGAGAAAACCTTTATTTTGATATAGATGAAAATAAATCATATATAGTGAACTTTAATTAAAGAGGTGTGTTATGGATCTCACTATTTACAAGGCAAAACCTAGTAAAACAATAAGAGAGCATACTGATGACTTGCTGATGAATCTTGATATCTTACAAAAATTAAAGTACGTTAAAAATCAACATACATATGATCTTACAAAAATATCCTGTGAATATCATGATTATGGTAAAGCAAACCGAGAATTTCAGCAAAGGATAAATAATAATACTAAATTTAATGAAGATACAGAGATAGCACACAATGTGTTATCTCTGTATTTTATAAATAAAAACGATTTTGCAAATATAGAAGATTATTATAAAGTAGGGTTTGCTGTTTTAAATCATCATAGTTATTGTGACAACTTAGCAATAATACAAGACGAAACAAAGAAAGAATTAATCGTAAAGTTATTGAAAGATTTTAAAGTATATCCTATCACGCGAAAAATTGCGAGTAACATAAATACGGTGACAAATAATGAAGAAGCAATTCTTGTGAAGGGGTTTCTTCATAAATGTGACTATAGTGCAAGTGCCCAAATCCCTATTGAATATGAAAATGATTTTTTAGATTCTGGCTTAGAGCATTTATTGGCAAAATGGAGAAGTGAAGACAAGAACTCAAACTGGAATGAACTTCAACAGTTTTGCAAGAAAAATACCAATAAAAACATTGTGGTTGTTGCACAAACAGGTATGGGGAAAACAGAGGCAGGACTTCACTGGATAGGCAATAATAAAGGATTTTTTATATTGCCTTTAAAAGTAGCCATAAATTCCATATACAAAAGAGTTAAAGAAGAAATTTTAGAGGAAAACCATATTGAATCTAAACTAGCACTGCTTCATTCAGACGCTCTTAGTTATTATAATAATGACAAAAAAGCTGATCAGTATAGGCAAGATGAAATGGATATTATGGATTATCATAATCAAAGTAAGCAACTCTCGATACCTCTTAGTATTTCTACATTAGATCAATTATTTGATTTTGTATTTAAATATCAAGGCTATGAGCTTAAACTTGCGACCTTATCCTATTCAAAAATAGTCATTGATGAAATTCAAATGTATGGAGCAGATTTGCTTGCATATTTAATTTATGGCATTAAAACCGTCAATCAATTTGGCGGGAAAATTGCAGTTTTAACAGCAACATTAGCTCCGTTTATCAGGGACCAATTGAAAACTGGTAGATATCCAATTGAGTTTGAAGAGGAAACATTTATAAGTGATATAAAAAGACATCATGTAAGAGTTTACCATAGCCAAATTGACAGTGACAATATTTATAATAAATTTATAGAAAATAGTAATAATTTATTAGAAAATGATAAAAAGGGGATAAGTAACAAAATACTTGTAGTTTGTAATACTGTTAAAAAAGCACAGCAGATATATACTGAGCTTTTAGAAAAGGGTATATCGAATATAAAAATATTACATAGTAAGTTTATAAAGTGCGAAAGAGCAGCAAAAGAAAGCGAAATATTAAAATTTGGTAGAACAGAAGAAAAAGGTGAATGTATATGGATAGCCACGCAAATTGTGGAAGCAAGTTTGGATATTGATTTTGATTATTTATTTACGGAACTGTCTGATATAAGTGGATTGTTTCAAAGACTGGGGAGGTGTAATCGTAAGGGTAAAAAACCGATAGAAGAACCTAATTGCTTTATATTTTTAAATATTGACAATAATCTTTTAACCAATGGAGATAAAGGTTTTATTGATAGTAAAATACATGCATTATCCAAAGAAGCGCTAAAAGACATAAATGGGGTATTAACGGAAAATGACAAAATGAGTATTATCAATCAATACTTAACAACGGAAAATTTAGAAGGCAGTGATTATGTAAAGAAGTATCGTCAAGTTTTAAAATGGATAGAAGAATTAGAGCCTTATGAGAAAGAAAAAAATGAAGTGAATTTTAGAAATATTATATCTTATGACGTAATACCTAATGTGATTTATCAAGAGCATCAAGCAGAGATCGATGAAAACTCTAGGACACTACTGAAAGCTGTGAGCCCCAAGCTAAATAAAAAAGAGTTAGAACAAATAAAGCTAGAAAAGATACAATTACAAGAAGAAATAAAGAAGTATACTGTGCCAGTTGGTATATACGATATTTATCCTAAAGGGGTAAAAGTGATTGTTAAGAGTATTCAACTAAATAAATATGAGTTTCTTCATGTTGTAGATTGTCAATATAATGAATTAGGATTTATACGATTAACAAGCGAAGAAATTAAAAATTTAGAAGAAAAATTTGATAATTTCTTGTAAACGGAGGCATTGTTATGGAAAAACAAATCAATGGCACAATGATTTATTATTATATCGTCTGTAAACGTAAACTATGGTATTTTTTTCATAATATTTGTATGGAACAAGAAAATGAAAATGTCAAAATCGGAAAAGTTTTAGATGAAGAAAGTTATCGGCGTGAAGAAAAACACATAACGATTGACAATGTCATTAGTATTGATTATATCAAGCAAAAAGGCATTTTACATGAGGTCAAGAAAAGCAGGAAGATTGAGGATGCAGGAGTATGGCAAGTTAAATATTACTTGTATTATTTAAAGCAAAAAGGCGTCGCCGACATTAAGGCTAAAATTGATTACCCACTATTGCGGCAAACTTTAGATGTAGAGTTAACGTTAGAGGATGAAGTGGAAATAGAACGAATGCTAGATGAAATAAAAAAGATAGTATCAGGGAGAATACCCAATATGCCAGATAAAATTAGGATATGCAAATCTTGTGCTTATTATGATTTGTGTTATATCTAAAGGGGTGTATTATGAAACGAAGCTTTTATATTTATAGTGATGGAGACTTGAAAAGACATGATAACACATTGCAATTTACCAGTATCGATGGAACAAAACGCGATATTCCAATTGAAAATGTAGCAGAAATATATTTAATGTCTGAGATGTCCTTTAATACTAAGTTTATTAATTTGATGGCTCAGCATGGTATTGTCATTCATTTTTTTAATTATTATAGCTTTTATACTGGTAGTTTCTATCCGAAAGAATCCATGCCAGCTGGTGGATTGCTGGTAAAACAAGTACAACATTATGATAATAATGAAAAACGCATTATTATCGCGAGACGTATTATTGAGGCTGCTGCTGATAATATTTATAGAAATTTACGTTACTACAATGAGAGAGGTAAAGATCTCACTGTGTATATGGATGAAATAAATGCTTTACGTAAAAGACTACCAACTTGTCAAAATGTAGCTGAATTGATGGGGTATGAAGGTAATATACGAAAAACGTATTATAAATCATGGAATACGATTGTTGATCAAGATATTAAATTTGAAAGGCGTGTAAAAAATCCACCAGATAATATGATTAATACGTTAATATCTTTTGTTAATGGTTTGGTTTATACAAGAGTATTGAGTGAAATTTATCACACTCAGTTAAATCCAACGATAAGTTATTTACATGAACCAGGTGTCCGTCGCTTTTCATTGAGTCTTGATATTGCAGAAATATTTAAACCCATGCTAGGTGATCGATTGATTTTTTCCTTGTTAAATAAGAAACAAGTTGCAGAAAAAGATTTTACAAAAAACTTGAATTTTCTTCATCTGAAAAAAGAAGCATCACAACTAATAGCAAGTGAATTTGATAATCGCTTGAAAACGACCATCAAACACCGAGATTTGAAAAACGATGTCTCATATCAATATTTAATTCGCCTTGAATCCTATAAATTAATAAAACATTTAATGGAAGAAAAAGAGTATGAAGGATTTAAAATATGGTGGTAGGTGAAATGATTTGTATGTAATTTTAACATATGATATAAAAATTGAAGATGATGGTCCCAAAGTGCTGAGGAACGTTTTTAAGCTATGTAAAAAATATTTGACTCATATTCAAGACTCTGTATTTGAAGGTGAATTGTCCGACTCTCAGATCATGAAGCTCAATATTGAATTAAAAAAATACATTCGGAATGATAAAGATTCCATTATTATTTTCAAAAGCCGTCATGAGCGTTGGCTAGATAAGGAGTTCTGGGGAAAAAAGGATGATAAGCTATCTAATATATTTTAAGTCATGCAGGTTAATGAAAAAATCTGTCGATAGGAGATGATGCGAAAAAAAGGTAGGACCGACAATGCTTAATGAGTAGTGCCTAGCATGGCTTTTTATAGATTTATATAATAGAAAATTAGTTATAAAAAGAGGAAACTTTATCTCATCGACAGAATGGTATCTTAGAAAGCTTATAGTACAAGCTTTCTAAGATTACCCGTTCAAATCTAACCATAAT
>Ga0074193_1003664_pt1 | contig 10857 bp, 7 predicted proteins | sample EPASupsiteHSE605_FD_64523 | JGI IMG/M metagenome (GOLD analysis project Ga0074193, IMG submission 64523) | Bioremediated contaminated groundwater from EPA Superfund site, New Mexico - Sample HSE6-05 | ecosystem: Environmental > Aquatic > Deep subsurface > Groundwater > Contaminated ...
CGATCCCCCCCCCCGCCAGTCCAACGCACAGGCCCTCCTGACCTGCCTCGAGGCGGTCCAGCGCCGGCGGGGAGACTGCGACCCGATCCTCCTCGTGGTCCCCGACGACCTGTATGCCCCGCGGGAGGAGTACGTCTTCGGGCTCGCGCGCCCGGGCCAGGGGACGGCCGTGGTCTCGACGGCCCGGCTCCACAACGACTTCTATGGCCGGGCCCCCTCGGAGGACGACCTTGTCGAACGGATCGCGAAAGAGGGCGCCCACGAGATCGGGCACCTCCTCGGCCTCGAACACTGCGCCGAGCGCGAGTGCGTCATGTACGCGCCCCACTCCCTCGACGAGCTCGACAGGAAGAGGAAGATGCTCTGCCCGTCCTGCACGGCCGGCATCCGCGGCACCGCCTGAGCCGGCTCAGACCTTCTTCCCCGCGCGGCCGCCTTCGATCAGCCGCGCCGCGTTCTGCATCCCCAGGCCGTCGAGGGCGAGAATGCCGCCGGCGGCGAGCACGATCACGCCCAGGAGGAGGACCAGGAGCTCGATCAGTTCGACAGGTTCGGTGAAGGCCATCCACCCGAGCACGAGGGAGGCCGCGCCCAGGCCTGCCGTGAAGACGACACCCTGCGGGACCCGGTCCCGGGAGCGGACGACGCGGTGGAGGGAGACGGCGGCGCTCGAGAGGAGCCAGACGGCGAGGAGCAGGAGGATCAGCACGACGTAGAGCTCCCAGGTGACGAGGAGAAACCAGCCGCCGGCGAGCAGGACAAATCCGTGCATCACGTCCTTCCCGGAGTGCTCGCCCCTCGCCCGGAGCCGGAGTCCGTTGAACACCAGGAGCGCGCCGATCGCGGCCACGACGCCCGGGATGACGAGCGAGAAGACGAACTCGATCTTCCCGAAGGCCATGACGAGCAGGAGCGCGCCGAGCCCCACGAGCAGGGCGCCGAGGGCCGTGCGCGTCCACCCGGTCAGGCGGAGATCGGCCAGGCGCGCCACCTGGTCGTCGTGCCTCGCATCGCGCGCGGAGACCGCCAGCGTCTCCAGGGTCTCGAAGATCATCAGCACGAGCGGGGCGTCGTCGATCAGGTGCATCACCGGGTTCCTCGATGGGTCGTACCGGTCCAGATGGACGCGGAAGTCGCCGGCCGTCTCGTGCGCGTGGTACTGGCCGTTCCGATAACTGGCGAGCGTATTGGGGCTCGGGACGTTGATTGGGGACCGGGCCCATGACGGCTCGAGCGGCTCGGTGACCGCCTCCTTCGGGACGATCACCTCCCATGTGCCCTGGTGCAGGGGGCCGAGATATTCGATCAGGGGTGCCATGGCCGAAGTCCGCATCCGATCTCGGCGGGTTGGCGTATATCTCTGCTGATGCATTCTGCCCGGGCCATGGAAAAGGATAATACCGTGCTGCAGTAGAGAGAGGGTGATGGTCGCCGAGAAAGGGATGTACCTCGCCTATCTCTTCCAGGCGCTGATCGCCCTCAGCGGGGTCTATGCCTACGCGACCGGCCAGGTCGGAGAGGCCTTCACCGCCGCCTTCATGTTCGCCCTCTCGGTCGTGCCCTACGTGGTTGCGGCCCGGGAGAACATCCGGTTTCCCTGGTTCGTCTACTTTCTCATCTCGCTCGCCCTCTGGTTCCATGCCGCCGGGTACGCGCAGGGGTTCTACGTCGACCTCTATCCCTACTACGACAAGGTGGCCCACCTGGTCTCGGGGATCACGATCGCCCTGCTGGGCTTTCTCGGCGTCGTCTATCTCGATCGGCACTGGGGGATGAACCTGACGCCACTCTTCGTCGCCGGGTTCACGATCATCTTCGGCCTGGCCCTCGGGGCGGTCTGGGAGATGTACGAGTTCCTCGTGGACATGATCTTCGGAGGTTCGCTCGCCGGGCCGATGCAGAACGGCCTCGTGGACACCATGCTCGACATGATCTTCGTGCTGGTCGGGTCCTTGATGGTGGCCCTGGTGGCCCTCTCCTACTTCCGGAACCACCGTGTGGACGATCTCGGCGACTCCCTCGAGGAGCTGCCCGGGGCCTGAGCTCGCCGGAGCAGCCGGCCGCACGGGACGACCGACGCGGGAGAGGGGATCGCCTCGCCGGATCAGGCTCGACGGCACCCGTAACCCCAAGTTTCCCGGGGGCTCGCGACGCCTCAGGAGGGATACGACGCTCGTTCGCCATCCACCGGACTGCGGGCGCGGGTCGGCGAAGGCGGCCGGTTCTGCGACAACTGCTGCCGGAACGGCCTGCGCAGTCTCCGGTCCGTTCCCGTCTCTCGCACGCCCGCAGGGGGGAGATGAGGGGGTTACGAGGGGTCGCGCGAGCAGCCCGGTGGGCGCCGTCGGGAACCCTGCGTCTCTCCCGGCAATGCCGCGAGCGTCCCGTCCCTCTTCCTGACCCGGCAGACGGCGCCTCCATGCGGCATCCTATCTCGTGAGGACGGGTGCAGCGATCTCCGTCGACGGGAGGAAAGGGCGGCGCGCTTCTGGAGAGACCTGCACGGAACCGGATGTCGGACCGCGATACCGGTCGGTGCGTGCAAAACAGGTCTCAGAAAGGGATGCGCGGATCGAGCGTTCCATTTTGAGGTTGGATTCCAAAACGGAGTCAATTTTCCCATTTTTCCAACCTCCCTATACGTGTTTACTGTGTGAAATGCCACTCAATATTATTAAAATCAAACGGTCGTTCATGGTTGAGAATTCTGGCGTATCTGGATCGTCAGAAATGCGAATATCTCTGTCATTGTGCATTTCTCGCCGGGTTGGATGGAGGCACCTAGCGCCACCGGATCCGATGGCGCTGCCGCATCGAAAAAAGGGTATCGGTATTTGAAGAGTCAGACGGCGTCGGCGAAGTCGATCCGGCCGTTGCCGTTGTAGTCGTACGCGGCCACCGGTTCGTCAGCCACGATCCAGGTCATCTGGTTGAAGAACAGAATCACGTCGGCGAAATCGGCCCGGCCCGTGTTGCTCGGGATCACGGAGCGGCTTGAGTATGTCGACGCCCCGAGACCTTCAGCACAATCATTATCATCAGGATGGTCGATTCCTCACCATGCGATCCCCCGTTCTGGCCCTTGCTCTCCTGGTCCTCTGTGCCCTCCTCGCTCAGCCGGCGGCCGGCCTTGACGGGCTGATCCCAGTCCCGCCGAACACCCTGGTACCGACCGACCCGGACGGCGACGGACGATACGAAGATGTGAACGCCAACAACCGGAAGGATTTCGCGGACGTCGTGCTCTTTTTCAACCAGATGAGCTGGATCGCGGCGAACGAACCGCTCGCCGCCTTCGATTTCAACGGCAACAACCGCATCGATTTCGCGGACGTGGTCTCGCTCTTCAACGAGATGGGCTCTGCCACCCCCACACCGACGGTCACGCAGGGCACCATCATCTCCCAGACCGTCGCCCCGTCTGAACAGACACAGGTCCTCACGGGTGGGGGCATCAACCTGACGATCCCCGGAGGCGCTTTAAACGAGACATCTCTGGTCCGGATCGCAACCATGCCCAATCCTCCTTCCGCGCCGGGAGGTACCGGCAACCTCACGGTCTACGACATCACGATCGGGACCCAGACCAGGTTCAATCCGTCACTCGTCGTCGAGATCCCGTACAATCCTTCGATGGTGCCTGCCGGGGCTGCCGCTTCCGAGGTGATCCAGGGGGTTCGGTGGGACGAAGCGACGGGAGGGTGGCGTGCCATTCCAGCCGCAGTCGACGAAACGCGTCGTCTGGTCGTGCTCGAAACAGACCACCTGTGCGTCGAAGGATATACAATTCGGCTTCAGCCGGCTCCGAACGCTCCTGTCACCTCCAATCACTTCGTCGTGCACTACGATCCTGCCGACGACGCGGCGATCGCGACCTTTTATCCTGGGGAATTTGCATCGGCCCGTCAGATGGCGAGCGCTATCTCCGGCGAGCTCGAGAACGCCTACCATTGGTACCACGATCTGTACCAATTCAGGCCCCCCGTCCCCTCCCGGTTCCATCTTGATGGCCGGATACATGTCTACATCGGGAACTACCGATCCAGTGAATGGGGCTGGTTCTCCAAAGAGATCACTGTCGCCCGGGAGCCGTTTCTCGGCGCCATCGGCACTCCTGCGGAGAAGAGAGCCGGCCTGATGCGAGAGATGGATCACGAACTCTTCCACGCAGTCGAGAATGCGTATTATGACGCCGACTCGATGCTGAGATCGGATACGGTGTGGTGGATGGAGGGATGTGCCGAATACGCCTCGACCTATATCATGAACCGGGAGTCCGACTTCCCGTTGAATGCCGAATTCTTCACCAGGTCGCTGTTGACCGTGAATGATTACCATGAGTACCAGGTGTCGCATTTCATCAAGTCCCTCGAGAAGAAAGGGCTCTCTTTTGTTGAGATCTGGAACTATACCGCGGCGTCCGGTCACACGTATCAGGATCTCGACAACCTTCTGAAAACAAAAGGGAGCTCACTCTCCCAGTTCTATCATCAGGATTTCTTCATCGACGAGATGTGGATGCCCGGCGTCTGGACGCGATCGAACGGTGTGTGGACATTGAATAGCACCTGGCCGGTTTCCTCAGGTATCCTGGATGGGGGCGTGACAGCGATGAGCCTGGGCACCCATCACCTCGCACACACGTTTATCCTCCCCAGCGTCGGAGGAACCCGGGTCTGGGCCATCGATATCGATGAATCCGAGGCTGATGAGGATGATCATCCCCGACACACCGTCATCATCGACCTGCCCGGAGACCTGCCTCCGGGGGTCGAGGCGACAGTGTACACATTAGGATCCTCCGGATATCCCGGATTTTCTCAGTATTTCACAACCGGACCTGGGTATGAATCCGTCGTCTCCCCGCAATGTTTTGGCACCCTGGACCACGGCATGAGCTACATCATCATGACCAACACAGGTCATTCCGACCGTGAGCTCACCCTTACCGTTGATGATATTAGCCTCACGGCGATCCCCAGCACCCTGATGGTTGAGTGGGGAAAACCGTATACTGTGAGGCTCGTGGCTGAGAACATTCCGGACGGGGTGAACAGCGTGAGATTTATGTGGCGGTATAAACCGAATAGTTTGGGCGAATCTCAAGATGTCCCGGTGGCCACCGGCAGGGCAGAGGCCACTTTCGGTCTCAATTACCGCGAATCCGCAGACGATTCGTTTGGGTCTGCATCTGTTAGCATACCCGGTTTACCATACAGTACAGGCATGAAGATCCCGATCCACGTACTCTGATCAACAGAATCCCGATAACCACGCTACACACGATACCGGGGACAGATCGTTCGACGTGACAGGAAAATCCACCGGGACGGGATAGTCCCCGGATCAGCCCCCCATACTCATTCCGCCTGGATACGGGAGCGCCGTCATCTCGTCCGAGGGCACGCACACAATTGTGGATCTCCTTCGGGAGATCCTGATCCGGGTACCCGCATGCGTTCCCTTCCTGTCCTCCTCGTCGACCAACCCGCCGCCGGGCACGGTGACGCCGAACGCCCTCGACGGCACCAGGAGGTGGCACCTTGCGAACGGCACCGGGGGGGGGACGACTTCGCCAATGGTGTCCTTACCGTCAATCGAATGAGCCGGCTCGTCTGTGAACGAACCGGTTCCGGTCGTTCAGGATCTGCCCGTGCGAATCGAGGCGGGGAGCCATCGGGGGAAGGACGTCCCCCCTCACCGATCGCCATAGCTCCGTTGACTGTTCAGGCACGGACCGTGAACAATCCCTGGGCACTTCCGACCGAATAGGACATGCCCGGGATCATGATCCCCACCTGGTACCCCCCGACTGTGGCGTCGGACGGGATGGCGAACGTGCCCCGGAACTGGTTCGCACTGAGCAACGTCACATCCGTTCCCCAGACGGTGGTCCCGGACGTGGCGATGTAGACCTGGATGCCGGGCCCGAAGTCGGTCCCGGTGACGGTCGCTGTGACCGTGCTGCCTCGTGGTGCCGATGACGGCGAGATCCCGGTGATGGTCGGCGTGTCCCGAATGGAAAACACCTTCGATTTCGTGACCCAGGTGGTCATGCCGGGGTTCTGGACTTTTACGTCCCATGACCCGAGGTAGGCGTTGGTCGGAATGAACACATCGCAGTCGATCTCCTCGCCGTTTTGCACGGACTCGCCGAACGCTTCCACCGTCTGTCCGCCGCCGGTGAGGACGACCTGGGCACCGTCGACGAAGTTCGTCCCATAGACGTTGACTCTGCTCGATGTGATACTCCCCCGGTACACCGGATCGGGCGAGAATCCGGTGATTGTCGGGGTCGGAACGTCTTGAATAGTGAGGGCGCCGGCCTTGGAAACCCAGGTGGTCATGCCCGGGTTCTGGACCTTGATCTCCCACGTTCCGACGAACGCCGTGGATGGAATGGTGAGGGTGCAGACGATCCAGGTCGGACCGAGTACCGACTCTTCGGTCGCGTATATCGTCTGACCACCACCGGTGATCATGACCTGGGCCCCTCGTGCAAAGCCCGTCCCAACGACCGTGGCCCCAACGGTGGTCCCCCGATACATCGTCGCGTGCGATAAGCCGGTGATGGTCGGGGCCGATGGGTCCAGCACGGTAAAACCACCGACCCGGGTAACCCAGGTGCTCGCGCCGGGGTTTCGGACCATGAGAGTATAGGTGCCGACAGGGGCGGCGGACGGGATGGTGAGTGTACAGCTGATCCGGCTCGGACCGAGCAGCGTTTCGCCGGTTCCATCGATTGTGGTGCCGTCTCCGACGATGGCGACCTCGGTCCCACTGACAAAGTTCGTCCCGTTGATGATCGCGGTGATCGTCTCCCCCCGGTACGCCGAAGCAGGCGATATGTCGGTGATCGTCGGCGTTGCAGGGGCAGAGCCCATCTCGTTGAAGAGCATCACGACGTCCGCGAAATCGATGCGGTTGTTGCCGTTGAAATCGAAGGCGGCGAGCGGTTCGTTCGCGGCGATCCAGCTCATCTGGTTGAAAAAGAGCACGACGTCGGCGAAATCCTCTCGGCCGTTGCCGTTCACATCTTCGTATCGTCCGTCGCCGTCACGGTCAGTCGGGATCAGTGTACTGGGCTGTACCGGCAGGACGGTGGCAGCCAGGACGAAGGACGGGGTCGCGATCTGGACGCTGCTCAACAGGAGCAGCAGGAGACAGACGCCATACACCCAGTTTGAAGATCTCACCCAGAATCACCACGACTATCTCTGAATTGGCGGTTCCGAGGATAATGGTTGCTCTCATGAAATACCACCGCCTCCTCGGAGACCTCGATCACGCCCCCGGAGGAAGAACGCGAGCCAGTCCTCGTTCGCCCCCCCTGTCCGGACCGCTTTTCGAGCGTATTACGCCGCCCGGTTTCGTTTCAGGAAGAAGCTCTGGTGCAGCAACGGGCGTGAGCGATTCCCGTTCCAGCAGAGGGAGGTGATGATCATCCGCCGCCAGAAACGGCCGTTGCCGTCGAGGGACGGGTGGATCGTCTCGGTTCTCGCAGGGTTGAGCGCGATCCGGCCGAGCAGCGAAATCGAATCGTCCGCCTGGATGAATGCATTGAGCGCGGCGAGGGACGGTCCGTGCTGCTCGGGATCACCGAGCGGCTGGAGTACGTTGACGCGTCAAAGCATGTCAAGAACCTAAAACGGTACAGGGCGTGGGGCTACGTGATGGCCGGCAACCGGATCGCGATCGCGACGGACTACTCGGCCGACCTTATCGAGGTGCATCCGCCGTCGCGGGGGCTCGGTCGACCTGGCCGGCGTCGCGATCGAGCGATGGCTGCCGGCGCCAGGAGACCATATTGAACGCGATCTTGTTTGAGCGGGAGACACTGATATCGTTCTGAGCCGTGATCTCGTCGATCCACTCGCGGAGCAGGCTGATATCATCCTTGGTGATCGTGCCCGCGGCCAGGTGGCGCGCGAATGAATTCTCGACATATTCGGCACGTTGGTGGTGAAACGTGCGGTCGCGCCGCGTAGGCGCTTTTGGCTTTAGGGGCATACTCACAGAGACGCGGATGTCAGACCCATTTAATAGCTTGACGGGTGCGACTCCAACCTCAAAAACGGATGCGCGGACCGGGACTCGAACCCGGGTTTAGGCGTTGGCAACGCCTAGTGATAACCACTACACTATCCGCGCACGCATCGTGCATTGCGCTCTAAAAGATGGATCGATCAACCATAAAAAAGGCACGGTCCTCGCGCCGTGTTCGGGACAGCAGAGGGGGCGGATCGGTATTATCTGCCTCCACTGCGCATGCACCGTCATGACGGCGCGTCCTGCCATGCGGAGCCCCGCGATCGAGAGCCTGGGTCGCGGGGACCTCGATGCCCTCTCCGAGGAGCGGATCAGGTACACGGTCCGGTATGCCGAGGAGCATTCGAAGTTCTACCGGCACTGGTTCGCCTCGCACGGCGTCGCCGCACGGGAGATCAGGACCCATGAGGACCTGCTCGAGCTCCCCATCATCTCGGGTCAGACGATCCGGGCGCATCAGCCGCCCGCCTCGCCCGACTTCGGTTTTCTCTCGGCGCCGCTCGACGACATCTTCACCATCCACGAGACAAGCGGCACCACGGGCGTCCCGAAGGCCTTCTTCCTGACCTGGGACGACTGGTCGAGGTATGCCGAGAAGTATGCCCGGATCTTCGCCGGCCAGGACCTCGGACACGGCGATCGGCTCGTGATCTGCACCTCGTACGGTATGAGCGTGGGAGGGAACACCATGACCGTCGCCGCTCACCGCCTGCGCATGACGATCATACCCGCCGGAAAATGCACATTCCCCCTCCGCGTGATCACCAGTTACCGCCCGACCGCGATCGTGGGCTCGGTCTTCAAGCTCCTCCGGCTCGCGGACCGCCTCGAAGGCGAGGGGATCGACCCTCGGGAGGCGGGGCTCCGGCGGCTGATCGTCGGGGGCGAGTCCTTTGCCGAGGAGGCGCGGACATACCTCGCCGCGCGGTACGACTGTCCCGTCTACAACACCTACGGATCGACCGAGGGGACCATGTGCGGCGAGTGCGTGGCCCGGGACGGGCTCCACGTTCCCGAGGACCTGGTCCACCTCGACCTCTACGACCCGTCCCTGCACGCGTTCGTGCCGGACGGCCGCGAGGGACGGATCGTCCTCTCCCACCTCCTCCCCGTGGGCGAGCGGAGCGGGATGGTCCTCCTCAACTACGACAGCGAGGACACGACGACGGTTGTCTCTCGCGAGACGTGCGCCTGCGGCCGGACGCACCTCCGGATACGCCCGCCCGGCCGGGAGGCCGATGGTGTCGCGATCGGCGAGGCCCGGATCGATCGCCTCGAGATCGAGCGGGGGGTCTTCTCGCCCGAGAACATGGTCGAACTGAACGGAGAGTACGAGGCGTTCCTGTACGCCGAGGGCGACCGGGGGGCCGTCCTGAGGATCGGCCTGGAGTGCCGTTCCCCGTCGTGCGACCGGGAGGGGATCGCCGAGCGGATCGGTCGGACCCTGCTGGCGGGCAACCGTCCGCTGGCCGTCGCCCACGCCGGGGGCGAGTTCCGGGTGATCTTCTCGTTCGTACCCCCCGGTAGCCTGGAGCTCCACGCGATAAAGGGGCGGCCGAAGCGGCTGGTGGACCGCCGGTAGGGGGAAAGGGCCGGGCGCGCAGCCCCTACGGCCTCAGGGGGCTCTGGATCTCGACGTAATCGAACGAGAGGTTGCCGGCGAACGAGAGGTTGAGCCGGTGCGTCCCGGACGAGAGGCCGATGGTCCGGGTGTGCGTCGAGAAGCCGGTCGGCGTCCCGTTCAGCGGGGCCGCGATCCGCACGAGGGGCTGGTCGTCGACGGCCATCCGGAGCTCGGCCGGCGCGCCCGTGCCCGCGAGCCGGAACGTGCAGCGGTAGAGCCCCGAAGTCCCGACGGCGACCGTGTACCGGAGCCACTCCCCGTTCCCGGTCGCCGAGACCACTGGGCTCGATCCGACGCTCGGGCGGAAGATGTCCACCGAGTCGTTCCGGTATTCCCCCCCCTGGTTTCCCGGGGTCAGGTCGAGATAGGCCTCGCCCTCCGGGCCGGCGTCGTAGTCCTCGGCCTCGACCCGTCCCGGGAGCGAGATCGTCGGCTCCGACGTCGGGGTGGGCGTGACCGTCGGGATCGACCCCGTCCGGACCAGGTCCATGCGGTCGATGTTCTGCCGGCCCGCGAAGGTCAGGCGGATCACGTGGACGCCCGCGGGGATCTCCATGTCGGCCCCGACCCGCCCGAACCGGTCGTAGCCCGCGCTCAGGGGGAGCTGGAGGACCGGCCCCGCCTCCTCGCCGAGGTCGACCCGGACCGAGGCGCCCGGGGTGAGGGCGCAGCCCACGAGCTCCAGGCGGTACAGGCCAGCCTCCGGGTTCCGGACCGTGTAGCCGAGCCATTCGCCGTCGCGTATCCAGGCCACCTTGTAACTGCCGACCTCGGGGCCCGGCTCGATATCGACGCCCTCGTTCCGGTACTGGCCGCCGAGGTTCCACCAGTCCACGTCGTGGAACCCGATCCCCTCGCCGCCCGTGTTGTAGTCCTCCGCCTCGATCGAGCACGGCAGGGTCGCGTTTCGATACGGGGCCGGCACCAGCCGTTCGAGCGTGACGTTCAGCTGCACCGTCCCGTTGTCGCCCACGCGGCAGGGGACGGCGGCGTTCTCCCACCCGCGCCTGGTGAGCAGGACTTCGTGGGATCCCGGGGTCACGCCCCGGAGGGTCATGGGCGTGATCCCGACGATCACGCCGTCGAGGAAGACCGACGCCCCCGAGGGGGAGGACTCGACCCGGACGGCGCCCCCCGGGCTGGTCGGACCTCCCTCCGACTGGCGGAGGCACCCCACACAACGC
>Ga0074193_1003666_pt1 | contig 10850 bp, 9 predicted proteins | sample EPASupsiteHSE605_FD_64523 | JGI IMG/M metagenome (GOLD analysis project Ga0074193, IMG submission 64523) | Bioremediated contaminated groundwater from EPA Superfund site, New Mexico - Sample HSE6-05 | ecosystem: Environmental > Aquatic > Deep subsurface > Groundwater > Contaminated ...
GTTCTTCAGCTTTCTCTAGGCGTGCTTTCAGGCTCTGTATCTCATCTTTTAAAGCACGGTTTTCATCTACTAGTGCCTGATAGGGTATGGAATCCTGATCTTTAGTATTTTTAGGACTCATACTTTTGTATCGTCCTTTTAATAATCGGTTTCATCTTGCTGATTGGTTTTTTAGCAATTTTTTTATTGTTATGGTTTTTGACAGTCCTATCATTTTTTATATTAAACGTCAAATTTAGATTTACCTCAAACTACTCATTTTTGTTTTCGTTTACTCTTCTTTCTAGCTTTTATTCTTTCGAGTTTCTCTTTATGACGACACTACAATGCGACGATATGCACTATTGCTGTGGGAACGCTAAGAGAATGAATACCCTGATCTTCAGGTCTGTGGTAAGATGAATTGTCTCTTTTGTTATTTCGTACAGATATGTGTATCGTTGCTTTTTTATAAAAAATAAGGCTTCCTGGTGCTATATTACAAAAGTTGACAGTGGAATTTTGTACTAAGAAAGTCCTAAGGATACCAAATTAGTTCCAAAAAATCAGGCAGGTGACCTGAAGCATGCTCCATTCTTTAAGTATGGGTTATTGCACATAACTTATTATTTTATACATTGTTGCGTTCACTTAATGAAATATAGAGTTTTATATTTATATAAATGTGCAGATATTCACATGAGTGTTAGTTAAGTGTTCGTTGATAAGATAATTATTGTTAACTTTGGAAGATAATATTCAATAAATAGTTTACAATGTATTATATAAATAAGTTTTCCATGCATCTTCAGTGAACTGAGGAATCGTGATAAATTGTATTAATTCTTTCAACATTTACCAAATATTATTATTGATTGTGAGCTGGAGTTCGGTATCGATTCATGTAAATAAGCCAAAGTTTAAGGTAGGCTTCTAATGTAAAATCGATAGTTTTCAGGCAAGAAAATTCCTTAACTGATGACCAATGATAAGTTTTCATAAACTATGAACAAGATATAACACATTGATTAAATTATTTGATTTTTAGACTATATATTTTTACAATTATGAAAACATTTTTTTCTTCGCCGAGTATGAAAAGCTCCCGTAAAGACGCCTATTCTCCAGTACTGGCTAATGAGCAATCAAAAAAGCAAAAAAGGGAGTAAAAAGTAATTCGCGAAAAAAAGTTTTCTGTCGGCTCATTACGATGTGAACAGGTCGAAAATGTTTCCAAGCATGCTGCTGTCAGCCTGATAGAATTCGGTATATTTGCAGCGCTTGCAGGTGACATGGGTGAATCTCTTGTTCTGGACATCGAAAAGTTTGCTGAGAAAACCGCCTGTAGTGCGGATCTCGCCTGTTTCGTAGGTAGTGTTTCCGCATTTGGGGCAGATGAAATGAATATCTTTACTCATTTTATGGCCTCTTTATTCTCTTTTAGATAATCTAAAAGGTGGAATACCTTTATTGTTGCAATATTTAATTGTATTGCAGCATGTCTAAAAATCACCACATTTGTAAGAGAAAAATTTGGTATTCAGCTTTGAAGGTAAGCAAGCCTGATCAAAAAATATTTGCAGGAAAAAGATATTAGAGTACTTGCAGGAAAGAGATATTAGAGTACTTGCAGGAAAGAGATATTCATTTGTATTCGGTTAAGATACGATTTATAAGAAACGTGTTATTTTCATTGCTTTTTCTGTTAACCTCTAAATGTAAATCAAGATGGATAGATCATTGCAGTAGTCATTTTAACGTTAACAGATTCCTTAACCGAATACAAATGAAGAGATATTAGAGTACTTGCAGGAAAAAGATATTAGAGTACTTGCAGGAAAGAGATATTAGAAAAGAAGATTATTACTGAATAAGAACCATGAAAACAAAACCGATAATTGCAATTGCCCTTCTCATCTCAGCCATCCTACTAACTGCTAGAGTAGTTCCTGAAAACACCGCAGATCAATTCAAAGAAGGAAAATACATTCATGTTGACAATATAGTGATTCAGTTTAAAAAGACTGATGCGACCGTCAATATAGACTATCATCTCAGTCCCTTTGCTCAGGCATATATATCACTTTTTGGCAGCAAAAACCTGGAGTCCAAGATTAAGGACATTTTTTCAGAATTTAAGGAAGTAAAGATTCAAAAGATAGGAAGATCAAGTGCCTCGCTCCAGATACTAAACATTTCCAGGAAAGAGGACGTAAATTACCTGTGTGATCCCTATGAATTAGGGGTGCAGTCTGATGTTGTCACCTTTGTTTATCCTCCTAAAGGCAAAACAAGAAGTTATGAAAATTTAAAAGTTACTCCGCCGGTCGTTTATTATTATGATTGAGTCTATTCCAAACACAATTTGTCCATAATCGTTGGGAATTTTCAAATTGTTTTCAGGATCTTGATCTTGATCTTGATTGATTATTCGAATTTGAAATACAAGGTTCAAGAAGCAAATTTCAAGTTTTGGGATGAGCTCGTAAGTATGTGAGTAATTACCTTCTTAACTTAAATTACCCATTTACTCTTTTTTCTTCTGCCTCCTCAACCTTTTCTTTTCTCAACTGCCTTATTTTATTTTACTCATTTGTTAATCCGACAAATTGATTCTCTTCTCATTAGTAAAGTTGAATGTCCGAATAAGGAAACTAATTTAAAAATATAGCACAAAACGGCGTTTTTTTACACATTTCAGGAATATATTTTTAATAAGAAATCCAATTTTCTTTGATTGCGATGGGAAAATTCAAATTGAAATGCCTTAAGTGCGGAAGAGAGTACGGCCAGGAATACAGGCTCACCTGCGAGAATGATGACGCTTTTTTACGGGCGGAGTATTTCGAAAAAAGACTGGAATTAAGAAACCAGACAGGCATCGGAAGATTCCATTCCTGGCTCCCGGTCCAGGAAGAACTTACTACGGATGCGGGGCCCATAACTTACAAAAGTGAAGCTTTTGCCAGAGAACTCGGACTTTCGAACCTTTATATAGGGTTCAGTGGGTACTGGCCTGAAAGGGAGGCTTTCATTAAAACCTGCAGCTTTAAAGAACTCGAAGCCTACCCAACCATGCAACTCCTGAAGGAGACAGGAGGAAAAGCCATAGTTCTTGCCTCTGCCGGAAATACCGGTAGGGCCTTTGCGCACGTATCGGCTTTGACAGGAACTGATGTCTACATAGTTATACCGGAATCCGGAGCTTCGAATCTATGGCTGCCTGAAGAGCCCACTGAATCCATTCACCTCATAAGTATGAGTCCAGGAAATGATTACACTGACGCTATCAATCTCGCAGGCAGGATTGCAAAGCTTCCTGGTATGGTTCCCGAAGGCGGGGCAAGAAATGTTGCCAGAAGAGACGGAATGGGCACCGTGATGCTGGACGCAGCAGTAACTATAGGAAAAATGCCTGACCACTATTTCCAGGCAGTAGGGAGCGGAACAGGTGGGATATCAGCATGGGAAGCTTCATTACGCCTCAGGGCTGACGGACGATTCGGGCAAAAAATCCCGAAACTTCAGCTTGCCCAGAACCTTCCTTTTGTTCCCATGTACAATGCCTGGCAGGACAAAAGAAGAGAAATTATTCCAGAACTTGACATGAAGGATGCAAAAAAACAGGTCGACGAAACCTACGCGACCGTGCTTACCAACCGTACTCCCCCGTATGGAGTTACCGGAGGGTTATATGATGCACTTGTCGATACTGACGGAATAATGTACGCAATTACAAGAGAAGAAGCCCTTGAAGCTAAGGCCCTTTTCGAATCACTCGAAGGAATCGACATTCTGCCCCCGTCAGCAGTTGCGACAGCTTCTTTATTAAAAGCAATGGAAGCAGGAAATGTCGGAAAAGATGAGACTATTCTCCTTAATCTTGCAGGTGGAGGATATAAACGTCTGAAAGAAGACTACACACTTTACCAGATCAAGCCGGTAGATACTGCCAAAAATTCCGATATTCCTTTAGAAGAGCTGAAGATCTGAGTCCGAAACAACTCCAAAAACTACGATAGAAAAAGAAAGTCGAAGAGGCATGTGCATGGCAAGTCCGGAAGAAGAAGTCATAGCAATAATGAAAAAGGCAGGTATCGATCTTGCCGCAACTCTGCCCTGTGACAGGATCAAAAACTTGCTCCCCCTGATTTCTGAGAATTTTCCTGAAATCCAGTTAACAAGAGAAGAAAACGGCGTGGGCATTTGCGCTGGGTTTTATCTTGCAGGAGGAAAGCCAATGATGCTTATCCAGAGCACAGGGCTTGGAAATATGATTAATGCTCTGGAATCCCTGAATATAACCTGCAGGATCCCCTTACCTATTCTGGCAAGCTGGCGCGGGGTTTACTCTGAAGGAATCGAAGCCCAGGTTCCACTTGGCACACATCTTCCGACAATCCTTGAAGGAGCAGGGCTGAAATACACAATAATTGACGAAGCCAAAAAACTCCCTCTCCTTGAAACCGTGATAACAGACGCTTTTGAGAACCTCAGGCCGCATATAGCCCTGATCTCCCCGAAAGTTTGGGAAGGTTCGGATTGTTGTGCCTGGGAAGCAGCGGGAATGCCCGAAAAACCGGAGCTTATGGAAAGAACATGTAGTTTTAATCTTACAAGGGAAACACTTAGGCCAGTAATGCTCAGAAACAATGCGATTTGTGCAATTGCTTCTCAACTCGATGACGAAATTACGGTGACAAATCTGGGAGTTCCCTGCAAGGAACTGTATGCTTGCAGGGATAGAGAACTCAACTTTTACATGTTCGGTTCAATGGGGCTCGTCTCTTCAATAGGGCTTGGCCTTGCTCTTCGAACCAAGAAGACGGTCGTGGCCTTTGACGGGGACGGTAGCCTGCTTATGAACCCTAACGCCCTGCTCGAGATCGCCAGAGAAGCTCCGAAGAATCTGATAATTATCTGCCTTGATAACGGTGCCTACGGTTCTACAGGCTCACAGGAAACCTGTGCTCTACGCTATATAGACCTGGAAATTTTTGCAACCGCCTGCGGAATTCAAAATACGGATAAGGTAAACAGCCCAGAGGGGTTAATAGAAGCTTTCAGGAAGTTTCGAGCCATGCAGGAACTTTCCTTTATCCATGTAATCCTGAAGCCTGGAAATACAAAAGCTCCCAATATTCCCCTGAGCCCTGAAGAGGTTACAAAACGCTTTATGGAGGCTTTAATAGTTTGAGGTTTGAAGAACTTTGAAGTAAAGAATTTCTGAAAACAGGAAAACAAACCTTCATAAAATAAGGACTAGAAGCTACGTTTCCAAAAAGATAAGAATTAGAAGTTAAATCTCAAAAACAAGAATTAGAAGTTAAATCTCAAAAACAAGAATTAGAAGTTAAGTATTTAAAAGTAAAAACCACAGGTTAAGAAAAAAGTAAAAACCACAGGTTAAGAAAAAAGTAAAAACCACAGGTTAAGAAGTACTAAAGGAGAGAAGAATATTGTCTTACTCTCTCCAGCTTATTTTTTCTACAGGTTCATTAAGCCTGAATCTTCCTGTGAGAATTTTCTCTTTAAGTTCTTCTGCAGCTATAACTGCCCTTGCACGATCGGATTGACGCAGGGTTACCTTAATGTCCCTGAGGCAGCCACCGGTTGCACACCTGACAGAACCCAGGTTTGCACTGAATGCTTCTCCCCTGCACCTTGAGATGCAGAGTCCGCAGTTAAAGCAAAGTTCCGGATTGTGTACAGCTCCGTTTCCTCCCCGGCTTACCGCATTCATGGGACAGGCTTCGATTACAAGGCAGTCCTTACAGTTAAGGCATTTTTCGGGCTTGTACTCAATATTCAGGTCCACATTATCCCATACATCCCCATAGGTAATTTCACAGAGAGGAATCCGTCCTGCGAGGTCTACCAGCTTAAGAGGGATTTCCTTATCCAGTTTCAGAATATTTTCCAGCATTCCTTCATGAAGAATTGGGATCGGAACAGCCCAGGTATTGATAATTTCAGGGCCTGCAGACGTTACAAACCCTCCCATGTATTCAGGGGTCATATCATGCATATCAGCAAAACCCGTAAGGTTAGGATTGTCCGGAGCGCTTCGAGTACCGGCCCCAGTTACAAACCCGTCCGCTCCATTGAGAAGTACCCGTGACCCTATTCCTATAGTTTCGAGCCTGGGATCGTTTTCGATAGGATTTAACTCACCGCAACCACAAAAAGTCATTTCCTTAAACTCGCCTTCAAACGGAAGGGCATGGAAAATGGTTTTGATAGGCTCTTTTCCGGGATTTACAAACGCCCGATAATTCTTAAAGGCATGTCTTGTTGCATTGAGTTTCGCATAGGGAATCTCAGATAGCCTTGTTTCTACCGAGAAATGGCTTCCTTCACTTGTAGTCACATCAACTTTAACGTTTTTTCCTTCTACCATCTCCCTGAAAAGGTGTCCGCCTCCGTAGTTGGAATCTAATTTACTGTGAGCGGTTCCGAGTACGATCAGGTCCAAAATTCCGAGCCTTTCGTTAGGGCAGGGACCAACAACTGCAGGAACACCATTCAATAAGACTTCAGATGCCTTAACAAATGAATCGGGCTCTGATACTTTGAACGAAAGTACGGCATAGGTTCCACTCATAATGCCGCGAGTTGCGGTTGTTACAACATCCACATCTTCGAGCTTTATATCCTCCCCTGCCCGAATTCTTTCACTAATTTCCGCAGCCGTAAGGACGATGGCGCCTCCAGCATCAATTTTATCCTGAATTTTGGGGATTGTCCGGGACGTCCCTGTGTTATCTAATTCTCCGTTCATGTTTCCCTCAACCGGGATATTGAGTTCATCCTATTTTAGGAGTAGGGATTGCCTGAGAATCAATTACTCTGGAGGAAAGAATAAGCTTGGAACTGGCCGTTTTAAAAAGTGAGATTAACTCAAAGTTCTTCATTAATTCTTTTTATTCTTTTTTCATATGAGATTTTTAGTTTCCGGAGAGGTATGGGTCTGCCGTGACCTGGAAAATATGTCCTGCAACTTGCATCAATTAACCTCTGCCAGCTTTCCAGAAGTTCGCGGATGTCATTTGCAAAAGGGGGAAAGACATTCCAGGGCATGATATTGAAAAGTGTGTCTCCAACGAACGCAGCCTCATTTCCGATCACAAGGCTTATTGAACCCGAAGTATGGCCAGGTGTGGAAATGACTTTTGCACCAGGGATATATTTTCCAAGGTCATATTCGTTTTCTACCACTATATCAGGATCGACAGGCTGATATTTTGATTTAGAAACCATCAAGGAGTTCCCAACTTTCGAAATCATTTCTGAGAACCACATAGTTCCTCTTGGAAAGGAGGTTATGCCCTTTTCCAGACATCTTTTTTCGGACGCATGAACGAGAACCTTTGCCCTACTTCGTTTTTTTGTTTCCGCAAGGCAGCCCGTATGATCATAATGAGTATGAGTGAGAATGATCAGAACTATATTCTGAAACATAAGGTTGTTTTGCTCGAGGGCAATTTGAATGTTTTTGATTTTTCCCGGACATCCTGCATCCACAAGAACACCCCTCCCAGATGAAACTATTAGATAAGAGTTAGAATGCCCCATTGGGATACTAATAATAGTGTAAGACTTCTCGCACTCTGGTCTTTTACTTTTCAAGCTCTCACGGTTTAGCCGGTTGTCTTCACTGGATGTCATTCATGTTTCTCCTCAAAATCTGGGAAGAGTTTCGTTATCGTTATATGTTTTACATTATGCTGCCTTACGTTGAGCCTCTTTTTGCTTATTGAGCAGCTTTTACGTTGAACCTCTTTTACTTATTAAGCTGTTTTACCTTGAGCCACTTTTTACTTGTTGAGCTGCTTTTACTTTGAGCTACATTTTTATATTTCCTTTAACAGATTTTATGCTCTCCAGAGATTGATATAAGGTATTCCGACTCACCAAAGAAATATCGATTTACTAAAGAAATATCGATTTACTAAAGAAATATCGATTTACTAAAGAACTGTCGATTTACTAAAGAACTGTCTATTTACTAAAGAAATATATTCCCTAAAAAACAAATCAGAAGATTAAGTTTGAAGAGTTACAGGCAAAGGATTTTGCAATATTGGTTGGAAAACAAAAGTATCTAAAAAGATTTATCGTTAGAACCCTGAGAATAAAACCGGACGAAAACTTTATAAAGATTTAATGTTTTTGAAGATTGATTCGATTAGAAAAGGTCCATACCACCCAAAACTTATATAAATGATGATGCGTACTATGGAGTTGCACTTCTGTGCGAAAAACAGAAGCAACAAACTACTGGGCTCGTGGTCTAGACGGTTATGACGTCGCCTTGACATGGCGGAGGTCCTGAGTTCGAATCTCAGCGGGCCCACTTAAAAAGTTTCCGGAGATTTCCCGGAATGTGAAAAATAAAATAAAAAATAAATCGTTATTCACTCTAAGTATACCTTAAATTAACCTGCCTGCCCAGGTAGCTCAGTGGGAGAGCGCTGCCCTGAAGAGGCAGTTGTCCCCGGTTCGAATCCGGGTCTGGGCACCATCATAGAACATCAGTAGTGTAGCGGTCATCACCGGGCGTTGCCAACGCTCGAACCCGGGTTCGAATCCCGGCTGGTGTATATTATTTTCAACTTTTTGAGTTACTTTCGTATAAGATTGAGTTTAAGAATAAGGTAAGTTTTTTCCTTTTCTCTTTCTTTCGTTTGATATTTATTTTATCAATCTCTTTCCTTCATATATTCTTTTTTAGCTATCATTTCCCTTCATCTGTTCTTTTTTCATCAGTCTCTTTCCGTTACCTGTCTTTACTTGCGACATTTCTCGGAAAGATTCAGTATTAATATTTTTTGCTTTGAGTTTGAAAAATTTATTATATTAGCCAGTAATTCAATAAATTTTAGTTTCTGAATAAATATCTTTTATCATTTCCTTAAAATTTAAATCTGAATTTTTTATTGTCAAATTTTTGAATGATATCAGATTCAATGTTAACCTCAGTTAAAGTTTAAGTTCAGAATATGTAGTATCCATGAAGTTTGAATATTAGATATGTTAACCAACTTATTGTCAACCAAAAAATTAATTAAAACATAAAATCATTATAATATGGATATACATCTCTAGAAGACAAAAATATAAGTCTGCTTGAAGAGATCTATACCAACTATGTTGCAAACCTGAAAAATCGTAAGGAGATCTAAAATGACAGGAAAGTTCCAGAAGAGACATGCAGAAAGGAAAGGCATCAGGAAAGAATATGAACTGGAGCAGAAGTTTATAAAGGAAATCGTAGGCGAAATTCAGGTAAGCGGCGGTGGATCAATAGAGTGAGAATAAAGTGAGCAGAAAAGTACACATAACAATCCAGGCTGGAGAGATTTCTGAGCAGACTGTAGAAGTAGCCGAGAATACTACTTATGAAGATCTGCTTGATACTTTGGAAATAAATCAGGAAACAGTACTTGTATTAAATGAAGGGAATGCTGTTCCCCTTGATGGGACAGTCAGTTCTGATACCCTTACAATCCTCCGAGTTGTCACAGGAGGCTGACTTCCCAGCAAAAGACAGAACCTCTCATTTATTACAACTCTTTTTTCCACTTTTTTTGAAAGTTATTGTGTAGCGTTTTTATCACTTAGTTCCGTACCGTGAGACATAGTCCTTTTTGCTGTCCGAGTTCCTTCACCCGAGTTCCGCCACCCGAGTTCCGCCACCCAAGTTCCGTCTCGGGAGGACGGGGCCCTTTTCGCTACGCTCAAGAGGGATGAATTATAATGAAGATGCTGAATTGAGCTAGAACTGCGAATTTAAGGGCAAGAAAGGTTATATTCTCAATGCGCTAAGAAAAACTGATCTACTCAAGTTTCTTTTTGCATTACTCGGCAGATATGGTTATACTTTTTCAAAAACTGCTTACCCGCAAGCTTTTTCAAAAAAGGCTTGAGCAAAAATCCACTAACATTTGGATTTGAAAAACTTATCCTTTAACCCTATCGGCGTGATAAAACGGCGCAACGGTTTTGATAAAACGGCGCAACGGTTTTGATAAAACGACGCAACGGTTAATCTAGAAAAGTAGAGAAAAATACAGAGCAGGAGTGAAAAATAGCTCGAAGAATTAAGATTTTTGTTTCCATAATGGTCGAATTCCATAGAAGAATTGTCAGCCATTATGGAGCAAGTTCGTTTTGAGGGTCTTTACTTTGTGGGAGTAAGAGGCACCTTTTTACTCATAACCTTCAGCTTCTTGATTGCTGATATGGTCGCCTGAGATTCTTTGTAAATTTTGTCTTCGTAATAGCTGATGATTTCGTCAACCGGAGCTGCAAGAGCGTAGATCTTTATTGGGCGTCCTTTACCGGGTTTCTTTTCCGAACGAACGCTAACCCAGGACTGGTTGCGCATCAGCCTCATTGCAAGACTTACTTCTGGTTGTCTTAATCCTGTACTGATTTCTATTTCACGTGATGAAGCCTCGTCAACATTCATAAGATATGCCATAGTTGTAGCGACATTTCTGGACATCCCAAGGTTCCTTAACGTTTCAATAAAAATGTGGTCGTTTTCGTCCAGCACTTTAACTTCATAGTCTTTCATGATAACCCCTTCTGTCTTATAATTTTACGGATAAGTTTGTCAGTTAAACAATATTAAGATGGTTATGTTTAGGTCTTCAGTGAAGACTTTTATAATTACCATTTATAACTGACGACAATCACTAAATATATACACTGTGCATATATTTATAAGGTAACCTACTTCGTTTTGAAATTATAAATACAATAAAAAACGTTTTTACGTAATGTAGCGGATTTTTTTTGTTTTAAGTCCAACAACCGGTCATTAAGAATAAATATTTTATGTTTGTAACCGGTTACTAGAGCCC
>Ga0074193_1003667_pt1 | contig 10849 bp, 9 predicted proteins | sample EPASupsiteHSE605_FD_64523 | JGI IMG/M metagenome (GOLD analysis project Ga0074193, IMG submission 64523) | Bioremediated contaminated groundwater from EPA Superfund site, New Mexico - Sample HSE6-05 | ecosystem: Environmental > Aquatic > Deep subsurface > Groundwater > Contaminated ...
CATAAATCCGAACATTCCTTTGTTGGGTTCAAACATCATCTTATGAACGACTCTGGACATCTTATAATTCAAATCAAAGCTCTTCTCATAATTGTTATAGTCATTGGATTTTTGAGCAGTATTCAAGCCGGTCTTTTCATCTTTGGCATAAACATAGAAACCGTTTTTCTGAGGATAGTCAAACTCCCGGACGTAATCCTGCCAGTTGGCGGCCAGTTCGTTTCCGCGGTCAATAATATATTCAACTTGTTCGTACGTCGTATTATGCCCGCCGAGATGAACGCCTTTGTAGCCCATACCTTTCAGGATAGCAAAGAGTTTCGCTGCCCTATCAAGCATGGCGGCGGCACCCTTGTCACTGCTCTGTTTTTCCTGTTCCAGTTCAGCAACGAGCTTGTCCGTAATAACACATCCGGGGACTTTATTCATACTCATCGCTTTGGCAGCACCATAAGTCAGCAGGTAAATATTTCCCATTAAACATCCGCGCAGGTTATTGTGCTTCACAAATTGATAGAGTTCGTGGTACTTCCTGACATCGTAGCCAACTTGGGGTATAATGAACTGAGCACCGTTCTCGATCTTCTTTCTGAGCTTGGTGTACTGGAGCATCTGCTCGGCTTCGGTGGCTTTAAAAGGTGAAACAGCAGCACCCGCAAAAAGATGGGTTGGTTGAAGTTTATGGATACCTTTAGCTGTGGGGAGTTCCAATCCGTCGTTCATCTTGGTGATAAAGGCCAAGAGCTGAGTGGAATCAAGGTCAAAAACCGGTTTGGGCCGTCCGAAGAAATTACCCGGATCATGGTCGCCGGTCAGTACCAACAAGTTATGGAGTCCCGAACGTTCCAGGGAAAAAAGCTGGCTTTCCAGTTGCGTGCGGTTTTTGTCCTTGCAGGCAACGTGAATGATTGCATCTAAGCCCAGGCTCTTGATTTCCCTGCCAATGCCCTCTGGATTAATGCCGACGCTTCCACCCGGATTGTCAGTCAGACTAACCGCATGGATCTTTTTCCCTTTAGCAGCCTGCTCCGCCAATTCAAGCGCTTTTTCCTGGGAAACTTCTTTGGAGCCACGGCCCGGTACGAGTTCCCATGTTACAATAAACTCATTGTTGTCCTGTATTGATTTGCGAAAAGCGTTCTCCATGAGTATCCCCCTTTTCCAATTATTCTGTGAGAAAATCTAACATAAGATAAGATAATGAATAAAGAAAATGAAAAGAGATAATTGTGTTCAAAATGATGTATACTATTGTATATACAGGAGTTTTGCTTACTCTAATATATCACCCAAATTTTCAATAGTCAATATATTCAAAAGACAAAAAATAAGAGATTTTTTAGAAAATAATTTCTATTTCGACAATAGCCTGAACCACCGACTTGTAATTAAGGAAAGTTACGTTTTATAATATGATATGTTAGAATGATTCTTGGAAAAATACGGTCGTCCTTCACTGAAAATGGCAGGTTTTATTATAACAGAAAGGAAAACAATATGATGAAAAAAGTTCTATTTCCAAGCCAGAATAAAGAAATCTTATGCCAGAAGAATGACACGGTTGCTGTTGCATGTTCAGGCCTTGGATATCCGCTTGATCTTGTATGCGGAGGAAAAGGCACATGTAAAAAATGCACAGTCGAAATAGAAAAGGACGGCATACGGCAGGAAGTATTGGCGTGTCAGGAACCAGTAAGCGACGGCTTGATCGTTTATCTTAAATATGGAGACTACAAACATGAAGCCTCGATTTTAACGGACCGCATTGAAACAGAGCTGAACATCGACCCGCCGGTTAAAAAGATTTTTATCGATAAGAAGTTTCTAAAAACACCGTTCTATTACGGGGACTGGGAACATATTCAAGCCAAGGTTCCGGTCCGGATTAATACGCCAGCTTTATGCCTTCTGCAAAAATTATCACAGCTGATGCAGAAACAGGAAATGGCCGGCATTACTTTGGTCTTAAGAGACGAACAGCTGCTTGATATTGAGCAGGGCGACACCTCAGCCAGCAATTATGGATTTGCCGTTGACCTTGGGAGTACCTCTGTTGTGGCCTACTTATATGACCTTAATAGCGGCAAAAAAGTAGGGGTATATTCCGCCTTGAACGGTCAGATTACGGAAGGCGCGGATGTTATATCCCGTATCATGGCGGCGATGAATAATCCTGAAGGGCTAAAAATTCTTCAGCGTAAAGTGGCAGAGACCATTAACGCTCTGATTCTGGAAGCGATACAGCAAAACCAGATCAGCGCCGAAAATATCTATACGATGGTGATTTGCGGCAACAGTGCCATGCAGCACCTCTTTTTAGGTTTGCATCCTGGATCTCTTGGCAGGACGCCTTACACCAATACGATTTTAAGTGAAGTGTTAACAACAGCACGGGAGTTGAGCCTTAACATTCATCCCAATGCCATTATTGATTTTTTACCTTTGATCGGGGGCTTCGTCGGAGCGGACACTTTGGCTGTCCTGCTGGCTTTGCCTGAAGGGGAACGTCAAGGGAACAGGTTGATTATTGACCTTGGAACAAACGGCGAAATTTTATTGGGGAACGAGAAGAAATGGCTGGCCACATCAACTGCTGCCGGACCGGCCCTCGAAGGAGCAACGATCCGCTTTGGAATGCGTGGAACAAACGGAGCCATCGAACGGGTAAAACTGTCGGAAGGTAAAATTGAATTAAAAGTGATTGGCGGAGAACAACCCAAAGGGATTTGTGGCTCCGGTATTGTTGATGCAGTTGCAGAAATGCTGAAAGCCGAGCTGATCAGTAAAGAAGGCAGATTGCTGTCTCCCGACAAATATTTAAAAGTTTGTCGGCCGGAAAATCAAAGATTTGCCAATTATCTGGCAAATCTTGACGGGGTCAGCGTTTTCTACCTGATGGATGAGGGACAGTCCGGTGATAACGACCGAATTTACATCAGCCAAAAGGATATTCGTGCTGTACAGCTTGCCAAAAGCGCCATTTATACAGGATGCATGCTATTAATGAAAGAATATGGGCTGGAAGGAGAAGATCTCGAGGAAATTCTGATTGCCGGGGCCTTCGGCAACTATATTGACGCTCCAAGTGCTCAGGTACTCGGTTTGTTTCCCAATTTTTCAAATGTACCCATCCGGTCCATAGGCAATGCGGCAGGAGCCGGAGCTTCGAATTTTCTACTGTCCAGAAATATACGGATAAATACTTTGATATTATTGGCAAAGACAACCCATTTTGACCTGGCGGCAAATCCTGCTTTTCAGCAGGAATATCTGCAGAATACAGGTTTTTGAAGAAAGTAAATAAGTTAGTGGCTTAAAAAATATTGATGGATTTATTAATCTGTTCCTATGTATAATATATGATAACTAAATAATTGCCGAGGAGTAAGAAGATGGAATTACCAATCTATCAACATATTATTGAAGAGATAAAGAAAAAAATCAAAGAGGGTGTTTTGAAGCCGGGAGATGCGATCCCTTCAGAAAATTCATTGTGCGATACCTATGGCGTGAGCCGGATGACGGTCCGCAAGGGTCTGGCAATCTTAGTGAATGAGGGATATATCACCTCTATCCCTGGCAAGGGTAGCTTTGTGAATGAGCCGGATTCCAAGAAATACATCTTATATTACAACGAGATGGCAAATCTGATTAACACCATCGATACGACCAAGCTGATTGAAGTTAAAATTATCCTGCCGACACCAAGACTCATTGACAGTCTGAATATACCCCAAAGCAAAAAAATAATTATGGTTAAACGGATCCATTACAGCAATGGAGAAGCAGTCGCGTATGATGAAAAATACCTGATTTACTACAAGGGAATGCCTATCGTTGAAAAAGAAATTAAATACAGTACTTTCCCGGAAATTGTTTCTCGGTATACTTCTCTGTTTGCGATTAAGAAAGAATTAACAATTTCTGCCCAAATGCCTGATGAAAAAATATCAAAATACCTGTCCCTGTACAATGCTCTCCCACTTTTGGTTGTTGAGCAAAGACTGTTTAATACACAGGATAAGCCAATCGGGCTGGGTATTACTTATTATCGAGGAGACAGCTGCAAGCTATCCGCATCCTGGCCGTTTACCGATATGGAATAGACCATTTAACTTAATAAGACAGTTCGTCATCCATCCTGTCTCTAAACAAAACTAGGGAAGCTATCGTCTGGTAGTTTTAGGGCAGTTACATGCCCTTTTTATTTTAACATCCATGGACGGCAAGGGGTGGCAAACTTTTGGATCATTATTCATTATTAGGAGAAAAATAATGTTGCCTTTTCTTTATTTAGCTGCCATCATTATTGCGAATATCATTACTGCAGCGCTGGCACCTTTGCAGGTAGGACCGTTTTTAATTCCTTACGGAAGCTGGCTGATCGGGGTGACGCTGGTACTTAGGGACATTATCCAGCGCAAGTACGGGCGAAAAACTGCTTATCTGGCGATTACCACGGCTCTTGTCCTATCGGCTGTTTCCTCCAAACTTCTTGGAGATACTTTGACCATTACTTTGGCTTCAGCCATTTCCTTTTTGATCTCGGAATCGGCAGACACGGAAATTTATACGAGGCTTAAAGGCTCTTTCCTGCGTAAAGTGTTTGCGAGCGGAATTGTCAGCAGTTTTCTCGATAGTGTAGTCTTTATATTAATTGGTTTGTCCCCGCTTATTTCAGGCATCCTGACCTGGGATTTTGTGCCGAATGCAGTACTCGGGCAGTTTGCTGTTAAGAGTCTGATGCAAGTGCTCGGAATAAGCATTCTGTTTATGATTAAGAACCGCTGGGAGGTTACCATAAATGAAAAACAAGGAAACTGAGGGCCTGTCACTTCTGGGATCGGGACAAACACGCTATGTTTTTGATTATGATTCGGACATACTGGAGAGTTTTGCAAACAAGTATCCCGATAATAATTATTTTGTCCGCTTAAATTGCCCTGAATTTACCAGCTTGTGTCCGATTACCGGCCAACCGGATTTTGGAACGATGATTATCAATTATATCCCGGATCAAAAATTGGTAGAAAGCAAATCGTTGAAGCTATATCTTTTCAGTTTCCGCAACCATGGAGGTTTCCACGAAGATGTTGTCAACATCATCATGAAGGACCTGATCCGACTGCTTGAACCTAGATATATCGAGGTTATAGGAGAATTCAGCCCCAGAGGAGGGATCTCCATTCATCCTTACAGCAATTATGGGCAGCCGGACAGCAAATGGGTAGAATTTGCCGTGAAGAGGCTGCTTAAGTACGGGAAATAGACGAGCGGGGACATGGGAGCGCTTCTTTAGTCCCCGCTGCTGTCCCAGAGAGCAGCGGTACAAAGCGGCAGTAGTCATCCCAGCTGTCAATATAGCCTTCCGGATTTGTACTGGTCTTTTGTCTGACCAACAAATGCTGACAGGCTAGCCCTTCGCCGGCTTCAAGCGGGACAACGATTCTTCCACCGACATCGAGTTGCTCAAGCCAGCAAGGTTCAATGACCGGTGCCGCTGCCGTTACGATGATTCCCCGGTATGGTGCATTTGGTTCATAACCGTTTCGGCCGTCAGCAATGATACTGCAGATCGGATAGTTCAGTTGTTCAAATAATATTCGAACTTTAAGGGCGAGCGCTTCAATTCTTTCGATGGTTGTCACGGCCATACCCATCTCGGCCAGCAAAGCAGACTGATAGCCGGAACCCGTACCTATTTCAAGGACTTTGTCACCAGGTTCCAAAGCCAATAGTTCGGTCATTTTAGCGACAATAAAGGGCTGAGAGATCGTCTGCTTCTCTCCGATCGGAAGCGGTTCATCATCATAACTGTAGGGCCACAAATCTTCAGGAATGAACAAATGTCTGGGGATTTTTTTAATGGCGTCCAGGATGCGTTTGTCATGAACTCCTTGAGGAGCTACATACTCATCAACGAGTATGGCTGCTTTTTCCTGCCAGTTTTGCATAGTCTGACACTCCTTTCCTCAGATAATTCTGGTTGCCGTGTTCATCTATTCAGCTTAATCGGGTACTGATTGGAACTATTTTGGCCTGTTTTTTGATTAATTATAGTATAATAAAATTATTTACGAAAAGTATTCGGGCTTTGGCTCATTAATGAACTGGTTAATGGAGGAACACAAATGGCCCAAAAATATATTATTGCGCTCGACCAAGGGACAACAAGCTCACGGGCTGTCGTTTTTAACCATGAAGGAACGATCGTAGGCAAAGCCCAAAAAGAGTTTGCCCAGATCTATCCGTTCCCGGGGTGGGTTGAACATGATCCTTTGAAAATCTGGGACACGCAGCTGGCTGCTATCAGAGAGGTTCTGGATCAGACGAACATAAACCCGGATGATATTGTTGGGCTAGGGATAGCAAATCAAAGGGAGACGACTGTGGTTTGGAACCGTTTTACCGGCAAACCTGTCTATCATGCGATTGTCTGGCAATGCCGCAGAACGACGGAACTTTGCGAGCAGATACTGAACAGTACCTTAAACGAGTATATTTCAGATGCGACCGGCCTTGTTGCGGATGCTTATTTTTCCGGAACGAAAATCCGCTGGATCCTCGATCATATCCCGGATGGTCAGGCGATGGCCGAAAAAGGGGATTTGCTTTTTGGCACAATTGATAGCTGGCTCGTCTGGAATCTTACCAAAGGCCGGCTGCATATTACGGATTACAGCAATGCCTCCCGGACCATGCTCTATAATATCAGGGAACTAGCGTGGGATGACAAAATATTATCTTATCTGGATATCCCCAGACCACTGCTGGCGGAAGTCTGCCCGAGCAGCCACTGTTACGGTGTAACAGATTCTTCGATATTTGGCGCTGAAATACCGATAGCTGGCATAGCCGGTGATCAGCAGGCCGCACTTTTTGGGCAGGCCTGCTTTACAGAAGGAATGGTCAAAAATACCTACGGTACGGGTTGTTTTATCCTAATGAATACCGGTAAAAATATGATCCGGTCTCAAAATAAATTGCTGACAACAATTGCCTGGGGAATTGCCAACAGGGTGGAATATGCGCTGGAAGGCAGTGTATTTATTGGCGGAGCAGTCATTCAGTGGCTTCGTGATGAACTTGGATTGCTGAAAACTTCTGCCGAAAGCGAGTATTATGCAACTCGGGTCAAAGATACGAACGGTGTCTATATTGTTCCGGCCTTCGTCGGACTCGGCGCACCATACTGGGATATGCATGCCCGCGGCATAGTGACCGGACTTACCCGGGGAGCAAACCGCTTCCACCTTGTAAGAGCCGCGCTGGAAAGCATTGCTTATCAGACGAATGATGTTCTTGCGTCAATGGCTAAGGATACCGGTATCCCTCTTAAGGCCTTGAAAGTAGACGGCGGTGCAGCCGATAATAATTTCCTGCTGCAGTTTCAGGCGGATCTCAGCGGGATTCCGGTTGAACGGTCAGAAATTTGTGAGGTCACGGCTTTGGGAGCAGCATATCTGGCAGGTTTGGCAACCGGATACTGGAAGGACAGGGAAGAGCTGAAATACCTCAGTAAAGGGCGTTTTATTTCTGATTCGAACATCACCGAATCTGAGCGTCAGCAATACCTCAGCGGATGGAAAGCGGCAGTCAGTCAGGCAACCTATCGGACGGTATGATGGGATTATGAACAGAAAATACAAATAACAGATATATTCAGATAATATTTATTGGCGTAAAGGTTTCTTTTTTTCCCTTAGTCGTAGTAAAATAGTCTTGCTTGATTTTTTGCACAGGGCAATATCATTATTTTCGGGAGTAAAGTGGAAGGCAAAATGGAATACCTTTGTATAGGCAAAAGGCAAATTGAATATGAGCTTCGAAAGAGCAGCAAAGCAAAAAGATTGATTGTTACCATCAAACATCAGAAGTTAAAGGTTTCTGTTCCTGACGAAATTACTTTTACCCAGGCCAGACGATATCTGGAAAACAATAAAGACCTGATATTAAAGCACATCGAAAAACAAAATTCAGCAGCAGGGGAAACTGCTGCGAAGGAATATGTTTCAGGTGAAAAACTACTGTACAGGGGCAGGCATTATCCTCTGCTGATCGAGGAAAAGGCCGGACCCGGAAGCTCCTCAGCATCGTTTATTGGAAGCAGGATCGTTGTAACCGTTCCATCGGGGTTATCAAAAGAGAAGAGAAGTCAATCAACCAAAAAGATACTGGAAGAATGGTATATCCGGCAGGCCCAAAAGCTTCTTCCTGAACAGGTTGAATATTATGCCAGACAGCTGGATATTACCTACCAAAAACTTAGAATTAAGGATCAAAAAACAAAATGGGGAAGCTGTTCAAGCAAAGGATACATCAACTTAAATTGGCGCATTATCATGGCACCGAACCAGGTTGCGGCTTATGTGATTATTCATGAATTGGCCCATCTTAAGTACATGAACCATTCCAAGGAATTTTGGGCATTCGTGGAACAAATTCTGCCGGACTATAAGAAGTGGAAAAGCTGGCTGAAAGAACATTGTAATGAATTGATGGATGGATGAGACTAAAGCAGCTCCGATTTTCGAAATTCTACCAGGTTATGCCGATAGCGCTGGGGGACAAAATGGGATTGGAGCTTTTTATTTTTGCGGTTTTCAATGCTGATACCGGTAAAATATTTAGCCCAGAGCTCCTGGTAAAATTGTTCTGTCTCTGAATCAGGAATGGCTGCTTCCTTGGAGAAATCGGAAAGGTACCAGTCTTTTTTATTGCAGATGATCGCAAGGCTTCTTTTTTTGTCATGAATAATGAAACGTTCGCCTGCTAGCCTGTCGGCAAAATGGTCGGCCAGAAGAATTAATATATTATGATCCGGCTCCAGAACCGCATAAAGATAATTGCGGGTATCCGTAAAGCGAAGTAGCCCCAAAAAGCGTTCTGCTTCAAAAGATACTTTCTTGGCTGTTTGCCGGATCGGCAATACCTCGGGATGAGAATGAATGCTGTCAATTTTCGGACCTAATTGAAAGCCAAGCTGAAGGTATTTTAAGATAAGGTTTTCTTTGGCAGAATTGTTCGAGAGGTATACATAATAGATCTGCATTAAGGAGTAGACAGAAATTTTTCTGTCTATCGCATCATAAACCCTGGCAGCAAGCACAGGATCACTTTGGATAACGGTAGATGGCGTGAACATATTGAACTGATACGAAACCTCAGGATAGATTCCCTGGGCTCTTTGTTCATAATAGCTGTAATATATTGAAGTCAGCAGACCGTCAAAGCTTCCGTCATATAAATAATCCATTTTCAACAGTCCCTCATTCTTCGGAAGATTCCTAGAACCTTGTCAACCCTAAAATGATCATCTATGTTTACAGGATAAATCAGAACAAACATAGCTGAACGGGTTTGGCCACAGGTGTCAGGGCCTGGCGCACCAAGGCACTTTCTGCAGGGATGCCTCCGTAATAACAGCCCTGACACGTGATAAAATATTTAGCGCGCTTAAGAACCACACCCATTTTTTTAAGATGATTATAAGAAATATTACCCAGCCTGCGCTGCCGAATGATTCTCTGGGCGGAAGTCACGCCTACGCCAGGAATTCGAAGCAGCTCTTCATAAGAGGCTTGGTTGATTTCTAGAGGAAATAACTGCATGTTTCGAAGCGCCCAAGAAATTTTGGGATCAAAATCGGTATCCAAAAACGGACTTTGTTCATTGACGATTTCATCCGCTTTAAAGCTGTAAAATCTCAGCAGCCAGTCCGCCTGATAGAGCCGGTGTTCTCTAAGCAAAGGCGGAGAAGTGGAAAGAGCAGGAAGATTTGGGCCCTCATTAACGGGAACATAGGCCGAGTAATAGACTCTTTTCAACTGAAAACGGTTATAAAGGGTTTCTGTGGCTTTAATAATGGAAAGGTCACTGTCTTTGCTTGCCCCGACAATCATCTGGGTCGACTGTCCTGCCGGAACAAATTTTTGGACGTGTCGGAAGATCTTTCTTTCGGAAGCGTTTTGCGTCATTTGATGATGAATTTGATTCATTGGCGCAAATAGGACGGGCAGTGTCTTTTGCGGTGCCAGGAGTTTGAGGCTCTGCTCTGTAGGTTGTTCAATATTAATGCTCATCCTGTCGGCGAGCAATCCGGTCTTGTTGACCAGCGCCGGATCGGCGCCGGGAATCACTTTGACGTGTATATATCCGTAAAAGTGATATTCATGTCTCAGAATGTCAAGAACCTGATAAATTCTTTCCATGGTATGATTTGGACTGCGCTCAATCCCCGAGCTCAAAAAAAGACCTTCAATATAATTTCGCCTGTAGAATTGAATCGTCAGGTCGGCAACTTCCCTTGGCGTGAAACTGGCTCGCGGGATATCATTCTGATTGCGGTTGACGCAGTAATTGCAGTTATAGATGCAGTAGTTGGTCAGGAGAATCTTTAAAAGCGAAACACAGCGGCCATCGGCAGACCAGGTATGGCAAATGCCAAATGATTTGGAGTTGCCGATACCGTCTCGATTATGCTTATTTACCCCGCTTGACGCACAAGAAACATCATACTTGGCTCCATCAGCGAGGACTGCAAGTTTTTCCAGAGTACCCATGCTCATCACCCCAATTAATTCTAGCACAGGATAATGAATAAAGCAAACATATGTTCGGTAAAGTCGTGTTGCCCCCTTTTTTTTCGCATGAGAATCCCACATTCTCTATATGATGGCTTAATGATACTAATTTGCGTATAAAAGGTTACATTATTTTCCTATTTATGATATAATAAATACATACCAACTTGGAAGGTGTGTATTTGAAATGAGACAGAAAGAATTTACCCAAGAACAAATTGATGCAATATTAAAAGCTGAAAAAGAAGCGGATAACAAGTATGTAA
>Ga0074193_1003671_pt1 | contig 10836 bp, 11 predicted proteins | sample EPASupsiteHSE605_FD_64523 | JGI IMG/M metagenome (GOLD analysis project Ga0074193, IMG submission 64523) | Bioremediated contaminated groundwater from EPA Superfund site, New Mexico - Sample HSE6-05 | ecosystem: Environmental > Aquatic > Deep subsurface > Groundwater > Contaminated ...
AACTCATTGACAGGCTTGGTATTGACAAATACAGGGAAGAAGTCCTTTACTGAGCTTTATAAAAACCTTAATTTTAACCCAAATGAGCTTACAGCCTCTTTGTTTATTTATACCAGTACTTTAATTTTAGTTTTTTTATTTGAGAGCCTGTCATGAAACTTCATGTAATCTCATTATTGCTGCTAATATTACAAATCCAAGTATGATATTTCTTTGATTTCATGTCTTGGAAATATTTCCTACACGATTTTAGTTTCCATTTAACGGAAGCTATATTTATAAGTTTAATATCAGTATGTTTGATATTTTCAGGTTTAATATCTGTAAGTTTAAATACAGTATGTTTAATGTTTGCAGGTTTAATATCAGTATGTTAGTTTAATATCAGTATGTTAGTTTAATATCAGTATGTTAATATTTGCAGGCTTAACACCTGTAATTTAACATTTCATTTAACATAGATTTAATTATAATTTAAACTCAGATTTAGTTCATCTAAAACGCACTTAACCTTAACCGCATATAATTATAATCGCACTTTAATTTAGTTGCAATTCACTGCAGCAGCATTTTACTTCAAAAGTAATCGATTCTTAGAAGTAATCGATTCTTAGAAGTAATCGATTCTTAGAAGTAATTGATTGAAATTGTGCCCAAGCACAATTCGACATATAAATCAGGAGTAGAAATTAATGAAACGAAAGTGGGAACGGGATTTAGGACTTCAGGGACGGATGATTTTCACAATGTTTCTTCTGGCAGCAGTTTACCTTTTTTTCCTGGCGTTTCTCTCGTACAACGGGACTCCACCGGTAGTTATGATGCTTTTTGTAGGCTCTTTCATGGCTATCCAGTACTTTTATTCGGATAAACTGGTAATGTGGTCAACCGGCGCACAGATCGTTTCTGAAAGCGAAGCCCCACAACTGCACGGGATAATTACGCGGCTCTGCGCAATAGCTGATCTCCCGAAACCTAAGGTGGCAATTGTCAGAACTCAGGTTCCGAATGCTTTTGCAACTGGCAGGAACCAGAATAACGCTGTTGTTGCAGTTACAACAGGAATTATGGACAAACTCTCTCCAGCCGAACTCGAAGCCGTGCTTGCTCACGAACTTACCCATGTCAAAAACAGGGATATGGCTGTCATGACAATTGCCAGTTTCATCTCAACCCTGGCTTTTTACTTTGTCCGTTACAGCCTCTACTTTGGAAATATGGGAGGAGACCGGAAAAAAGAAGGTGGAGGCATTTTGCTTGTCTGGTTAGTTTCACTTGCAGTCTGGGTTGTCAGTTTTCTACTTACTCGAGCCCTTTCCCGCTACAGGGAATATGCTGCAGACAGGGGCGCAGCCGTTATTACCGGACAGCCGTCGAACCTTGCATCAGCTCTAATGAAGATAAGCGGAGTCATGTCCAGAGTTCCAAGCGAAGACCTCAGGTCAGTAGAAGGAATGAATGCCTTTTTCATCATCCCCGCAATCTCAGGTTCGTCCATTATGGATGTTTTTTCCACTCATCCCTCTGTGGAAAAAAGAATAGCCAAGCTTGAAAAAATGCAACAGGACCTGGGTTAACCTGATGTACTGGCAAAATTCTGGTCACAGGACGAATCCTGGTTATGAAATCTCATTTAACAGGACACTAATTAAGAAAGCGGATTACAATACGAATTAAGGACACGAATTAAAAAGGAGAGACTAAATGGGTCTTCGCGATTTTGTGGACGCAATTCTCGGTAAGAGTACACTTCCAAAAGCAAAAAGTGAGAAATTATTTGCAATGTCTACAGCCAGTATCACTCTGGAAAGCAATCTTGGCCTGAAGCCCTCGGGATCGGCAGGGATCTGTTTTAAGCCAATAGGGGCTTCAGCATACGAATCTGCACGAAAGGAGATTCAGGAACTTCTGGAGTACAGCTCAAAGGAAACGGAAACCGAGTTCAGGCTGGAAAAAGACGAGTTCGATTTTCTGTGGGCTATTTTTAAAGACCCGGACTTCGAAGACCTTGTTGCAAATATTCACCTTGTAAGTGAAACCCTTGAAGAACACGGCTTTGGCGGGCAGCTTCTCTGTGCTATTTACAGATTTGACGGCGAACCCGAATCCGGAAACTCCGGCCGTGGAAAAACCGTTTACTGGATCTACAATTTTAAACAGGGAACTTATTACCCCTTTGTCCCGCTTTCCGGCAAGCAGAGGGACAATCCTTTTGAATTTAAATTAAGGGCGGAAATGGAAAGGGAAATGCCTATCGAAGAAAATGTAGAAAAGTGGTATCCCCTTTGGGGAATTCCATTCTAAAAACTGTGATGTCAAGGAGTTCAATACACTTTCAATACATTTTCTAAATTATTTTTTCCTTTGATTTTTAATCAAGTTCACTCAACTTAATCCCTCATAAACAATTTCAGGTTTTAATCAGTTTCAGGTTTTAATCAAGCTAAGGTTTAATCCTTGAGCTTTGAGCTTTTCCATAAGCTTTTTTGAATATTCGGGCACCGAACCCGGTTTTGATGCAACATACGTCCCAAGCAGGCAGGCAATTGAAGCGGCTTTTGAAACTTCGTATCCTGAGAGATATGTGTAAAGAAAACCTGCGGAAAAGGCATCTCCGGCTCCGACGGTGTCTGCAACTTCGACAGGAGTGGTTCCTACTTCCTCATAAACTCCTTTATGGTAAACCGCAGCTCCTCTGTGACCTCTTGAGATGCAGATAACGGAAATTTCAGGATATTTCTCGATAATTAGGCGGCAGAAAGCTTTGTAAGAAGTAAGAGGTGTGCAGGTGCCTGAAGTGCCGGAAAGCATGCAGGAAATAGTGGTAGCTTCTTCCTCATTCAGCTTTAAAATCGTTGTATATTCTAATGAAGACAGTATCCATTCTTTTTTGTAATTTCCTGTCCTCAGGTTTACGTCGTAGAAGAAATTGTTTGCTTTTATTTCCGAAAACAGCCTTTGAAGAGTTTTTCGGTTTTCTTCGGTCCTCTGGGCAAGGGTTCCGAAACAAAAAACGTCCCATTCTTCCTCAAAAAGGGCCTCAAACTCCTTTTCGCCCGGTGTAATCGCATCCCAGGCAACATCTTTGTTAATTGTGAAAACCGGAATTCCTTCAGCTTGCAATTCAACAGTAACCGTCCCTGTCGGTCTCTTTTCATCAGTTAAGATGTAAGAGGTGTCAATTCCCATCGCTTCAGCCTGGGAAATCAGTTTTTCTCCAAGTTCATCCCTCCCGACTGCCGTAATCACAGCCGGCTTTGCTCCCAGTTTTGCAAGGTGGGCTGCAAGGTTCAGCGGAGCTCCTCCAAGGTGGGCTGAACCCCTAATAATATCAAAAAGGGCTTCCCCGAAAGTAAGGGCTTTAATTGGCTTAATGTAGAGGGGATGAGAATTTTCATTCATCAATACGGTATATTGACTCATGAGTGATAACACTTTGACCTGTGAATACCATGCAGAGCTTGAGTAATCTAAAAAAGAATGTTGGTCGTTGAAGATTCCACCTGAGTTTTATTAATATTTTATATTCTTGAGGTTACACTAGTGTCGAGTCAACCGTAAAATATCGTATACATAGAAAGTCTGTACATCTTCACTTTTCCTTGGTCTTCCTTTCTTGTTTTCGATTTCTGAGACTTAGTTTTATCTCAAGTTTCGTGAACTTATACAATTCATTCTCTTTCAGCTATTACTCAGCCACTATTCTTGCATCGGCTTCACAGGCAAATTCACAATTAGACAATTTTTAAGGGATTTTTCTGCTGCTTCAAATTCTTTAAGAAATCTTTTTTGATCTCGTACCTTGAGTGCTAATTAAGTTTCCGTTCTAAGTCAACTCTGAAAGTTCAAATTTTTAAGAATAATATGGATTTTGAGATAAGTTGATCAGATATATTTTCTGGAGAAAATATATGCCACTTTGTAGAGGAGATGTTCATTTAAAGGAAGTGAAAGCTATTATTCAAGGCAGCCAGCACATAAGAGAATATACAAATAGGACTCCACGGGTACATACAGAACTGCATAGATACAAACAGGACTGAAGATAATCTCATATTTGACATTAAAGCTGTCTAAAATACATTCTACTTTTCTTGTCCCTTTTTTTCTTTTCCATTAAAGTAAAGAAGGGGAAAAAAGATTCCCTTGCTTCAAGCTTTTTCTCAAAGTCGATGAAGAGCAGCTCAAGCAGCATTCCATTCTTGACTGCTTTTTTGTCAGCTTCCAGCTACACAGTTCTGACTCAAATAAACTCTTTATATAAATCACATCTCATGCAGTCAGCGCAATGATTTCCCTCTCTATCTTTACTTCTACGAAGCTCTGCTGCAGCTTGCACCATCTCTGTGCGAGTTTTATCGTGAAGGTCTTCCAGTACTTTAAATCGTCTCGATTTAAGCTCATAGCAGTTTGGATTTTTAGCAATTTCAAGATCGAGATTTCGCAGCTTCAAAGCGACATCAACAATATACTTACTCTGGTCAACAATATGCTCATCTATAACAGTCATATAATTTCTCCACTCTATGAAATAACTCTTTGAAATTTAAGGTTCGATGGGCAGCCAGTTATATTTATTTTCTGTCAGCGATCTCATAGTGCTCTCATAAGAGTCTTCGAGTTCGTTCTACCTTTTTCACCGTGCTACTTTTTCCGTAAATTAGTAATTGTTCAATATATAAAATATATAAGAGTTTCTGGTCAGAGTATTAGGCATCCTAACGGCTTTTGATTAAGAGAAAAAACACACAAGTAACCATCATCTCTGTCCACGATCAGATAAGACCTGCCAAGCCCCAGTAGATATTCTCTTTTATCCTTCCATTTCCGGGCTTTATATTATTTGGAACTTATTGGAGGAGGTAGCCACACGCACTTCTTGCCTCTGCATGCATGAGGAACACGTTTCTTCTTCCTTTGGAATTTCTTGACGCTGGACTGTTGATTGTTGAATTGTGGGAGAATTTCCGATACTTAAAAGCAACCTGCCGACTGCCCTGTTTCCAATAGTACGTTGAAGCTGCACAATGTCAGCATGGGTGAGGGATTTCGGGTTGGTTTTGGCACGCTGGATGATAGAATAAGGATTAGAGAAGGGAGTCTGGCTTATGGGAGTTGTTCACTTTTGTAAAATTGTATTCGTTTTTTTGGATTACTGGATTTGCTGGTGCTCGGGCATGGGTACATCCCTGTGGAGTTGACGGGATAACATTAAAAATCCAATAATATTGATATATGGCACAGCATAAAATACTAAATGTTTAGTTATTTTTAGAAATCTGTGATTATCCGCATTCTCTGTGACTTTGCCGTGACTGCTCGGGAAGTAGTGAGCCTAACTGTAAACGTGACCGGGATCTGGACGGGATTTGGATGGGATCTGGACGAGATCTGGACGAGATCTGGGCGGAATTGAGGTAAAGGGTAAAAAGAAAGCTTATTTAAAACTTTCCCTTCTTTCTACATTCTTTTAGTTTTTCTTCCAGGCGGATACAGGAAATGAAGACTCCAAACTGCGTCGCAATGGTTTCGAGGGCAGTACGTACACTATCTGGAAACTCGAGTTCAAGGCTCGAAGCAAGATAAAAAGCTGCAATGACTTTTCTTCCTGATTTTATGGGGATAATTGTGGTAGCCCTGAGGTTTTCACGCCTGAGTGCATCATCTCTCGAAGTGAGAAGCAGATCTATATGCTGTTTATAAACCGGTTGTCCTATCATAACAAGTTTAGTATTCGGGGAATTCACACTGTAACGGGAGGCATGCCCGACAAAAATGGGGGAAAAACCACGGTGAATTGCAAGCGTCATATCTCCTGTTTCTTCATCTATGAGATAAATACCTCCGGCATTGATTTCATCAATTTGGAGGCAGGAATCCAGTAGTTTCTCAAGAGTCTCGTTAAGGGAACTTGAAGTGCTTAATGCGATGCCCAGGTCCCTCTGGATGTAGAGCAATTTTTCTTTTCTTTTCCGCTCAGTAACATCCATGACTATTCCCATAAGGTACTTTACAGTCCCATTTTCATCGGCTTCAATGAAAGTCCTTTCATCAACCCAGCGTATCTCACCTGATTTCGTTAGAATACGATACTCTTGAGAATAGTCCACGTAATTTTCTTCTATTCTTCTTGAGAGTTCTCTTTCAACCATTCCTAGATCATCAGGGTGTATGATATTGCCATAAAGAAGTTTTCCGGACGTAAATTCTTCGGCAGTATACTCGAATTTCTTTATATTTTCTGAGACAAACTCAGCAGGCCAGTATTTCTCTGGCCTCCAGAGGAAAACCGTGACCGGAACCTTATTTATCACCGAGATCAGCTCCTTTGTCATCTCAAGAGCATTGCATAAAGCCGTCTCACTTAAATATTTATATGATTTTTGTCTACTGCCCCCGTTCTTAGCTGAGTTCGAGACTGTTTTAGGCATTTTGTTCTCCCATGATCAAAATATCTTGCAGGAATCTCTGCAAAAATTTTGAATATTTACATTTTTTGCTTCGCAAACATAAAAGTATGCAATAAATAAAAAAGCTTGTGATTTTGTTTTCAGAGAGCATCAGAAGGTAGAGACTTGAAAATTAAAATCGATTAAAAAAATCTGGTTAAAAGAAATGAATTAATAAAAGGAAATGTAAGGAAATGTAAGGAAAAGTATATAAACTGAATTTGATTTAAGGATTTTAAAGTATATACATTTAAATTCCAAGCCTATTCATCTAACTGTTTAAAACTCTTTGCATGTTTGTTTTCTGCAGGTGTCTTTTCCTGATTTCCCGGCCCGTGGACGATGATTTGACAGTCTGCTTACGGTTTCTGTTTTACATCGCACATTAATTTTTCATTAGTAGTATGAACCTTATAACAAATATATTTATAAAATGGCGTTTCATCGCAGCTTTCGTCTATATACCGATCACCCTGTTTCCAATGGTATGCTAAAGCTGCATTATATCAGCATGAGTAAGGGACTTCGGGTTGATTTTTACACGCTGGATAACAGAATAAGGATTTGATACAGGGGTCTGGCTTACGGGAGTTGTTCGCTTTTCAAAGTTGGTATCCGATATTTTGGACTGCTGAACTTGCTGATGCTCGGGCATGGGGTAACATCCATGTGGAAGTTGAGAGGCGGACTATAAAATACTTCAAAAGAAGTGATATATGACTTTGTTACAGTATAAAAACATTTCATATTTGTTGAATATTTTTAATTGAGAGAGTGCAGTAACCAAATTTGTCTACACGTGGTAAAATGAAGTGAAAAACAGAACACGAGAATAAAATACGGGGACTAGGACCAGTATCAAAAATATGATAAAAAAGAGCTTATCTGACACTTGCGTCCGGCTGCATTACCCCAAATATGTTTTTTTCGGTGTCGAGGCAATAAGCGTACCAGCCGACCCCACGTATTGGTTTTTTTTCCATAGTGATTTTACCACCGTGTTTTTGTATCCTGTTCAGGTATTCATCGAGATTCGGGACACCTATTGTGCAGATATAGGTACTTATTGGCGTATCCGCTTTTGGTTCTTTTCCCTGCCTTTTCATAATGCCGCCGTCGATTCCCGGCTCGTCTCCCTTGCCGGTGATTACACTCCAGTATTCTACTGAACCTTCCGACCTCTCTATTTTCCAGTCGAACACATCCTGATAGAATTTCTTAGCCCGTGCGATATCCTCTGCATATATCTCAAAATGAATTACTCTTGGCGTGAGAATTACCCCCTGTTTTAATTAATAATTTGGATGATATTCATATATTAATTTAGGCTTTACTTCTTTAAACACTTAGTTTTCTGATCCGTAACGGTGTATAGAAGTCAGAAAACCATTAGGGGATTCTAAGGAGATTCTAAATTCTGAGAAGATCTTAGATTCTGAGAAGATCTTAGATTCTGAGAAGATTCTGGATTCTGAGAAGATTTTGATGAAATTCGAAAACCCAGACCGGTTTTTTCTCGTTATCGATTTTTCATTTTTAACATTCAAGTTATTTATCAAACCGATAAGAGACTTGGACTTTTCAATGGTTTTTGGTAAAGAATTAAAAAAGAAATATTAAATATTCTTTTTAGCTAAAAACTGAGCAACATATTCAGCGAAAAGTTCCATATCTTCAGTGCCTTTTTGAAGATTTTCGTAAAGCCTATCCAGCTCTATTTTTGCATACATATGTACGAGCACATTTCTGAACCCTGCAGCAGGTTCAATTTTTCGAGCAAAGGTCTCAGGAAGGACACCGATTTCTCCAAGGACGCGAAATGTTTCCCTGTAACTCTCAGGGCGTTTTATCTTTTCCTCTGAAATAATAATTTCCCCAATATCAAGCATACACTCCAGTGAGACTTGCAAATATCTTTCTACAGCCCCTCTAAGCATGTAGTTTTTCTCAACTTCTTCAAGGCTATACTGCTGAAGATCCTTAAGTCTGGTTATGTGCTCTTCAAGCAGTTCAAGCTTGTCGATTATTTCCTGCCTCATTTCAACCTGCCTTTTGACATTCTTTCAATTGTTCTTTTCATATGCCTTTCAATATAGTACTGCTCATCGTAATATCTTGACATTATCCGTGTCTCAAAACTCACTCTTTTCCTTTCATCGGACTTCAAAATAATTCCATCGCGTATAATATTGAATGACAGAAGCAGAGGAGAGTCATTGAGTACAACAAGGTCCACATTTTTTGTTTTCAGAAGGTCTCCCAGATCAACTATTAATCTCAGCTGAAGGTCAAAAGCCTCTTTTCCGGTAAGTGAATCGTCAAGAAGGACAGCAATATCTATGTCACTAAGGCAGCTTGCTTCTTCCCTGGCGATTGAACCGAACAGGTAAGCAACCACCACACGGGCTTCGCCGGAGAAAAATTCTGTCAGTTTTGTTTCAAGTTCTTTTAAGCCTATTTTTACAATTTCTGACTGCATATCATCAACCGTAAGGTGTTAACGCATCTAATTGGTTTCGTATCTTAATGCTTACTTTCGGTTTATACCTTATTTAGTTTAGAACTTCTCTCTATAAATATCTCAAGACCATACCAGATCGTACATTAACGTAAAACATAAGCATAAAATTAAGCATAATAAATAAGCATTAAACATAAGCATAAAATTAAGCATAATAAATAAGCATTAAACATAAGCATAAACATAAGCATAAACATAAGCATAAACATAAGCATAAAACTCTTTTAACTTACTACTTTTCTTGCTGCTAATTGAGCAGTTTCTATCAAAATTTTTCTTGCTTTCTTTGATCCTCTCACTGTGATTCTTCATCATACCGCTGCTTTACAAGAAGACTTCCTTTCTTATTGCATCTTAAGCTGGTTTTGCTAAGGGTTATGGATTAAAAAGAGTGTACGAGGTTTTTTATCGAATCTTCTAGCTTTAGCTAGGATGAGAAAATGAGGGTGAAGGATACAAGAGATTTGAGTAAAAGATTTGAGTAAAAGATTTGAGTAAAAGATTTGAGTAAAAGATTTGAGTAAAAGATTTGAGTAAAAGATTTGAGTAAAAAATAAGAAAGTAGATAGTTTAAAGAGAGATTTAAGTAACAACTAAGAAATTAGAGAGTTTGAAGAGATAGGCGGAAAAAGAAGGAAGTTATGGAGGAAAAAAGGGGTTATGGAGAAAGAAAGGAATTATGGAGGAGATGTACTACTTTTGTACTGTTAATTCCGTTGAAGTTAAGACATAAATGGCAGCTTCGTTAACTTGTTGCATAACTTGTTGCAGGTTCTAGCGGAATGATATAGGGATTCTTTCCATCGTCTTTCACAAGAGCTCGTACACCATAGACCTCTTTTATATTTTCTACGGTGAGAACTGAAGTTGGATTCCCAACGGCAAATATTTTGCCATCTTTCATCATGATTATTCTATCGGCATACCTGGAAGCAAGATTCAGGTCGTGAAGTGCCATTATTGCAGAGATTCCTTTGTTCTTCACGATGTTCTTTATAATTTCCATGACTTCGAGTTGATGCCTTATATCAAGATTGCTGGTTGGCTCGTCAAGAAGAAGAATGCTTGCTTTCTGTGCAAGTGCCCGTGCGATAAGCACTTTTTGTTGCTGACCTCCGCTGATTTCTTTTATATCTCTCATGGCAAACTCCATCATTCCAAGTAATTCCAGCACTTCCAGTACACAATCCAAGTCCTCTTTACTGTTCTTCCATCCAAGATAAGGGCGTCTGCCCATAAGAACGGTATCTATAACAGAAGCAGGAAAAACACCTTCAAGACTCTGCGGTACATAGCCCATTTTTCTTGCAATCTCCATTCTGCTCATTTTACTGATATTGTGGCCGTCCAGTAATATGCTTCCTCTTTTCGGGTTCAGTATATGGTCGATACACCGGATCAGGGTGGACTTTCCGGTACCGTTTGGACCTACAATGCCAAGAACTTCTGCGCGGTTCAGTTCCATTGATACATTTTCAAGCACAGATATACTTTTATAAGCAAATTCAACATTGTTTACCTTCAGTTTCACCAGTATTCCCTCTTTCTTTTCATGATCATATACAGAAAAAGCGGAGCGCCCATGAAGGCAGTTATTGCTCCGACAGGAAGAATTATTGGAGCTAGAATTCTTCTTGCTACTAGGTCTGCGCTAGTCAGCAGTAACGCACCAAGAAGACCGGATACCGGAAGAGCAAATCTGTTATCGCCTCCTACTGCAATTCGCGTGAAGTGCGGAGCAACCAGACCTATGAATCCGATTGTTCCAGTAAAGCACACAATGCATGCAACCAGTAAAGTCGTGATTGACATTAGAACAATCCGGGTACGTTTAACATTCACACCCAGGCTTGCTGCAGTTTCATC
>Ga0074193_1003672_pt1 | contig 10832 bp, 11 predicted proteins | sample EPASupsiteHSE605_FD_64523 | JGI IMG/M metagenome (GOLD analysis project Ga0074193, IMG submission 64523) | Bioremediated contaminated groundwater from EPA Superfund site, New Mexico - Sample HSE6-05 | ecosystem: Environmental > Aquatic > Deep subsurface > Groundwater > Contaminated ...
ATGTTTGCTAATCCTGTTGAATATGATAAATTAAATAAGAATTTATTACCAGTTTCTCAGTATTTAAAACATATTGGTACTTGGGGATATGATGCAGCTAACTTTTTAATGACTTGGGACGATTCTAGTTGGGAAGATTTTGTGAAACAAACTGGTATCATTACTCCTGGATTTAGTCAAGCACGAAGAGTTTATACATATACAGATAAACAATTTAATAATTAAGATTAAATTTTTTATAAGGACAACCAGAGGGACAAATTTTTTATAAGGACAATAAATAGCCTGTATGTTTAGTACAGGCTATCGTTGTCTTAAATTACAGGGACTCCTGTAACTGTCGTATTAGGGTCAATGTATGGTAATTCTGTTACCATATATCCAAGTAATCCTGGATTTACAACTACTCCTGTAGTAAGATAACAAGTTACTACTTCAGTAGAATCTACATCGGCCAGAATTTCAGTTTTTTGGATAACACTCCAGACTCTTTTTATCTGAAGATTAGCAGCTATTAAGGCTGGATTTCCCTTATCAAATAGAGTCCCTTCATAAGGACCTACTGGATTTATAGGGTTTTTAACAGGCTTAAATTGCTCTTTAAATTGGGTATAAGTAATACTAGTCATTTGGTTCTTTTATTTCTACATTGTTAGAGTATCCAATTTTTTTAACTGTAGGAGGTTGAGTTTCTGGGTCACTTTGTGCTATATTAGCTTGAGTTTCCCGAATATTTTTATAAATAGGTAAAAACCCTAATATAGTTACAATTCTCGTTTGTAATATAATAGGGAGTTCACCTTTTTCAATAAGCGTTAAGGATGAATGTATTGTAAGCATATTAATGTATCCAATAAGTAGCCATTTCAGGAACAGCTTTTAGTTTAACTACTTTACAAAATATGGTGCCAGCATATTCCATGGACCATTGTAAAGCATTAGCTACAGAATCTTTTATATCTTCCGGAGCTTCTACTAATAATTCATCATGAACTGCATTACATATCCATACTTTGAATAGTAAATTATTTTGCTTTAAGTAATTGAAGAAAAATACTCCCGCTACTTTAGTCATAATTGCAGAACTACCCTGCACTGGATAATTCATAGCATGTCTTTCTATAGAACCTTTTTGTTGTACAAATTGAGTAACCATTGGTTTAAGTTCATTCTTAAATAATGGAGAGTCAAGTTGTTTTTCAGTTCTATATAATTCCCAGAAAGTCTGATCCATAGATTTTTGAGTATCCTGCAATTCTTTCCAATTGTAGATATAATGCTTATGTTTTGTAATAGGTGATAATAATATATAACCTCTTTCCCAAGCTTCTTTTTTAACTTGTTTAAAGTAATTATGAATACCTGGAAAACTTGTTAAGTAAGATTTTTCAATAGCATTTCCTAATTCAAGAGGTAAACTAAGATTTCTTGCAATAGTAGAACCATTTCCACCATAATGTATCGCAAATTTAGCTTTCTTTGCATCAGATCTTAATTTAGGAAATTTCCCTTTTACTTCTAACTCAGGTACTCCATCTAAGTCTTTTGGAAAACACATTTTTGCTACAAAACTATGGCCATCCCTCTTCTCCTTACTATTATAGAATTCAATCAGCTTAGTTTCTTTACTCAATTCTGTAAATATCAAATCTTCTTGAGCAGTATAATCACAATCAATTAACACGTGTCCAGGTGATGATACAAAGCAAGCTCTAGTAATTTCATCTGAAGGAATGTTCTGAAGATTAATATACTCCTCACCAGTATCTTTATTTTTACCACCAGAACTTAATCTGGTTGTATCCATAAGTTGATTGTATTGAGTGTGAATTCGTCCTGATACCGGATTAATCTGATCAAGAAATGTCTGTCCATAAGTAGATATAACTTTCTCAGCTTGTTTATAATCCAGATATAAAGAAGCTAATGGTGAAATTTTCAATTGAGGTTCAATTACTTTAGCCTCTACTGACTTTTTCAATATACCAGTCTTTTTATCTTTAACTATAAGATTAAATCCAAGTGATTCAAATAGAGGAATAACTTGTTTTGGAGAAGACCAAGATATTCCACATTTCTTTGGAGAATATCCTAAGAATAGATCTCCTTGTAAGTCTTGTGAAATAAATTCATCATCTGCATTTTGTAAAACCCAAGTATCTAAAGTTTCTTTAGCTTTATCAAAAGCAGCTTTATCTGTAGCCATTTTATCTTTCCATTTTTGAATATCCAATTTTATTCCTGAATATTCTATATAAGCAAGTACTACAACAAACTTATTCTCTACCTCAATAGCCTTAATAAGGTCTTTTTCGGCAAGAGCTTTCATTTGCTCGGCATATAGCTCAACTATATATTTAACATCATCAGCTGCATATTTAATCACTCTAGCACTTAATCCTTCTCTATGTATAACACCTCGAATCTCTTTATCTAGGGTCACATTAAGATATCTTTCACAACAAGCTTTCAAACTCATCTCATGTACTCCAGGAGGATATCCAAGATATAGAATCTTTTCTGCCAAGTAAGTATCAAATACATTAGTAATTACAATACGTAAATGAAGGAAAAATCTTAAGTCAAATTTAGCATTATGCAATATAAATGTTCTCTTTGTATCTTCAAGAAAATTCTTAAATAGCTGAATATCTACAGTCATATCTACGACATATTGATTATCTTTATCACCTAGTTGAAAGCACAAAAGTGATTTTGTATATGGATCAAATCCTTTAGTTTCAGTGTCTAATCCAATTAATGTAAGAGAATCAATACGTCGTAAACATTCCTGAGGAGATATTATATGATAGTCATACAACTCTTCTATATTTGAATTATCAAATAAAGCTGGTTGATTTGTAACTAAATATCTCATATTTTTGTTTGTTAGTTCGGCATACTAATGAACATTGATTCAAAATCAATAATCCACTTGTATTTTTTTATGAAATCTGTTCCAAGTAATCCTACAACAGGTTCTTGTGTAACTCTTTCAAGTTGCGAAAATGGAGCCCTCAGATCCGCAATGATGAATATTGTATTTTTGTATTTATATGGACCAAATGATAAATCCAAAGCTATTGATTGCGTTTGTGATTGCCTTCTAACAACTTTTTCTTTACCATCAATTGTATCAATACTATCACCTATACCGGTAATTTGTACATCTTCTTCCATTGCCAAGTTTTTAATTTCAGCTGGAAGGGTCTCATAAAATCTGGAGTCAATTATGCTTGTATTTGCTCCTGTATCTACTAAAAAATAATAGAACTTTCCTTTAAATTTTAACCTAATTAAAGGCACTTTTGTTCCCTTATAAATGTTCTTAAAAGAAACTGTATAAGGTTTTTTAGAAATGTCTTCTTTTTTGTTATATATTAAAGTAATTAATAGTAGTACTAAAGCTGCAGCTCCAAGCATAAATTCATATATAGTCATACACTTATCTATTTATATCCTTTTGTGGAACCGAATCCTCCACGATTGGGTTTTTCAAGTGACTCTACTTCTACAAATTCAATATTTGTAATAAATAGCCACTTGAGTTTGGTCCAAATAGATGCTCTTTGTGATGGTTGTAGTCGGAACTGACAGATTCTGTCTCCCTTATTTATAATACCAGCTCTGAATGAAATGGCTGGGAACTTCCATTCATCTTCATTGCCTGAATAAGATGAATCTATTATACCAGGAGAATTAGTTTGAAGCAATCCTTTCTTATGGAAAGTACTACTTCTAGGAACTATCAAGGCTTCAACACCTTTAGGTAATTCCATTGCAATTCCTAGTTTTACTAAATTCTGTCTAAACTGTACTTTACCGGTTTGGTCAAGAAAAGGTGCTGGAAATATACTGTTTTCTGATACAGTTAAATCAAACCATTCACCTTGTTCGTTAATCACCGGGGCACATTCAGGAGTTGTTACTTTATATTTAATTTTCAATTTCATACGCAATCATACATATTGAATAAGAACAGTTTGTACATTTAGTACAACCTGCTTCTCTGATTAATTTTTCTCCGCATTCTGGACAAGTTTCACCAGTCTCTTCTTTTTGTACATACTTTGATAGTACTCTACAGATGGTCGAAGTAAAGGAGCTAATATTACCATCTGCTTTTTTAATTACATTAATTACAAAAGGAATTTTAGCACCATGTCTTAGTAACATTGATATTGTTAAAGTTAACATTCTTTCAGTAGAAAATTCTGAAAGTATATTAAGATTTTCAATTATTGTTCCATCGGCACCAATCCATCTATAAACACCTCTTTTAATCTTCACAATCTGTCCCTTCTGAGGTTTATAGTCTTGAGATAATGCTGCAAATACTTCATATGGTTTACCTTCCAGTAAACCTATAATTACTGCGTATGTTTCTCCTTGAGCTTTTGCAATATGCAATTCTCCTTGTAAGGTTTGAGGCCTTTTAGGAGCGTCGTGTTGTGGAAAATCCACTTTTGGTTTTGAGTCTTGAGTAACCAAGACTCCACTTCTACTACCCTCTCTGTAGATAGTGACACCTTTTAGATTATTTACAAAAGCTGAATTAAAGATGTCTTCTACAGTAGAAATTGGCGTAGATTCTGGTAGATTTAAAGTTGAACTTATACTATGTGTAGTATAAGTTTGAGCTACTGATTGTATTTTAATCCGTAAATCAGGATTTATATCTGCAGAAGTCCAATTTTTATAATAAGATTCATTGAAGATTTTTTCCCAATTAGTTGATTCATTAATTTCATATCCACGCATTTTAGCATACTGAATAAGACCTTTATGTACAACATAATGATTAGTAAACTTTTCTCCATCTACATCTATATTATCTACTTTAGTAGATGTAGTAGTTACTTTTTTTCTCCTGATATAATAAGGTGCAAATAATGGTTCAATACCTGAAGTGGTACCCGTTAATACGCTTATAGTTCCCGTAGGAGCTATAGTACTAAATGATACATTTCGTCTGCCATATTTTTGCATCCTCTTGTGTTGTTCTGGAAAATGTTCTCGTATGAGATCAATCATTCCACCACACTCTTTAGAAGTATAGCCTTTAAAAGTTCCTTTCAAAATTGCTAAGTCAATTGTAGCATCTAGTTCAGCCTCCATCTTTGTTTTAAAGATAGCATCCACTAATCTAATAACATCTTCTTCATTTTGTAAAGTATTTTTAAGTTTTCTTGAAATTACTTCAAAAAGACCTGTAATGCCACAACCAACTCTTCTACCACTTATAGCAGTTTCTTTGATACCTTTCCATAGTTGATACTCAATTGATTTTTTATCTCCAATTTTATCAAGTATAGCTTGTATCCTTTTATCTTCTATATCAATTGATAAGTCTGCCATAACTAATTGTTCATAAGCCATCATATATAAATCAGAATGAAGTATAGTACTCAGGTTTAATGCAAATAATCTGCATGCATCTTTATCAGCTAATGGAATTTCTCCACAAGGATTCGTACCTTGTTCTCTATATTGAGGATAATATGCACTTAAACTATAGTCAAGAGTTGTATTCCAAAATAGAATACCAGGCTCAGCTGTAGCATGTGCATTTTTAACTAATTCATCATAGATTTCTTTAGCTTTTACTTTTTTAATATAGATGTCAAATTCAGGGAAATACATTAATTTATCATACTCAAGGTCTGATAATTCTATCCCATATTCAGCTGGTTCAAAATCAGTTCCATCTTTTTTAGACCATCTTAAGAAATAGTCTCTATTTCTCAGGGCAGCCATCATAAATTCATCTGACATTTGGACAGAAATATTTGCTGTAGTTACTGCAGCTTGATTTTGTTTAGCTCTAATGAATTCTAAAACATCTGGGTGATCACTACTTATTGATACCATCAATGCAGCCCTACGCCCTTCTTGTCCTACAACTCTTGCAACTTCACTAAATAAAGGTGCAAAACTTACAGCACCGGAAGATGTCTTTGCACTGTTATGTACATTGGCACCTGCAGGTCTTAATTTAGAAATATTTATTCCACAACCCCCTCTATATTTAAAGATTGAAGCTAATTGAGCTCCTACTTTAAAGATAGCTTCCATGGAGTCATCTTCTAATGCTACAAAAAAGCAATTTGAAGTTGATCCATAGCCTGGATTACCAAGATTAGACATCATAGACCCACCAGGAATAATACCTTTAAAATTTTCTAATAGTGTATAGAAATCTTGTGCGGTATATCTACTAGAGAATCTTTCTCTGCCATATTTAGATAATTTCTTTCTTTTATAAAATGGAATTTTTGGATTATTAAGTTCAGCTTTAGCAAACTGTTTAGCCATTCTCCAATGCATATCTGATGGAAGGGTTTCAATTACTGAACCATCTTCATCTTTTAATGCATATTTGTCTAACCATACAATAGCTGCTAATTCATCTCCTTCAAAATATTTAAGGAGATCTATTCTTTCTTGTTCAGTTAATAAATTTAAACTATTCATTTTTCAAGAATTTAAGAGTTAATGTTTTACTAAAGTTGCTCTCATAAGTATCTTTTTTATACTTAAAAACACCTGATAAAAAGTGCCATCGCATTTCTGAAATTAATTCCCAAGTAGTTGGATAACCTGCATTGCTTAAAGCTGCAGATGTTTCCTCTGTAATAATCCACTCCATCGGAGATAGATTATCTTTATTAACTACTAGAAATCCAAATGGCATTACAGTGAAATCTTTATAATACTCATCATTTGACAAAATTTGTTTTAAGATAGCTGTATATAATTCACCTTGTATAAAGTAACACCATTTAAGGAAAGAATGTTCAAAATGCTCTTCATTTTCACCGGTAGTTTTCAAGTCTCTTGGAAAGATTAACTTGTTCTTATGGTCAACTCTTATAATGTCAAACATACATCTAACATCTTGTCCTGAAAAATTGGTTTTGAACTTTAACTGATATAAATTTTCGGTATCTTTATCAAACGGATTGTTTGTAAAGTACACGCTTGTAGTCGGATTACCCATAATTGCTTGTACACATAAATCAGCTTTTGCTTTTTCATCTGTACTTACAATAGTTTTAATCGTACCTAAGGCCAAGAGTCTATAATACTCATAACCATCAGTATTTAGTTTATTTAATCTAGTAGGATCTTTCCAGTAATTGTAAAATCCATGCTTGTTCATAGCTTGTAATTTTACATTATCAGGAATATGCTCTAGATCAATTTTTGTATCTATTCCTTGCTTTAAAATTTCATTTAAAACAGCAACCGTATTTTCAGACGGTGTTGGAACAGATGATACGAAGAATTTATCATTAAATTCTTCCGGAGCCGTCAATAGTGTATCCACTAAAGATCCCCCTCTTAAAGAAGCTGTGTCTTCTTTATCCTGCTTAATTAAAGATGCAGGCCCTTTTCTAAAAAAAGTAGCTATTTGAGAATAAGAAAAAGCAGGATCTGATCGATACTGCTCTTCAGTTACATCCCAAGAGATACTCTTTAAGGATTTTTTTGTCATAACAAGTTTAATATTAATCCTGAAAATCCTCTTCTTCTGGACGAGAATTTAATAAATAGGAAATCTCTACATTCAGCAATTCTAAATTATCAAGTCTATCTAAGCATTTTTGTACTGAGGTAGGTTTGTCTTTGAATTCATCTGATTCAATAGAGGATGCGCAAGCTTTAATTTCTTGCTTAACTATACTTTGCAAAGTATGAAAGGAGCCTTTCATATATAAACCACGAACTGTTCTGCCCATATGTTTATCAGGAAAAGATGCTCCTAATAATCTTTCTAGATTAGAATTTCCCATATTATTTATGGTATGGAAGGTTTTTTAAGATCTCAACTGTTTGCTTTACTTGTCGTAATGAGTGTGGCTCAAAAAACAATACCGGCAATTTTGAGGTCTTTACTTGTAAAGAAAGAAAAGCTTTTAACTTTAAAGGATAAGTATCATTTACTTTACCTTTTGTGTCAAAAAATACTAAGTGACCTTTGTATTCAAAAACAAAATCAGGTGTGTAAGTAATACCTTGAATACTCCTTTTATATAAAGATAAAGTCTTTTCCTTACCAGATGGTTTGTATAACTTAACAGACTCTCCTAAAGAAAATGGTTTTAATAGTGAATATGCAGAAGGTTCATATAAAGGTCTAAAGCCTGCCTCTTTTAAAATTTCATATGTCCTCTTCTCTAAAAGACTTTTAAAATTAATTCCTTCAAAAAGAATCTGTTTGTTGTTATACTTATTTGCCATAACTAGGTGTTTAAAAAATGTATATCCTGCCCTCTCTCTTGCAAGAGAGCTTTAGCTTTTATAAAACCGTCACATTCAAGTTCTTGTCCGATTCTAGCATAATAGGCTGGATGTTTATATGCAAATATATGATTATTTTTTGGATTTAAAAAACATTTCATATTACTTGCAGTAGCTCCAAATAAAAGGAATATCAGCCCTCCCTCATTACTAAGTCTAGTTAATAAGGTAGAAATGAATGGATTCCATATATCTGAATGGCTACCAGGTTGATTTTTTAAAACAGTTAAGGCACTATTTAAAAGTAATACACCTTGACTAGCCCAAGACTCTAAAGTTATATCAAAAGTAGTAGGTTGAGAATACAAGTGTGTAAAATCTTTCTCAATCCTATCTTTAATTAATTTTAAAGAAGGGCTAATTATTGGTGTATTTTTAGGATTAGCAAAAGCTAGTCCTGTAGCATATCCTGGTTGTGGATAGGGGTCTTGACCAACTATCACAATCTTAAGTATATCTACAGGACATAGCTCAAATGCTCTAAACTGAGCTTGTATTGGAGGAGTCAAGATTTGTAGAGATTTTACGCCAGATATACTCGGAAGTGTCTGCATTATCTGTAAGGAGATCCTGTTCAAATATTCTTGCATCTCTGTCTGGGTTAAAAACCTCTCGTAGCTCTTCAATGGAGACTGTGTCATGTGTTGATAAAATATTTTTTACTATCTCTTTATAGAGAAAATCAGGCTTTGTTATTTGACCATAATTAGCGATATACCTTTTTTCTAAATATGGAATATTTAAGCCATATTCTCTAAAAGGAAATTCATTTACCAACTCTACTTTAATCTTACTACCGGAAGAAATCTCATCATTTATTACTCCTAGGAATTTATTAATCCAATTTTTAAGACTTATATGAATTCCAGAAGAAGCTATTGAGTAATTAGATTTTACTTTAATATGTAACTCTTCCACTAATGCCATATTTTCTATATCACTTATAGCTGTATTAATATACCCAGAAGGAGATACAGTTACATTTCCTGCAGAACTTGTATAAGCACCAGCTATAACTTTCTTTACAAAAGAAGTTGTTACATAGCTCATTACTATAGGATTTAAATCCTTATCAAAGATGCAACCTTTTCCTGCATAATATACATGTTCTCCTAACAGTATGGTTGATAGACCTAGAGGTAAGGTATTCCTAAATATATTATGCAAAGTCCTTGTATTGTTAAATACTCTTCCTTTACCTACTCCTCTTGATAAACATCCTAAATCTCCAGGTTCTGAAACTAGTGAAGAGACTGGTACAGCAAAAGGAATTGATAGAAATACATCTTTATTAGGATTACTTCCTAATATAGAGCCAAAAGTAAGTGGATAACATATAGGTATAAGACCTTTTGGATCTCCTAAATTTATTTTTATAGGAGGTAATTGCAATGTAAGAGTTCTATCCATTGCGGCAGTAATAGATGTATTATCTAATATCAGCAAACTTCTTGCAGAAGGATAGTAAGTAGCGATTAATAATGAAGATTGTGTTAACATTATGCATAAGGTATTATTCTCTCAAATCCATTAGCATCATATTCTATGAAGAATGGTACCAATCTTGGTAAAAGATCTGGCTGGGTATTTGAGAAATGGTTAACAATATTATTTATAATTCTACCAGCTAACATTGCTGCTACGTATGCAGTCTGTTTATAAGAACACAAAGTTGCATCAGCTTGATCATCAGTAAAGAATTCTTTGAGATATCTATCTCTAGCAAGTGCATTAGGTCCAGATAGTGTACCTTTAACTGTATAAATTTGATACAATTCTGCAGCTAATCTAGCATCTATAAATAGAGCTTTATCTCTTGTAGAATATTTACGAGACCAATCTTCAAATACTCGTTTTCTTACTGACATATTATCAACAGCAACAATAGTTATAGGAGACAATGGATCTCCAGGATCCCATCTACCATAAGTATTTAAAGGAGAGTTGCCATTTACAGCACTTAATAATTTAGATACTGCTAATGTTTTAGGAAGTCCTACATCATTTGCAAGAAATATTTGTCCGGCTTGATTTACTTTTTCAAAACGATCAAAATCATAAAGTCTCATCATGATTCCAAATTTTGATAACAATAAAGCCACCCAAGATCCAATACCTCCTGCTCCAATTATAGTAATATCATAAGTATAATTTTTAAGATCATTATACCAAGGAGCATCACTATATCTTAACTCACTTTCAGATACTAATTTAGCTTTAGACACTTCTTCCATAGTGGTAGCACTATTTCGTAAAGCATCTGCTACTAATGTTTTTATAGGACTTTCTTCTGTAGGAGTACTAGTAGCAGGAGCTATATAAAAAGATTCTAAAGGTATGATATTTTCCTCTTCTGCTTTAATTGTATTTACCGGTTGAGGAGATTCCTGAGCTGGAGTCTCTGATGGAGATTCCAAATTTATAATTTCCTCAGATGGCACAGGAGTAACTACTCTTGCAGTAGCCCTTGAAGGAGTTCGTCTTCTTCTTGGAGCTGTAGGTATTGATTGTGAAGGAGTATCAGGGAC
>Ga0074193_1003673_pt1 | contig 10832 bp, 10 predicted proteins | sample EPASupsiteHSE605_FD_64523 | JGI IMG/M metagenome (GOLD analysis project Ga0074193, IMG submission 64523) | Bioremediated contaminated groundwater from EPA Superfund site, New Mexico - Sample HSE6-05 | ecosystem: Environmental > Aquatic > Deep subsurface > Groundwater > Contaminated ...
CTCTCCCCCCCGTCCACGCCCTCGCATGGAACTACTATCGCCACCCTTAATCGTTTGTGCACTGCTTTTAGCATCTTGCCAATTGACTTTTAGTTTGCCTACCTCAATTTCATCAGCCATTGTCGTCCGCGAAGTACCAAAACCAGCGGCGGCCACAACATCTAGCCTAAGAGAAGCTACAGTTGTCTTGATTTCTTTCAATTTTTCTTCCCGCGGCGCAATATCTGACAGGCTTATGGGAGATACGGTTACAGGTGCTGCACCAATCATTTTAAAATTTTCACTAACAAAACCTGATAATGAACTATCAATAATGATTTGGCAGCCCGGACCGCACATGATGATATCACCAATAATCTCTCGTTTAATGCCTAATCCCATTAATGCTCCAAGCACATCGCGATGTGTAAGCTGGTAATATCGTTCATCCCACTTTGCCGATAATACTTCGATTGCAAAATCAGGGGTCCCGCGAAAGTCCTCATTACAAAAGGCTGCTTTTACGCGTTCAGCGCCGCAATAACCACCATTGGCTACCAATTTTAAAGTACTGTAATGTGCAACAATCGTTTCTGCAATACTATAGCCATAAGGATCAAGAAATTCACTTACTTTATATTTACGACTACGCTGGGCTGCTTCTGCTACATCTAACAATCTGGCAGCCAAATCCCCATCACCACTACCCCGATAATAGCGTATGATCTTCTCGCGCTCACTCATTAGTCTTTTTCCCCATATCTTGCGAACGCTGGGCAGCAGCTTTTACTGCATCCATTAGTGCAGCCCGTACACCTCTTTGTTCTAGCACATGTACACCAGCAATGGTTGTACCACCTGGTGATGTTACCATATCTCTTAGCTTTGCTGGGTGTTCGCCTGTTTCAAGAACCATTTTTGCAGCTCCAAATAGGGTCTGAGCTGCCATAAGCAATGCATTCTGCCGGGATAACCCGACCGCTACACCTGCATCAGATAGAGCATCAATCAATACAAAAACATAGCCAGGACCACTGCCTGATAACCCGGTTACTGCATCCATAGCGCTTTCATCCATGATAATGCCTTTTCCTACTGCGGCAAAAATAGTTACTATTAATTCTCCGTTTTCCTTGTTTGCATACTCTCCCAAGGCAATTACAGTCATGCCTTCGCCGACTGCTACCGGAGTATTTGGCATTGCTCTGATAATCGGAACAGCGGGCATTCTTTCTTGTAAGGCCTTAGTGGTAACTCCAGCGACAACGGATACTACTAAGATTGCTGGAGATACAAAGGGGGAAATTACATCAAGCACACTGTGTATCACTTGCGGCTTAACAGTTAAAAATAATATATTTACCTCTTTAACAACTTCTTCAAGCTTTAAAGTGGTGTGAACATTGAACTTTTCCTGCATATAATCAAGACGTGATTGAGAAATATCACTTACAATAATTTGGCTTGGGGCAATTAAGCCAGCCTGTACTATTCCACTTATCAGCGCTTCAGCGATTGCACCGCTACCGATAAATCCTATTTTTTTACCGTCTAACATAATTCCTCCATCTTGTAGCTATTATTTATTCCATGGTAAAAATTCTTTATCGGCCCCTTCCTCGTGAGGACTATATGCCACATCAACATTGGCGGGGGCACATAAAAAGATATTATTACCAATCTTTTGAATACTGCCAGCTAGGGCATAAGTCGTGCCGCTAATAAAGTCAATCATCCGTTTTGCAACTTCTTTATCACAGTTTTCAAAATTGACCACAACCGGCTTACGATTTTTTAAATGATCTGCTACATGTTGCGCATCATCAAAAGCAAAGGGCTCCACTACCATAACCTTCATTTGTTTTTGCGCTGTTGGCAGATTAACTATATTATTGCTTTTTTTGCCTTTACTTGATTCATTTTCACCAATTTTATTTTTTTGTTCTAGTTCTTCGTCTACTTCTGTTGGTTCAAGCAAGCCAAGGCCGCCCCATACTTTTTCCATAAATTTCATACTTATTCACGCCTCCTTTAATATTGACGCTGACCAAATATCCCTGTTCCAATACGCACCAAATTGGAGCCTTCTTCGACAGCTACCATATAGTCATTCGTCATTCCCATGGACAACCATTCAATTTTTGTATTTACTAAGTTAGCATCCCGAAGTTCTACAAAGAGCTTAAACATCTCTCGAAAGATAGGCCTAGCTAATTCGGTATTTTCATAAAAGGGAGCAACTGTCATCAGGCCGCATAACCTTACATTCTCTAAATTGTTGATAATCCGCCCTAAAGACATAACCTCCCTGGCAGATATCCCAAACTTCGTATCTTCATTTGCCGCATTAACTTGCAACAGAATATCTTGACGTTTCCCAATCTTACCAGCAGCGCGGTCAATTTCCACAGCCAAGCGCTCACTATCTACAGATTGAATCATGTCAAATAAGGATACTGCGTGACGCACTTTATTTGTCTGCAGGTGTCCAATTAGCTGCCATTCCACTGGGATATCAAGACTCTGCGCCTTATCAACGGCCTCTTGGATGCGATTTTCACCAATTGCCATGACTCCGGCAGCAATAGCTTCTCTTATCGCTGACACACTCTGATTCTTGGTTACTGCTACTAACTTAACGCGGTCTGTTATATTTCTACCTATGTTATTTGCTTTATTTGCTGCGATATTAATATTTTCTAGTATATGGGCTAAGTTTTCTGCTATAAACATGGTCAACCCTCCATTTTATTTATTATTCGCGAACAAACATAAATTTCCTCTTACAGTATATCCTTAACCTAAAAAATATATTGACATCAGGACATTAGACCTACAATATACAGAAAAAAGTCTTGTAAGTATCTTTTACTTACAAGACAATAACAGCACCTATGCGGCCAGTACAGCCATCCTCAGCCCGGTATGAGAAAAACAACTCTTTATTGCATGCCGTACAGACATCACTGACTATAATATTCTCACCTTGCACACCAATTTTTTCTAATTGCTGGCGATTAGCCTGCCACAAATTTAAATGGAATTTAGAGCCGTGGGGACGAAGGAGCTGCTGCCAGTTTTCAAACTGACTTTTAAGCTTATTGATTACCACATCATCCACTTCATAACAGCACGGTCCAATTGAGGGAGCAATGGCAGCCAAACAATGCACGGGGTCGGTGCCATAATGCTTTTGCATCGCTAATACTGTTTTTTGTGCAATCTTATCCACCGTTCCCTTCCAGCCTGCGTGGGCAATGCCAATTGCTTTTTGTACTGGGTCGACAATCAAGACAGGTACGCAATCTGCAAAAAATAACATTAAAGGAATATCAGGAATATTGGTAATCAGTGCATCTGTAGCCCTCAGAGCCTCGCTATAATTTTTGGCCCCTTTACCAAGATCATCCTTCGTAACTACTGCTACCCTATCTGTATGTACTTGCTCTGCAGTGACAATATCCTCTGCCAGCACCCCCACCCCCTGGCAAAATAATTGGCGGTTGGTAATAACCTGCTGATCATCATCACCTGTATGCAGCCCCAAATTCAAGGAAACAAAGGGCTGTTTACTCGTCCCGCCCAGTCGACTGGACACCCCATGCTTAATAGCCAATTTATCAAAATGAGTAAATGCACCATACCATAGGCCATTATTACCGTACTTTAAAATAAACCGTTCCATGAGCATCCCACTCCTGTCTTTAACTTTTGCATACTCCACAACGCGTACAGCCTGGTACACATGGTGATGTGAATTTTTCCAATTTGGCCGTCTCTAATTCCTGCACCAAATAGGTTGCATTCAGGCCCATATCTAATAAACTCCAAGGCAAAATCTCATGATGTTCATCCCGCTTGCGATACAAGTACTGTTCTTCAGTACATTTGTTTTCTTTCATTGCCTGTTTAAAGCCTTTGCTGCCGCCTCTCTCATGAGCCTTCAGCAATACACTTGATAACCGCCGATCGCCCCTCGCAAGTATTGCCTGCAGATATGCTTCTTTGGGCGATTCAACTAATACCTCAATATTTTTCCTTTGTTTTAGACCCGAATTAATAAACTTTAATTTGGATTCTACAACCTTCATCTGCTGCATCGGCATCCATTGAAAAGGCGTAAAGGGTTTGGGGATAAAGGGGTTAACACTCAGCGTTAACTTGCCCTTACTCCCCAATGATTCCATATAATTTTTAATGTTGTCTGCGAGGGCAACAATTTCCTCAATATCCTCCTGCTCTTCAAAAGGCAAGCCGATCATAATATATAAACGGATGTGAGGAATACCTGCATCAATAGCCATCTTGATTGCATGATATAAATGTTCATCTGTAATGCTTTTATTGATGATACGACGCAGCCTCATACTGGCGGCCTCAGGTGCCAGGGTAATGGTTTTATGCTTACTTACAGCCAGGGCCTCTACAAGGCCCTCTGTCAAGGAATCGGCACGCAGCGAAGCCACTGACATGTACATGCCCTGATCGAGGACTGCTTGGCACAAAACGTCAATATCAGGGTAATCAGAAATCGCTGCTCCCATGAGTCCAACTTTACTGCGCACGTCCTTAGCTTTAGCAATAGCAATTTTCAATTTATCTAATGAACGAACCCGGGGATTACGGAAACAATACCCAGCCATACAAAACCGGCAATGCCGTCCGCAGCCGCGTGCCACTTCGATCAAAAACATATCTCTAAATTCAGTATCTGCTGTTACGATTACCGTTTGTGCTTCATACTGATCTAGATCTGCAACAAAACGCCGGCTTATCTTCTCTGGTACCCCATCCAAATGTGTAATCCCGCAAATCGTACCATCTTCGTGATAATCTGGCTGATAAAAACACGGAACATATACACCATCAATTTGAGCCAATTTAAATAATATTTCTCGCCTGGAAAGGCCCATATCTCGACTGCTGTAATAAGTATCTAAGATCTCATGTATAACTTCTTCCCCTTCTCCAATAATACAAAGATCCACAAAATCAGCTAATGGTTCCGGATTAAAAGTCGCACATGGACCGCCTATCATAATGATAGGATCTGTTTCGGTGCGCTCAGCAGCGAGTAGCGGAACTTTTCCTAAGGATAAAATCTGCAGCACATTAAAATAGTCCATCTCAAAGGTTAGCGCAAATCCAATTAAAGGAAATTCATATAAAGGTCGTTGGGTTTCAATGGTCATAAGCGGGGTATTGGTGCGAATATACTCTGGTTCTGTTTTTCGATCAGGTAAAAATAACCGTTCACAAGCAGTATCTGTTCGGCTATTGATTTGCTGATATATAATTTGGAAGCCTAAATTAGACATTCCTACATGATATGTATTCGGATATACCAAGGCAAAGCTTTGCCGTGAGCCAGGAGCAAAAACTATTGTTCCTTGTTCTTGCGTCATAATAGTTTGTAGTTTTTCTTTTAAATGCCAAGTCAATACTCTCACTCCATTAACTACGTTTTTTCGGTATAATTTGTTAGCTATGTGCCACCCGTTGTTCTAATTCTTCCTGTTTAGCATGATTAAAACGGTCAGCAGTACTTAGGTAACCAGTAATACGCCGAATACGACGGATGACTGTTCCATCACAGACCTGACAATGATCATTATTGATCACCCCAATATAACCGCAGCCCTCACAAAAATCCACGGGGAAATTGATGCCTGCATATCCGATATCACGTTCGCCCATAAACCGAATAATCTCTTCGACTGCATCAAGATTATTAATTGGCGGTGCAGTAAATTCAACATAACTGATATGACCAGCATTCGTATATTTGTGATAAGCAGCTTCAATACCAATCTTATCATGCATCCCAATTTGATAATTTACTGGCACATGAAAAGAATTAGTGTAATATTCCTTATCTGTTACACCAGGAATGAGTCCATACTCACTGCAATCCATTTTCACAAAACGTCCTGCTAAACCTTCGGCAGGAGTGGCTAGTAATGTATAATTAAGCTTATATTTATCAATCGCCCGATCTGCTTTATTGCGCATAAAAGCTACAATTTCTTCACCCAGTATTTGAGATTCCTCATTTTCGCCATGATGATAACCAGTTAAAGCCACAAGTGTTTCAGCCAAACCAATAAAACCGATGGACAATGTGCCATGTTTGATCACTTCACCAATCGTATCATGAGGAGCTAACTTGTCAGAGTCCAAATATAAACCTTGCCCCATTAAAAATGGCATATCCTTCACTTTAAGTTTAGCTTGTACGCCATAACGATGGAATAATTGCTCACAAATTAAATCAACAAGGTCTGATAAACTTTGATAAAATTTCATTAAATTGCGTTCGGCCTTAATGGCCAGTCTTGGTAAATTTATGGTTGTAAAACTTAGATTGCCCCGCCCGTCTGTGACTTCTTCACCACAATGATTAGCCATCACGCGGGTGCGGCACCCCATATAGGCAACTTGATCACCATAGGGTTTATTAAAGGATGCATCCATAAAGCTAAACGTAGGATTAAGGCGTTGGGAAGCGACACGAATTGCCAACTGAAACAAATCATAATTAGGTTCCCCAGGGTTTAGATTAATGCCCTCTTTAAGGCGAAAAATAATATTAGGGAAAATAGGGTTCTCACCACGACCTAAACCCTTTTCATAGGCCAGTAGAAGGTTTTTAGTCACCATCCGCCCTGCAGCAGTAGTATCTGTTCCAAGATTAATACTTGAAAAAGGAACTTGAGCGCCTGCTCGACTGTGCATTGAGTTCAGATTATACACAAATGCTTCCATGGCCTGATAAACTTCGGCTTCCTTGGCTTTCGCCATATAAATCGCCATATCACGATCAAAAAAAGCAAAGGATTGTCCGCCATGCATATCATTTTGAGAACTTTGCAGAATAATAGCGGCTAGTGCTGCTGCCGATGCCGGACGCTTCGGTGGCCGAATATAACCATGTCCATTATTAAAGCCATTTTTTAATAATTTTCCTAAGGGAATTTGTATACAAGTTAATGTTTTACCATAAAAATCAAGGTCATGGATGTGAATATCTCCTTTGATGTGAGCTGTGGCCATCTGCTCGGGAATTAATCGATTCAAATAAAATGCTTTACTAGCAGCACTGGCGATTTGCAGCATTTTTGCTGACGGTGAATTAGAGATATTTGCATTTTCCCGACTGGTTTCTACTAATATTTCAGCAACTGCATCCATCAAATAGGATTGGGCATCGCGCATACGGGTTCGTTTATCTCGATATAAAATATATGCTTTTGCTGTTTTTGCATGTCCTTTTTCAATTAATATTTTCTCAACAGCATCTTGTACTTCTTCTACCTCAAACATGCCCCCATTATATTCTTGCTTTAACAATCTTAAAACATCTAGAGATAATTCCATAGCAAGCTGCTTATCAGCCCCACCAACTGCTTTAGCTGCTTTAAAAATAGCCTCCGTTATTTTATTTTCATCAAAAGCAACTTCACGTCCATCCCGCTTTTTAACTTTCATATGCATCAATTCCTCACTTCACATAATTTCCACTTGATTTATCCATTACAATTCTTGCATAGAATTATATTAATATCCCCATGACTATATAGAGGTTGTGCACACTTGCTATACATAACTCGTTTATTCTATCATACTATTATCAACAGTTAATAGCGCAAAATACTATATATTGTGCTTAATTAATTATTCTACGTCATATGTTCTGTATTTCCTGCTAGAAACCATAATAAAAAAACTAAAAGATCTTTAACTTTAAAAAGTTAAAGACTTTTAGTCAATCCTAAATATGTATACCCCATTCATTTAATAGATAAATCAGCAAACAAGTGTTCTTTATTTATCTGCCTGTTTAAGTTCACTAAAAGTAGCTGTCTCGACCAGAATAACATCAAAGCCAATTTTACTTATTTTTTCCCATGGAATTACAACATCTTCATTACGACCAAACAATCCAAGAAATTTTCCATTGCCTGGTACGACAATCGAAGTCAGTTTACCGCTTTCCACATCAATTTCAATATCAGTGATCGCACCTAATCTTTTACCATCAATAACATTGATGACCTCTTTGGCTTTCAGATCTGATGTTTTTAACATTTCCCCTTACCTCCTAGCTACTCTGCTTGTTCCATATAGTATATGAAGGTAGGTCATAAATGTGTCAACTAATATTATTTTTAGTTTTTACTTTCTCTCCATAATTCAGCAAGTTTTGATTTAAACTCAATTTTATTATCCTGCTGCCCGCTATTTTCGCCAATGCCTTTTGCAGGCAGTGATACTGCATTTGTGATGTCAACAAAACATAGGGGCGGGAATAAGACGCACCACCAATTACTTCCTGCAGCGTTTCCTACTAATACACGCACTGCCTCATATTTGCCTGCTGGCAGTACCAAACTGCCATAGGATTTTATGGGAAAGTCAAACATTCCAATTTGTACATCTACAGGATAATTGCCACCATTCATAGCCACTACTTGTTGCCCGATATCAATAAGCTTATCCCTTTGTTCTAAAACAATCTGTTTAGCTTCCTCTTTTGTCCCAGCATTTTCTAAGTATGGTGCCAAATAGCTGATAATCCCATCGCGAACTTTTAATTTCAGTTGTTGATCTGCCGCACTATCACTATTCGCTAATACATGCAATCGAATCAATTCTTCATTGCCACAGGCAGCAGGTACATTATCTTGAACTTGATCAAGCAAAAAATACCAACCAACTGCAACAAATAATAGTATGCCTAACAAACCACGTTTCCATTGTAAATTTCTCCTCATCTCATCTTCCCCTTAATTATATATATTTACGCATATGCCCTAAGGCTGCTTTTTCTAACCGGGAAACCTGTGCTTGTGATATACCTATTTCATCGGCGACTTCCATTTGGGTTTTTCCTTCAAAAAACCGTAAATTAAGTATATGTTTTTCACGATCATTTAATCTGTACAAAGCATCTTTAATGGCCACACCTTCCAGCCAATTAAAATCCAAATGTTTATTATCACTGATTTGGTCCATAACAAAAATTGGATCTCCGCCATCATGATAAATTGGTTCAAATAAGGATATTGGTTCCTGAATAGCATCAAGAGCAAAGACTATATCCTCACGTTGCATTTTCAGCTCGCTTGCAATCTCAGAAATTGAAGGCTCACGGGAGTGTCTGCACACAAGGGAATCCCGCACCTGTAAAGCTTTGTAGGCAATATCACGCATGGACCGACTGACTCTAATAGGATTGTTGTCTCTTAAGTATCTTCGTATCTCTCCAATGATCATTGGTACAGCATATGTGGAAAACTTAACATTTTGTGAAAGATCAAAATTATCAATGGCTTTCATGAGCCCAATGCAACCTACTTGAAACAAATCATCCACATATTCACCACGATTATTAAATCGTTGAATGACACTAAGAACCAACCGTAAATTACCATATATTAATTGTTCCCGTACAGATAATTCACCATTTTGCAATACCACAAATAATTCACGCATCTTTACAGCGGAAAGCACCGGGAGTTTTGCTGTATTTACGCCACAAATTTCTACTTTATTTACAATCATCTAAATTCCTCCCATAAGTTTCCATAATATTAAAAGCTCATTACCGTACATGAGCATTATTACCACGGTTAGCAAATTTTATTCATTAACAAGTCCGTGAAAATCAGCATAAGAAAAGACTTGGCATGAAGCCAAGCCTTTTTTTATGCTGATTAATCCATCCTAGTAATCTCTTTACGCAGCCTTTTAATTATCCGTTTTTCCAGTCTTGAGATGTACGACTGAGATATCCCTAACATATCAGCCACTGCTTTTTGCGTACGCTCTAATCCATCATCATGTAAACCAAATCTAAGCTCCATAATGCGCCTTTCTCGGCCGCATAGCTTATTCATTGCAGTATGTAACAAGGTTTTATCAACTTCTTCTTCAACTGATTTATAAATAACATCATTATCTGTGCCCAATACATCTGATAATAATAATTCATTGCCATCCCAATCAATATTCAAAGGTTCATCAAAAGATACTTCTGACCGTGTTTTACTATTGCGTCTAAGATACATCAGAATCTCATTTTCTATACACCTTGAAGCATAAGTAGCTAATTTGATGCGCTTAACTGGATCAAAGGTATTAACCGCCTTAATCAAACCAATTGTACCAATGCTGACTAAATCCTCAATGCCCACTCCAGTATTTTCAAATTTACGAGCAATATATACTACTAAACGCAAATTTCTTTCAATGAAAATATTTTTTACCGCATGATCACCATTTTGTAAACGAATTAATAAAAATGATTCTTCATCATTACTCAAAGGGGGGGGTAAAACTTCCGTACTGCCTACATAAAAAACCTCATCAGCTTCTAATAACCTTAAAACCTGTAAAATGGCTATAATCTTAAGTTTGATAAATAACTTAATAATTGGCCATGTTATGCACATATGCTTGCCCCCTCTTTTTTACTTAGCTCATTCATTATCTGAGGATGTAATAGCACAGCATATTTCCCATCTCCTGACAGAGTGCCGCTATAAATCCCAATAACTATGTCACTAGCATCAATAAACCCATCCTTACTTGCTACCATAAAACGATCTGGTCGAAAAGCTAATAACATATTTTTGCTGCCAATCCCATGATATGGGATAACTTGTATTCTAGATAACCATGCTGCATCTGCACATGTATCCAAATTAGTCAGCCACACTGCCGAATTATTATTTCGCAAATACGCCACCACTTGTTCGCTTAAAATGGCTTCTATTGCATGCTGATTGACTAATATGGCAGGCTTACGGCCTATTACTGTATACAATCCATTACCTGTATCCAGCATCCCA
>Ga0074193_1003674_pt1 | contig 10831 bp, 10 predicted proteins | sample EPASupsiteHSE605_FD_64523 | JGI IMG/M metagenome (GOLD analysis project Ga0074193, IMG submission 64523) | Bioremediated contaminated groundwater from EPA Superfund site, New Mexico - Sample HSE6-05 | ecosystem: Environmental > Aquatic > Deep subsurface > Groundwater > Contaminated ...
TCATTGTGAGTGTCTGTCTCGCTAAGTTAGTGGGGTTGTGATTGCGGGAGACTACCGTTATCTGCTTCCGGCTTATTCCTTTCAGCAAGAAGCGGATACCATTAACCAGGCTTATAGTGACCAGCTGGCAAAAGAGATACCTACTGCTGCAGGTACTTCCCAGAGTACCGCCACCACCGGTGAAGAGAAGACTTTACCTGCCGATGCGGTGCTCCGGTTACCTACAACAATTGAGTTTACAGGAAGCTACGCCCAGTACCGGACAGTCGTCACCAGCCTGGAAAAACTAAACCGGGCGATTGCGCTGGAAGCCGTCGAAGCCAAGGAAGATGAAAAAGGACTAAAATTCATACTGACTGTATCTTTCTATGCGGTGGAAAAAGTTGATAACGGCGAGGATACATTCAATGCCTGGACGATTAAAGGCAGTTACGGAAAGTCGGATCCTTTCAATTAAGGTTAAGAACGATTTTTTCCAAATAATAGGAATACAAGGAGGGGAGTCATGTGAAAAAAAATCGGATGGTTATGCATTAGTGCTGACAATGGTCTTATTGGTTGTGCTGTCTGTGTTGGGGACCGCGATCCTGAGTATTGCTTTCGGGGAGAGCAAGATGGTTGCGAACCAAGTTGAAAACAAACGGGCCTACTATGCCGCACGTTCCGGAGCCGATGCGATGGCTTCCTATATTATTAGCAACAGCGGCAACAGCAACATCGCTACAATCGTCAGTAATCTTATTACAAAAACCTCATCCAATTCGGGTACAGGAACGGTCGGAAGCAATACTTTTGCGGTACAGGTCAGTAATATCACGAGCGGCACATATGCAGGAGATCTGCTGATTCACTCCGAGGGGATAGCTGATACCGGAGCCCTCCCGGTCAAGGTAAGCCTGGTTCTGACACAGGCCATCCGCTCGGCGGTCGATGCAACGCTGTTTTCTGATAATTCCCCGACGATCGGTAATAATACGATAGTCGGGGGAGATCTTGCTACGAACGGTCCTTCAATTAATTACGGCAACAGCAGCCAGATTAATGGCAGTGTTATGTTGGGGCCGGATGCCACTCAGGCAGATATTCAGAATGTGGTTTCTCATGGCGACAGTGTTTCCACCATGACATCGAAAGTAATCTTTCCACCTGCAGACCCGGCCCAGTTTACAACGACAGCCAATGGGACATACCCAACGATTACCTTAACGGCAGATGGTCAAAAACTTTATGTGAAGGCACCTTCTGTGGAAGACCTTCATAAAAACAATAATAATCATGTAACAATCAATTGGGCCAGCGGAGTAAGCGGAACTGGTGAGGTTCACCTGCTTGTGTCTGATCCGGATTTCTGTATTACAGGACCGTTAACTTTTCCAGCTGGTATTACGTTGTATCTTTATTACAACGGAACCAACACCATCGCCTCAAATGGTCTGCTGGGGATGGAACATGTCTTTATTTACGCGCCGTTTGCCACGTTTAGTGTTCAGGGTGGCGGCAGCGGGAATTTTACAGGAAAGATGATCGTCAAGAATCTGAATCTGCCAAGCAGTAATGTCACCATCACCAACGATCCGACGATCGACCTGGACAGCATTGTTGGCGTGGATACGTACCAGCGTAATGTCTGGTTAAAGCAATAAGGAACTTTAATGCATGGAATATATAGTTAAGGGAGGGAAACCGTAATGCTTGCAAAAAAGGCCAAAGGGTTTACGCTGATTGAGATCATTGTCGCTCTGGGGATCATTGGCATCATCGGCGTATCCCTTCTGACAGTTTTCACAATGGGCATAAAGGTCATCGTCCAGGCCAGAGACCGCAATGATGCGTCATTCACAGCCCAGTCCCAGGTGGAGGTAAAGCTCAATACGATAAATGCAGCGCCTTCCACGATTACAATCACGATGCCCGATACAACGACGATTTCGGCAAGCGGTACGGTGATGCCAGCTGAAAGTGCCACGGTCAACGGAAAAGAAGTCTCGATTGATTACTTTAAGCCTGGAAAATAACAGATTCAGACAAGGAGGGAAGCCCATGAAATTCAACATTAGAGCAAAAGGGATGAGCAAGGGCTTTACCTTGCTTGAAGTGATGGCTGTCACTGCAATCATGGCTTTGGTCGTGGCGATCATTTACCCGATGATCACATTCGGAACAACCGCTCTCCACAAGGGACAAGTAAATGCCGATAAGCAATACCAGGTGCGCATGGCTGCCGATTTTATCAGCAAGCAACTGCGCTATGCCAATTCATTTACCTTCCTGACGAGTACGCCTACCGCTGCGACCGGCAGAAACGATATTTACCTGGATGCTTCAGGTTTCTTCCACTACAATAACAATGGAACGAGTGCCACTGCGCCCGGAGTTGACAATACCCAAAAATTTGAAATCTCTTTTTTGAACACCGGAAAATCAAATTCGATCATTTTTACGATTAGCGATAAAGATGATGTCAATTATGATATCGCAACGGAAGTCATTCTGCTTAATTATCATAAAAGCACGTTTCCGACCGCCTCAGGCTCCTGTATCGGTTTCTCGTATACCTTGCCGTCTTCTTTGTAGGGCAGCCTGCTTAGTTGATTTTGTAAAGGTAATAGTCTGGATGATCATATCCTATGGAGAGTGTAGTATGGAAGAAACCGGACAAGTGAATCAAACGATCAATGATGCAGCAGCCTACTACTATCAGCATAAAGATAAAGAATCAGCAGAAAAGGTGCTTGGAGCCGGCAAGGGATTGATCAAATATTTTGCAAGGCTCTACGGCGGAGGCTGCTGCGAGGACGATCTTTTTCAGGCTGGCAGTTTGGGTTTGTTGAAAGCTTTGAGGAATTTTGATCCCCAAAAAGAGACCAGCTTTGTGACGTTTGCTTCACACTGCATCATGGGTGAGGTACGTCATCTGGCGCGCAAAGAAGCCTCTTTCTATCGTCCAGGTTGCATTGCTGAGCTTCAAGCCAAAGTCGATCATGAAGTGCAGAAATTCATCAAAGAAAACGGCGATGTTCCCGGGACTGAATACATTGCTCAAAAGCTAAAAATAAAGGAAGAAAGTGTTATCGAAGTTATGAGGGCGGGCTTTGTTAGTTTTGATGACATTGATGCTTCAAGGATTCACAGTACAGCCTATGAGACATTTCACCTTCCGATTGAGGATAAACTTACCCTTTACCATGCGTTAAAAAAGCTAACGAATATCCAGCAAAAAGTGGTTCAAATGATTTTCATTAAAGATATGACACAGCAGCAGGTCGCTTCGCAGCTGGGAATCTCTCAGCGACAGGTAAGTAGGGTGAAGGATCGAAGTATGGAGATTTTAAGAGAGAATATTAATAAAGAATGAAAGCCGGCAGTTTAAATGCTGGCTTTAATCATGTATTTAATATGGAGAATTGTTCAAATTAACGATAAGTTATATGCTTTGCTTTTGGATTACAGGGATAATTGGCGGGATGCGTACCAATCAGACTTATTTTTTGCAACAAAGAAAACTGGCTTAGTTTCATATTCATATGTCAATGCAACAATAGGAAAGGCTGCAAAAAAAGCAAGTATTAACAAGCAAGTTTCTTGCCATATTCTAAGACATTCCTTTGATTCCGCTTTAGTAAAAAACAATGTTGGTCTGGCCGATCTGAATGAAGCAGTAAGGTTCTGGCTGGATACAGTCTGTAATGTACGGTTACATCAGTCAACTCGTGAGATCCCGACTGAGGCGTTCATACGTGAAAAGTTAAAGCCTATAAATCCTGAAGCATTCCTGCTTGATAACCTGGAATCCCGTAAAGTAATGAACGACTGCACTGTTAGTTACGAGGCAAACTTTTACTCAGTACTCGGAAGGTCTTCCGAAAAAGAAAAGAAAGAAGCAAGAAAACAAGCGTACAAAGATTCCTGCGAGAGAAATGAAGTAGAAGTTAAATTGGTCTGTTTGAGAGAAATAACTATTCGTTAAGCAAACCCTAAGTACGGATATGGGGATAAGGTTGAGGAATATCTGGTTGATTAATTGGTGTAAGGGCATAAAGAAAAGAGCCAGATATCTTCAATGCTGGCTCTCTCTTTTCAATTATTGTTTATAAAAGCATGATTATCTATTAAATATAGGTATTACTTTATCTTATCTAATTTTACTGTGAGTAATATTAAATTATTACTTTTTTTCTATAGGGTCAGTATATGTGTCTCTTCCATATGCAAACGCTTTACCTTTTGTATATGTTGCAGTAAATGCACCAGTAGTACAATCAAAGGCTGATATTGCCGACGTTAATGATCCACCAGTAACACCGGTAGCCATATCTAATACTTCTTGCTGCGTAAATGCAGCAGCAGCTTTTCCTTTTTCAGCTGCCAAAGAATCCATTGCTGTTGCAAATTGTTTAGCATCGGTCATTGCTTGTGCAGTATTTGCTCTGTCAGTAAACCCACCAAACTGCGGAATCAACACAGCCGCCAGAATACCCAAGATCGCAATAACAACGATCAGTTCGATCAAGGTAAAGCCTTTGTTTTTCTTTTTCATTTGAAGACACATTTTCTTTAACATTTTTCTTTCCTCCATTTTTTAATTATCATAAACTTTCCGAGGTTGTCCTCAAGGTCTAGACGTTTGAATTATACCTGTGGATTTTCTTTTTAGACATCATTCTACATAATTTACAAAATACATACAATTAATTTACAATTAGTTTACAAATCGAAAAATCTATTGTCCTGGCAGGATTTGGGCAATATAATAGACCATAGATATAGAAGCATAGGGGGATATGAACAATGATTGCAATGATGACGCAGACAGATATAATGGTCCTGAGCGGAACATTACTGCCGGTGCTGTTCATAGCACTAATATTTTACATAAAATTTGATATAGTACGTCTTGGTGGATTGGCCAAGGGCCTTAAACAGATAAGTAATGCGGATAAGAAGCTGCCTTCTGATCAAAAGGGCAGAATGGATACGCTGCTGAATATGTCTTCTAAAACAGGAAACCCGGTTTTAGAAACGCTTTGGAAAGAATATCACCGGGAATATACAGATCGGCTCAAAGGTGAGATCTGTCCGGACATTCCGTATTACTTTAATGAAAACAATATGATCAATATCCCGTGCGGGCGGCAGATGATGGAGCACGCAGGTTTGACGCTTTTTATTCTGGGCATTGCCGGGTCGCTGCTATATCCCTCTTTGTATTTTCTGGGTTTTGACGGGACGGTGACACCGGAAGGCATCATCAGGAGCCTTGGCATCCTGCTTTTGGAGCTCGCAGCGGTCTCCGTAATTGTCTTTCTGTTTAAAGTGGCAGATGCAGCCAGACTGGAGAGAACCAGGAAAGGGCTATGGGAATATCAATACAAGCTTTCCGGATGGCTGAATCCGATTTCCGAACCCACGGAGATTAGTCTTTTAGTCGAGAGCCAGCGTCAAAACACCTTGGCTTTTCAGGAGGCGGTGCAGCGTCTGGAAAACAGATTAGATTCCTTTGAGACAGAGACGATGGCACCGATGCTTGGAGATAAGTTTAGGGAAGCCATCGAACAGAATATTACGCCGGTATTAAAGCAGACTTCAGGCGTGTTGACCGATCTTTCGGATGCGCTGATCACCCGGCAGGAAAATGGTATGAAAGAACTGGCACAGACCTTTACTGAAAAAGTCACTGCGGTTACGGCCGACAGGCTGAATACGTTTACGGAAAAGACCACGGAGATTACCGGGGCTCTGGAAACCGTTGTATCAGGTATGAGCAGGATTCAGGAAGCAACCGAACAAAACGCAAAATCCCAGGAAAAACTTTGTGTACAGTCTCTTGATGCCCTGAATGAAGCCGGTAAAGTCCAGACACAGGTTTCGGAAGCATTGCGGGCCTCTCTGGACAGCGTCAGGGCGGCGGAGATGGTTGCCGCAGAGATGAGGGCGTATGCGGTCCAAGGCATGGATAAGGCCGATGCAATGGCGCTGCAGTCGCTGCAGCTGCTCGAAAAGAATGTGGAGCAAGTGAAATCGGTCCAGAACGGGATTGCAGAGCTGACGGGTACCCTGCAGGGGCATATGGACCAATCCATCGCCAGAATTTCCGAAACACTGACCGGCGCAGTCGAAAAATACGCGGACATTTTTGCCGGGATCGAGGCATCGAGAAAACTGCACGGTGAACAAACGGATGAGAGAATCGGGCAGATGGTTGAGGGCCTGGATCTGCGTCTATCGGATTTCAGCAACAGGATCTTGAACTCCAGCGCGCTGGCAGTAGATAAACTGGCCTCTTCCGTTACTCAGATCTCTCAGTCCAGCAATCTGCTGCTGGAGCAAATTAATGAAAAGGCTTCCCAGATGTATACGGAGATTACCGGCAAGCTGGATAATTCCAACCTTCAGATATCTGGATACTTGGCCAGGGCTGTTGCGGAATATACGGAGGTCAGCAACAGAATGGAAGCGTCCCGTGAAAAATACAGTGAAGAACTGGATAACAGGCTCAGTCAATTAATCAAGGTAACCGATGAAAGGCTGGCGAGCTACACGGAGAATATCATGGGATCCCATACGCTGACAGCTCAAAAACTGACGGCAGTCGCGGAGGGTTTCTCGCTATCAAGCAGCAATTTATTGGAACAGATCAACGAACGCGCTTCCCAGCTGTTCAGTGATGTGGTAACCAAGCTGGAAAGTTCCAATCTGCAAATCTCCGGAGATCTTGTCAGGGCGGTTGAAGGATACACAGAAGTTAGCACCAAAATGGAAGCGTCCCGCGAAAAATATGGTCAGGAGCTGGATGAAAGGCTCAGTCGGCTGATGGCGATAACCGATGAACGTTTGTCAGATTACAGTAACAGAATCATGGCCTCCAACCTGCAGACAACGGAAAAACTAGCTGATATGGCCGCGGAGGTATCGCTCGAAGGCAAAAATATGCTGGAAAAGGCAGGCCGTCAGGCTTCTGATCTTTATGGCGATTTGCTTAGCAGGATGGATAAGTCCATTGATTCCATGGGCGAAAATCTGGCAGCCAGTATGCGGTCTGCCATGGGCGAAAGCATGGAAATTGTGGAGAAGCTTGCAGTCAGGACTGCAGAAATGAAAGATCTGTATGACGACTACTTCACCCGGATCGCGGAGCAGTCTTCAAAGACCCTGGACGAGCTCGATTTCAGCATTCAGAAGACTATGGCATCCTTCTCGTCAGAAACGGCCGAGATCATCAGCAAAATTACGAACAACTCTTCCGGAGCACTGGAATTCTTTGATAAAGGGATTAAGGAACTGGTTGAAAATATGGACGAGAATTCCCGCAGTATCGGTCTCTACGCCAAAGAAATTAATATTGACGTGGCCGATTTGTCTGCAAATCTCAGGCTGTCCGTACAAGAATTTAATGAGCGGATTCAGGACGGGATCAATGGAACCTTTGCAGATTTTGACAAGGGTCTCGGGGAAGTAACCCTGAGACTGGCCACCATCCTTGAAAGTATCAGGGATTCTGCAGAAGCGCTGCAGAGCGCTTTAAAAACAGGAACGAAGCAGTAAACAGGAGTAAAGTATGCAGAGATTTACCCCGGAGCGATTAAACAGCACAATGGATGTTCTGCGTGAGACCGTTTTACTGCCTCACGAGTTTGCGGAGCGGGTCAGCCGGAATCGGGAGCCTGAAATATTTGAAGACGATTTCAGCAGATTCCAGGGCTCTCTGGAGAGCTATGCTTTTTCCCTGGGCAAAAGGGAACTTGAGGATTGTCTTGTCGCTTTGATACAGGATGACAGGCCGGAAATGAAGTCCGTGATCCTTCAGATTCTTAAACTGCGGATGAGTCCAAGGCTGATTGGCTTGATCCGGGCGCTCACTCAATATTTTTATGAGCTTCCGGAAATGAGAAAGGCTTCAAGGCTTGCAGCAAATTCTAGGGATTGCAGTGATGAGCTCCTGCATGAGTTGTTTGATCAAGAAAAGGATATTATTGAAGCTGCGGTGAATCTGATTCATCAAAATGAGGAAATGGTTTCCCAGATGATCTCGCGATACAGTATTATTGCGGGCAGCCCTTTCAGCAAAGCGGTGATCCGCAGGTTTTTTCAGGATGGAAATGAGGAAAGCTTTCTTTTAAATGAGGAACATTTTTTAACAATGATTGATGCGGATTCCGAACAGGATTTATTGCCAGTGATTATTAATTATCTAACTCAGCCCTGGGTGCAGGCTCCTTCCAGGACCATCAACCTGATACTGCTTCAAAGATTTGGCCTGCCTGAGGATGAGAAATCCTGGGTCTGGGCAGACATTGGTACTGATCTGATTGCGAAATATCGTCAGTGGGTTTTCCTGGACATGATGGAGGATTTTTTTGGTCTGGATAACCGAAAATATCTGATTTACAGCAGGTATTACCAGGAGTTGAAGCATATCGGGCTCTACCATGACGATCAGATCATGGTTCTTGATTTTGGACAATTCGGCATCTTAAATCTGAAAGAAATGGCCGAATATTCCTGGCTGATGGAAAAATCAACACTGAAAATGGAGCTTGAACCCCTGCAAGAAGGGGAAAAACTTCGCTTGATTCACAGGAAGACCGATATTGAGGCCAGAGACGTTATCATTGAAGAAAAAAGTTCAGATATCCTGGTTTTAAATCTTACAGGAGTTGGTAAGCTATATGTTGCGGAGCTAATGGGGGAACTGCTCCGCAGGGGCGAAGAGATCTGGCCGGTGAAATTCAAACATGCCATATCCCGATTCAGAGAGAAGATATACTAATAAAATTAGAGGATATTATTATAATCAGAAGACATCATTGGATAGAAAATTATCACTGGTTAATTGAAAAGAACGTCCTGTCCGGAAACATATCTGATGCTCCGAATAGGGCGTTCTTATATGATGTCTTATACGTAAAATTTAACGTCATGTAGTCTATCCGCGGCCAAGCGGAGCACGATGCGGAGTGCGGCTTTTTGCGCCAAGGAGGGCGTAATAGCCGAAGAGCGGTTAGGGTACATGGCGTAAACCCTAAATATAAAATAGCACTGATTAGTTAAAATATATACGGCTGATCAAGATACTTCGAGAACAGTTCAGGATTCACGCATCTTGATTTGGCTTCCTCAAGCGTTACCATCTTCCGTTTGACCAGATTGGCCAGGGAATAATCCATTGGGGCCATACCGACTTTGATGCCAGTCTGGATGACTGTATCAATCTGGTGGGTCTTGCCTTCGCGGATCATATTCCGGACAGCGTCATTGACGATGAGAGCTTCCATCGCTGCAACACGTCCGGTACCATCCATAGTAGGCAGCAGCTGCTGACAGATAATTCCCTGAAGGACGGCTGCCAGCTGGACTTTGATCTGCTGCAGCTGATTCGGCGGAAAGACATCGATGATCCGGTCAATGGTAGTCGCTGCGGATGAAGTATGGAGGGTGGACAAGACCAGGTGGCCTGTTTCTGAAGCCATCAGGGCTGTGTTGATCGTCTCAAGGTCACGCATTTCACCGACCAGGATGACATCGGGGTCTTCACGCAGGGCAGACCGTAAAGCATCTGCAAAGGTATGGGTATCGTCGCCAATCTCACGCTGGTTAATCATGCATTGATTATGGGCATGCAGATATTCGATCGGATCTTCGATGGTGATGACGTGGCTGTTACGGTGCGTATTCATATGACGCACCATGGCAGCAAGAGTAGTGGATTTACCGGAACCGGTCGGACCTGTGACAAGGATCAGTCCTCTGGGTTTCATCGCCAGGTCTTTCAAGATATCGGGAAGTCCCAGCTCGTTTATGCTTGGGATATCCGGAACTATGACCCTGACTGCGGCCGCCATGCTTTTCCGCTGGCTATAGACGTTAACTCTGAAACGGCTGATACCAGGGATCGTATAGGAAAAGTCAACTTCTCCCTTTTGCTGCAAACGGTTTTTCACGGGTTCATCCATCAGTTCGTCGACAAGCTCTTTGGTGTCTAACGGAGACAAATACTTGGCGTTTGCCATCGGAGTCAAGATGCCATTGATTCTGAACATTGGGGGGAGACCGGTTGTGATGTGGAGGTCAGAAGCTTTCAGTTCCAATGACATTAAAAGTAAATCCCTGATATTTAGATTCATACAAACACTCCTCAACATAAATAGATTTGATTGGTCTATTCAATACTATAGGTTACTTTTAATAATTCTTCCGTGGTGGTGGTTCCGTCCAGGACCAGACGGGTACAGGTATCACGAAGGGAAATATAGCCGAAACGGCCGGCAATATGTCTTATTTGATCAGGAGTTACTCCCCGGTTAACCATCTCACGGATATCCTTGTTGATCGGAATGATTTCATGGATGGCGGTTCGGCCGGAATAACCGGTGTAATTACAGGCAGGACATCCGGTCCCCTTATAAAGGGGCTGGGGTTCGCGCAGTTTAAGCAGCATCATTTCCGCATGCTCCGGCCGGTAAGAAGTTTTGCATTTTGGACAGATTTTCCGGACAAGTCTCTGGGCCATCAGGCCGACAACAGCGGAAGAAACAAGATAAGGTTCAATTCCCATATCGACAAGCCGGATGATCGAGGAAGCCGCGTCGTTGGTGTGAATAGTGCTTAAGACCAGATGACCGGTGATGGCTGAACGGATCGCAATCTGGGCTGTTTCCGAGTCACGGATCTCTCCGATCATGATAATGTCGGGGTCCTGACGCAGAATCGACCGCAGTCCCGAGGCAAAAGTCAGGCCGGCTTTGGTATTGACTTGGACCTGATTGATCCTATCCATCCCGTATTCAACAGGGGCTTCTACGGTGATGCTAATGACAGTTGGTTTAGTCAATTC
>Ga0074193_1003677_pt1 | contig 10823 bp, 11 predicted proteins | sample EPASupsiteHSE605_FD_64523 | JGI IMG/M metagenome (GOLD analysis project Ga0074193, IMG submission 64523) | Bioremediated contaminated groundwater from EPA Superfund site, New Mexico - Sample HSE6-05 | ecosystem: Environmental > Aquatic > Deep subsurface > Groundwater > Contaminated ...
ATCAGGTTGTAGACTTTGAGGACACGGCTGATTTATACATTATCAACACCTGCACCGTCACCCACTTAAGCGACCGTAAATCCAGGCAGCTAATACGCCGTGCCACAAGAAAAAATCCCGAGGCGTTAATAGTGGTTACTGGGTGTTACGCCCAGACCTCAACCAGCGAGATTATGAAAATTCCAGGGGTTGACCTGGTTGTGGGAACAAGGGACCGTGCCAGAATAGCAGAACTGGTAAAAACCGCCGTTAAGGGAGAAAAGCCTTTAGCGGCTGTAAGCGCTTATGATACCGGCGACCAGTTTGAAGAGCTTTCGTCAATGCCTCTCAGCGGGCGGTCCCGGGCCTATCTAAAAATCCAGGAGGGCTGCAACAATTGCTGCACCTACTGTATCGTACCTGTGGCCAGGGGGCCGCTGCGCAGCAGGAAACCAGAGAATGTCCTGAAAACAGCGCGGCAGTTGGTGGAGGCAGGCTTTAAGGAAATTGTTCTTACCGGCATTCACACTGGCGCCTATGGACGGGACCTGGGGGGGGATCTTACCCTGTCCGCGCTGATCCGTAGCCTTAACGATATACCGGGCCTATTGAGGCTACGGGTCAGCTCCATCGAACCCAACGATATTACCCCCGAGCTGGTTGAAGTTCTGGCAGGTTCGGAGAAGTTCTGCCGGCACCTGCACGTACCCCTTCAGTCCGGGGACGATCAGATCCTGGAACGAATGGGCCGCCGCTACAACACCTGGGAGTATATGCGCCTGGTGGAGGTCCTAAGGGAGAACATTCCCAACCTGGGCCTTACCACTGATGTTATTGTGGGCTTTCCAGGTGAACGGGAAGTGGATTTTATGAATACATACAGGTTCATCGAGAAAGTATCCTACAGCAGGCTGCATGTCTTCAAGTTTTCCCCGCGCCAGGGAACCCCGGCTGCAAACTACCCGGATCAAGTAGACCCGCCAACCAGCGACCAGCGTAGCCACAAGTTGATCAAACTGGGTGAAAAAATGGCTGAGCGTTTTGCTACATCGCTGGTTGGGATGGAATTGGCTGTGCTGGTCGAACGGAGCTTGCCGGCCGACGGCGGATCATACGAGGGGCTGACCGACAATTATGTCAGGACGGTTTTCCCGGGGGACGAAGACCTGACGGGTCAGGTGGTCAGGGTTAAGCTTGAAGGAATAAAGGAGCACCACTTAACAGGTAAAATTATACCTCGCTAAGGTGGAGGAATTTCCATAAATTTGTTGAATAAAGACCTTAGAGATTACATTGCCTGGTTGGAAGGAGGTGGAAAAAATGCAGGACTGCCTTTTTTGTAAGATAATCAAAAAGGAATTACCTGCCGAAATCGTATATGAGGACGAGCAGGTCTTAGTATTTAAAGACATCAACCCCATGGCTCCCGTCCACCTTCTGATTATTCCGAAGAAACACATCACGACACTGACGGATATGGATGAAGAGGACACCCTCCTGATGGGACAGGTTCAGTTAACCGCGGCCCGTTTGGCTGTTGATATGGGGTTTGCGGATGGGGGTTTCCGTCTAGTGAATAACTGTGGCCAGGATGCCGGGCAGCTGGTTATGCATATCCACTACCACCTGCTGGCAGGGAGGCCTTTAAATTGGCCACCCGGTTAAGAAATAGTACCCTGAGAGTTGGACAAGCAGGAAAAACCAGCATTATTACACTAATAATGCTTACTAAAGGCCATTGTAGCCAACAGGACCGGTTGACTCCCGGCTGATACATGTTGTATAATAACATGGTATTTGTACGATGGGAGTTCAGGCTCCCTACTAGATAGATTTCGGCTTTATGGTTTTAGCGGAGGGAGGGAAAGTTAGTGGCGGAAGTGAAAGTGGGTAAAAACGAAACCTTGGACAGTGCCCTCCGGCGTTTCAAGCGCACCTGTCAAAAAGCCGGTGTACTTGCAGAGGCCAGGAAACATGAACATTATGAAAAACCCAGCGTGAAGAGGAAGAAAAAGTCCGAAGCGGCAAGAAAACGTAAATTCAAATCATAAATACCAAAGATAATGCTTGGCGTGCAGCCAAGCATTTTTTACAAATATGGAGGTGTTACTCTATGTCTCCGGCGCTTGTTAATTGGCTCGCCTATCTTGCTTTTTTACTGGGAATAATTGCTCTGGTACTGGAAATATTCATATTCACGGGATTCGGAGTGGCGGGTATTACGGGTATTATTCTGGTTGGTTGGGGAATATTACTAGTTGCGGTTGATGTCACCCAGGCTACTTCAGCCCTTGTTATAGCGCTTATAACCACAATAATTATTTTTGTCTTTGGGTTCAAGCTGATGTCCCGCTACAATATGTGGTACAAGCTGACACTCAGCAACAGGCAGCAAAAGGAAGAAGGCTATGTGGCCCCCCTCTCTGAACTTAGCCTTTTCGTAGGTAAAGGAGGAATCGCCCTAACGCCTTTGCGCCCGTCTGGTGCTGCCGAAGTTGATGGCCACCGCCTGGATGTAGTGACAGAAGGCGAATTTGTTAGTCCCGGCTCGCCAATTGAGGTAATTAAGGTGGAAGGGACTAGAGTTGTTGTCAGAGAAACAAAAAATGCATAAACGATCACTAAAGCGTTGCATATTAATAATATTTTATGGAGGGAATTAATCATGGATGTGGTATTTATTGCTCCGATATTGCTTTTTGTCTTTATCATTATCGCTATCGCAGTTATTTTCAGTTTTATCCCGGTAGGCTTGTGGATAGCTGCACTCGCAGCAGGGGTTAGGGTAGGCATCTTTACCTTAATAGGAATGCGTTTGCGGCGAGTACCTCCTGCAAAGATTGTTATCCCGCTGATTAAGGCAGATAAGGCAGGGATTAACATTACCGTAAACCAGTTGGAGGCCCATTATCTGGCCGGAGGTAATGTGGATAGGGTGGTTAACGCGTTGGTTGCCGCAGAACGGGCGGCTATACCCTTGCCTTTTGAGCGTGCTGCAGCGATCGACTTGGCCGGGCGGGATGTTTTTTTGGCTGTACAGATGAGCGTCAACCCGAAGGTGCTTGAAACACCTCTGGTCTCGGCAGTCGCCAAGGACGGGATTGAGGTAAAGGTAATCGCCAGGGTTACTGTTCGCGCAAATATCGACCGCCTGGTTGGTGGCGCCGGTGAAGAGACGATTCTTGCGCGTGTAGGCGAGGGTGTAGTTACGACTGTAGGTAGCGCGGCCAGCCACAAAATGGTCCTGGAAAATCCGGACTTGATTTCCCAGACTGTGCTGAGCAAGGGGTTGGATGCTGGAACGGCTTTTGAGATCCTATCCATAGATATTGCCGACGTTGATGTAGGGCGTAATATTGGGGCTCAGTTACAAACCGATCAGGCTGAGGCAGACAAACGGATTGCCCAGGCCAAGGCTGAGGAGCGCAGGGCGATGGCGGTGGCCATGGAGCAGGAGATGAAGGCCTCTGTGCAGGAAATGCGTGCCAAAGTAGTCCAGTCTGAGGCTGAGGTACCCCTTGCTATGGCAGAAGCCTTGCGCCAGGGTAAGCTGGGTGTGATGGATTATTATAATATGCAAAACCTTCTCTCAGACACCCAAATGCGTGATTCGTTGTCTAAGATCGGCCATAGTAGGGAGGACGCCAGCCCTGACTTGACTGTAAAATAATCCTGCCAGGCAAGATCAATCACTCAACGCATTAAACGATATACGTTAAGGGTGTGTTATATTGAATACGATATTCTGGCTGATCTTTTTATTCCTCCTGGCGAGAAGTATCTGGCGTCTCATGGAACGTGCCGGTGCAAAAGGTAAATTCGATGGTCCTCTGGGTGGTCCTCAAACCGGTATGGGGAGACCTATTCCAGACAGTGAAGAGAAGCCTAAACTGAAAATACCGGAGTACCTGACCAGGCGAAGCGAAGAACAACCTGGTGAATTATCCGCAAAGAGAAAAGACAGGGTGACAGAGCCGGTAGAGGAATGCCGTGACGCTGAACCCAGCATGAAGGGCCGTCCACCAATCTTGCGTTCTGAGGGCTCTTTGGAAGATGCTGTAGTAAAGGCTCCCTGTAGGATGGAAGGTAAAAAGGGGAATCCTGCCCAGAAGCGTCGCGAGAGCTGTGACCAGGAAGATCCCTTTGGCGATTTGCTATGCCCGGGACAGGTGGTCAAGGGTATGGCTTGGGCCCAGATACTAGGTCCCCGCGGCGGCCTGCATCCGAAAAGGTAGAAGTACTATGACTGCAAGATAAGGTTATAGACCATTACCATTAAATAGTAATTTATGCCCCTCCAGTCGCATAAAATTGTGACAAGGAGGGGATTTTTTATGGGCTGGCACGATTTTAAAAGGAAAGTGAAAAGGCAGTTTTCTGAAGCACTGGAACTGCCAGGAGACGTGGTCCTGGATTTGCCAAAGATAATTATGATTGGCAATATACAGCTTTTTATTGAAAACCACCGCGGGATTATCGAATACACCCCGGAAGGGGTAAGAGTAAGCGTAGGGGAAGGCGAGGTCACGGTCAATGGTGAAAACCTGATGCTTCGCAATATTCTGCCGGACGAGCTGTGTGTAGAAGGAAAAATCAGGTCTCTCAGCTTCCTTTGATAAGGTGAGAAATATATCATAACTTGAATTCGGGGGAATTTCTATGTTATTGTTTAGACTGATGTCGGCTCTGTTGGGCTACGTGGTGATCATGGTCACCGGGGAAGCGCCGGAAAGATTCGTCAACATGGCCGCCAGCAGGGGCATCTATCTCTGGGATATTAATAAGGTCAGAGAAGGCGCTGTTCTTATGAAAGTGCGCCTGGGCGCTGTCAAAGCCCTGCGGCATATTGCCAGGCGAACCAAATGCCGTTTGCACTTTGAGCAGCGTGTCGGCCTTCCTTTTTTTTACACCCGACTACTGCGCAGAAAAGCACTGGCTTTAGGAATGTTGTTTTTTCTGGGGGCTCTTTATTTACTTTCTTCATTTGTTTGGTTTATCGAAGTCAAAGGAAACGAACGGCTGACTGTTCCTGAAGTGCTGGGGGCGGCAGCCGAAGCGGGACTCAACCGTGGTATGCCAAGGTGGAGTGTTGAGACCGAGAGAGTGGAAGAGGCAATAGGAGAGAAGCTTCCACTGGTGGCTTGGACCGGTGTATATATTAAAGGCGCTAAAGTGACTATAGAGGTAGCGGAGCGAGTAGTACCCGATGCAGAAGATAACCGGCCCTCCCATATAATCGCAACAAAAGCAGGACTCGTCAAGGAAGTGCTGGTGTTAAGCGGTTACCCGGCAGTTAAGGAGGGGGACACTGTGTCACCCGGCCAGGTTCTAATTTCGGGAGAAATACCCCCCTTGGAGGAGCCTCCCAAACCTGGTGAAGAACAAAAGCAGGGTGAGGAGCTCAAAAAAACTAAAAAGCCCTCCCGCTTCGTACACGCCCGGGGCATCGTCCGGGCTAGAGTCTGGTACGATGGCTACGGTGAGGCCAAACTTGTGGAAACTGGCATACGCCGTACGGGCAGGTCAGGAACCCGCGTGAGTATTAAATTTAACGGGAAGGAAATAATTTTATCTGGCAACCAAAATATTCCCTACGAACTCTATGATACCGAGACTTTTGTCAAAACAATCCCCCAATGGAGGAATCTTGAGGTACCCGTCGAACTAGTTACTTTAAAATATTTTGAAACGGCCCAATACCGTGAAGAACGCGGTATTGAAGGAGCACGCAGCCTTGCGGGGGAGCGAGCGCTGGCGGAGGCAACAAAGCTGCTTCCCGAAACAGCCAGGTTAATCAATCGTTCGCTGGAGGATATTCAGACCGGTCACCTGGAAAATATTGTACGCATTAAGGTGACAGTTGAAACTATTGAGGAAATAGGAGCAGAAGGCTTGTTCAAACCTTGATGTTTAATACGCTAAGAGGAAATTTGTTCCAAGCTAAGGAGGCCTGCCTGATTGGCGGAAAAATTTGAGGCAAGGGTTGAGCTTGACGACATTGGCATTACTGCCGAAGTATTCGGGAAGAACGACGGACACCTCGACCAGATTGAAAATATGCTGGAGGTCCGTATTGTAGCCCGGGGGCAGGAACTAACCATTTCCGGTGAAAGGGAAAGAGTTGAACAGGCCCATGAAGTCTTAACCCAACTGCAAAAGTTTTGCCGTGCCGGAAACCGTTTGACTTTCCAGGAGGTTGGCTACGCCATCAAAGCCTCCCAGAGTGGCGCCAAGCATGCCCTTGAGAGCCTGGCTACGGACATTGCCATGGTGACGCAGCGCGGCAAGCAGATAAAGCCTAAGACCATCGGGCAGAAGAAATACGTCGAGATCATTAAACAATATGACGTGGTTTTTGGCATTGGCCCAGCCGGAACAGGAAAGACATATCTTGCCGTAGTAATGGCCATCAAGGCGCTTCGGAATAAGGACGTGGAACGCCTTGTATTGACACGTCCCGCTGTAGAAGCAGGGGAAAAGCTTGGTTTCTTGCCCGGTGACCTGCAGGAGAAAATTAACCCCTACCTGCGTCCTCTCTATGACAGCCTCTATGATGTCCTGGGGGTTGACAATACCCAAAAATACTTAGAGAAAAACATAATAGAGATTGCGCCTTTGGCTTACATGCGGGGCAGGACGCTGGAGGATTCTTTTATTATTTTGGACGAAGCGCAGAACACGACGCCGGAACAGATGAAAATGTTTCTGACCCGGCTTGGTTTCGGCTCAAAGGCGGTAATTACCGGTGACATTACCCAGACCGACCTGCCCAGAGGGCAGGTATCCGGCCTGATTAATGCCCTTTCTGTTTTAAAGGACATCAAGGGTCTCAGCATTCATACCATGACCGGGGAGGACATCGTCCGACATCCCCTGGTGGAGGAAATTATCAGGGCATATGACAAGGGGCAGTAAGGGGGTGGCCAGGAGTGCAGATTAAGCTCACTTTTGGCATTATCAAAGAAAAATTGACAGCCGTCCTGTCCCTGTTAGTGAGGCATCGCAAAGTACGGAGGGGCAGCGCGGCCATTTTGTTTTTGTTTCTTTTGACTTTTATCCTCACCGCCAATATTGTGCCCGATAAAACCAACCTGGTGGTCGGGCAAGTGTCTCCCAGGACCTTCAAGGCGGAAAAAAGCATCGTCTTCGAAGATAAGAATAAAACCAACGAACAGCGCTTTCAGGCTGCGGAAAAAGTGGACAAAGTCCATTCCAAAGACCCTCAGGTTAGCAACGGTGTGCAGAAAGATATTACAGATCTGACTGGCAAGGTACGGGAAATCCAGGCTGATAACAGCCTTGACCTAGCGGGTAAGGCGGCTAAACTGCACGGGATCTTACCTTTTGTCCTACCTGCCGCTGAAATTGAAGCGCTGGCGGGGTCGCTGCCGGCTACTACTCAGCAGGTGGAAGGCTCTCTGCAGACCATGGTTGCCGGACTTCTGGAAACCGGTGACGGTGTGTCCCAGGACAGGCTGGAAGATGCCAAAAAATCTCTGAGCAGCCAGATTGCCAGGATGAATCTGCCTGAATACTATGAGGATTTTTCCGTGGGTGTTATTGACCGCTACTTGCGGCCAAACGCCTTTGTAAACGTGGAAAAAACTAAACAAAGACAGGAAGAGGCCATGTCCATGATCCCGCCGACCATGGTGTCGGTGAAGGAAGGGGAAAAAATTATCGGGGAAGGTGAAATTGTCACCGAGGACCACATGATTAAGCTCCAGGCGCTGGGCTTGACGCGACCCAAGCTACCCTGGACAGCGATCCTGGGTGTCTTCCTGCTGATGGCGCTACTCGTGATAGTGGTACTGTTCTACCTTTACCAACAGAACCGGGATATTTACAACCATCCCGGATTGATCTACCTGCTGGGCATCATTGTCCTGGTAGTATTGGCGGTGGGCAAGGCCATCATAGCCATTAACGTAAGCCAGTGGCCGGAGTTTGCTGCGCAATTCGGCTACATGGTACCCATGGCCGCGGCCGGCATGCTCATCGCTATTCTCCTTGATTCGCGCTTGGCTGTACTGGTAGTAGCGGTGATGAGCCTAATCCTGGTGATCATGACGGAAAATCAGATTCGCTTCGGCCTGGTGGGACTGATTGGTGGAATTACGGGCGTCTACAGTGTTTCCAAGCTGAGCCAGCGAGGTGATCTGGTCCGGGCTGGGTTTTATACCAGTGCGGCCAACGTTGTGGCCATCTTTATCGTGGGTTTGGTAAGTGGGACACCTTTTGGGCTGTTGATTTCGTCAAGCCTGGCCTTAGGGATTACCAGCGGGATCCTATCTTCAATTCTGACCAACGGCTCCTTGCCCTTCCTGGAGAACACTTTCCGGCTTACCTCACCGGTTCGTTTGCTGGAGCTCTCCCACCCAAACAATGTGTTACTCAAGAGGCTTCTAACAGAAGCCCCTGGCACCTACCACCACAGTATAATCGTCGGTAATCTGGCCGAGGCTGCCGCCGACGCTGTCGGAAGCGAGTCGCTTTTGGTCCGGGTGGGGGCATACTACCATGATATAGGGAAGGTCAAAAGACCATACTTTTTTATTGAGAATCAAATGACCTGTGACAATCCTCATGACAAAATTGCTCCCTCGCTGAGCACCTTGATCCTTACCTCACATGTCAAGGACGGAGTGGAAATGGCCAGGGAACACAAGCTGCCCCAGGGTATTATTGATATTATTGAACAGCATCACGGCGGCGGGCTGGTCAGCTTTTTCTACCATAAGGCTTTGGAAAGCGACCGCACCGAAACGGTTACGGAAGAGGAATACAGGTATGAAGGTCCCAAGCCCCAGACCAGGGAAGCTGCCATTGTAATGCTGGCCGACACGGTAGAGGCCGCCGTCCGCTCCCTGAACAACCGTACGCCTGGCCGGGTGGAGGGTCTGGTACGCAAAATTATCAAGGATAAACTCAACGATGGTCAGTTGGACGAGTCCGACCTGACCTTCAAAGATCTAAACCTTATAGCAAACTCTTTTGTCAGAATTTTGTCGGGTATTTTCCATTCCCGGGTTGAGTATCCTGATATGTCCCAGGAAATTGAGAGGAGAAAAAAAAATGTCAGTGCTCGTAAGCAACTTACAGGAAAAGGTAACGGCGGATGAGGACCTGGCCGAATTTTTGGCCGGGGTTGCTGAGGCAGTGCTGAAGAGTGAAGGTTACGGGGAAGAAGCCGAAGTTAGTGTGGTATTTGTGGATGACACGTACATTCAGGAGTTAAACTTTGAATACCGCGGCATCGACAGCCCGACAGACGTGCTCTCCTTTGCCATGCAAGAGGGGGAAGCCCTACCTGGTCAGGAGGAAGAGTTGATCCTCGGGGATGTGGTGATTTCCCTACAGGCTGCTCAGCGCCAGGCTGTGGAGTATGGCCACAGCTTCCGGCGGGAAGTGGCCTTCCTAACCGTACACGGAGTTTTGCATCTGCTGGGTTATGACCACCAGGAGGAAGAAGTCCGCAGTGAGATGAGGCTGAAAGAAGAGGATATCCTGGCCAGCCTGAACATACCCAGGTAGCTATCTATGCATTTGGTGAGTACAAGCCACGGTTATCGGATTGGAAAGCTTGATAACTAGTCACTTGAGGCGCCTGACATTAGGGGTTCCTTGGAAACATTAGAACGATGAAGTGGGGGTGACGCCTTTGGGAATGCGCAAAATCTTAGATAGCTTCAACTATGCTGTGGCCGGAATTATTTATGCGGTTAAGACCCAGCGAAACATGCGTATCCACTTAACTGCGGCCTTGTTTATACTCGGGCTGGCGTTTTATATGCAAGTAAGCTCACGGGATCTGCTGTTGCTTTTCTTTACGATTACCCTGGTGGTTATGGCAGAGCTGTTTAATACCGCGATCGAGGCTGTTGTAGACCTTTGTGTCCAGGAGTTTCATCCCCTGGCAAAGATAGCTAAAAATGTCTCGGCAGGAGCTGTCCTGATAACCGCCTTGAACTCACTGGCGGTGGCTTATATAATATTTTATCCTCGTCTTGAAGCTTCTTCTTTTAATCTCGGTCACAGGGTAAAGGAAACACCGCTTTCCGTAACGCTGATTGCGCTTTTGCTGGTAATAGTGCTGGTAACAGTAGGAAAAGCGCTGACTACAAAAGGTACCTACGTAAAAGGAGGCATGCCCAGCGGCCATACAGCCGTAGCCTTTGCAGGTTGTACTGCCCTGGCCATGTATACTGGAAGCGCCCTGGTGGCCAGCATCGCTTTGGTTATAGCCCTGCTGGTAGCGCACAGCCGCTTGGATACGGAAGTGCACACCCTGCTTGAGGTGGTTGCCGGAGCGCTGCTGGGTATACTGGCAACCGTGGTCGTATTTAAACTGGCGGGCTGGTGAGTGAGAAGTGAGATGTGAGACGTGGGACGTGGGAAAGTAGGTTCGGAATTATTGGCATAAATTATAGATGTCGTAGGTCTAAGGCGCAAGGCGCAGGAAATGAATATAAGATGAATATTGGTAGGAAGTTGGACGTGAGACATTTTCATGTGGGTACGGATTTATTTGAATAAATTAATGATGTTATAGTCGTAAAGTGTAAGATGTTGGCAATAATACATATAAGCGCCTACATTGACTCGAGAGGAATGCAACCCATAGTTATGAATTTTCCTGTCGAAAAATTAATTAAAGCGGCAGAGGTAGCCCGCGATTGGGCTTATGCGCCGTATTCAAAATTCAGGGTGGGGGCCGCCATTATAACCAAAGATGGACGATATTACACAGGATGTAATATTGAAAATGCCTCTTACAGCCTGACCTGTTGCGCTGAACGGGTGGCTTTATTCAAAGCTGTTTCCGACGGGGAGCGCGATTTGGA
>Ga0074193_1003679_pt1 | contig 10820 bp, 7 predicted proteins | sample EPASupsiteHSE605_FD_64523 | JGI IMG/M metagenome (GOLD analysis project Ga0074193, IMG submission 64523) | Bioremediated contaminated groundwater from EPA Superfund site, New Mexico - Sample HSE6-05 | ecosystem: Environmental > Aquatic > Deep subsurface > Groundwater > Contaminated ...
CGTCCCGACAGCCGCGTGCAGCGTTTCCCCAACGGTTTCAGCATCAATCATGCCACGCAGAAGCTTAAAGTCAATATGGTCGGCATTGCGGACTGGAACGGGGACGGGCAGGATGAATGGATAGTCTCCTGCTTTGTGGAACCCAAGAGGGGTGGGCGCACCCGCATTTATTATGTGCTTGTTCCGCCGCCGCTCAATGATCAGGAAAAACTCAAGGGCACCGTGGCCGCGGTATATGAATGCTTTGGCCTTTCCTGCACGCTGTATGTGCGCGACAGCAAGGTCATTCAGCGCGATGCCGCCGATCCGCTCTTGCCGCCCACAGAAGTGCATGACGTAGTGCCCGGCTTGCAGCCTGTCACTACCCCGCCCAACAAGGCCAAACAAAAGAGCGGCGAAGGTCTGGAAGAACGCAGCCTGTAGGCCGCACACTCGCCAACCACCGCAGTAAAAGAGTCAAAGGCTGTCGGTTCGCATAGAACTGGCAGCCTTTTTTGCGTCCGAGCATCAGGCGGAGCCAGCCCTCAACTGAATTACGCGGCAACATGCGTGCGCTGGGGTCAAGTAACCCGCACAGGGCTGATTGTTTACCCCGCTTTTGCCGCAAGTTGCGCCCCCATATCAGCCAGAGCGCGGGCAAAGTGCCGCTAAGGGATAACGGAACAGTGCGGCATTGTTCAGCCGTATCGCCAGAGCCCGCTACCGCACAAATCGCTCGCCGGTGCGGCACTGTTATGACGCGGCCTCACCCTTGCGCAAAAGGCAGCACTTGGCGCTTAAAAGAGCGCCAAGTGCTGCCATGCAAAAAAACCCCGCCACGGCAGGGGTTCGGTTCGCAAGAACCTGCTTCCCTGCCCCGGCGGGGCAAAATCATTTCAAGCTAAGCTAAAGCTTACTTGAAAGCCTTTTCAAAGTTGGGCACAACCTGCTTTTTGCGGCTCATCACGCCGGGCAGCCACACGGATTTGCCTTCGGCCTTCACGCCAAAAGCCTTTTCCACCACGGAAGGATCGTCAGAAACGATCAGCATTTCAGAGCCTTCCTTCATGATGTCGGTGAGCAGCAGGAACACGCTGTGACGGCCTTCGCCCTTCACGCGGGCGATTTCGGCCTGAAGGCCAGCCTTGACGGGTTCCAGAATGGAAAGGTCGACCACTTCGAGCTGGCCGATGCCAACTTTCTTGCCGCCCATGTCGAAGTCCTTGTAGTCACGGAAGACCAGGTCCTTCATGGAGGTGCCTTCAACGGCGCTCTTGACCTTGAACATTTCCATGCCCAGAGTCATCACGTCGCTCACGCCCGCGATCTTGGCCAGTTCTTCAACGGCCTTCTTGTCGGCGGGGGTGCAGGTGGGGGACTTGAAGATAACGGTATCGGAGAGGATCGCGCACAGCATGCCGCCAGCGATGCCCTTGGAAATTTCCACGCCGTAGAAGTCAAACATGTTCTTCAGCACGGTGCAGGTGCAGCCCACGGGCCAGATCCAGGCTTCCAGGGGCGCGGAGGTGGTCACATCACCAAGCTTGTGGTGATCAGCGATACCGAGCACACAGGCGGAATCCATTCCCTTGGGGGCCTGAGCCAGATCGGAATAGTCCACCAGATACAGATTCTTGCCAGCCACATCGGCAACAACCTGGGGAGCGGTGAGACCGAACTTCTTGAGCACGAATTCGGTTTCAGGAGTGGGCGCGCCCTGAGCGGCAGGGGTAACGTCCAGACCGCGCTTGCTGTACAGGTCGGCGGCGGCAATGGCAGAAATGATGCTGTCGGTATCAGGATTCATGTGACCAATAACTAATGCGGACATGACAGTCTCTCCTTCCGGTATTGTTCGGGTATGCGGTTCAGTGCGACCGCTTTGTTCTCTTTAGCACAAAGTCCTGTCCATGCCAAGGTCTTCGCACAAAAAAACCCGAAACAGATTAGTGGACACTCTACCCCACAAAACACATCTATCTAAAAATAAACGATATTTTTAACTTAGTGATTTTTTTATTTTTTCATCGCCTTGGGATGGGCCTTGTCGTAGGCTTCCATCAAATGCTCAAGGCTTACCTGCGTGTAGCGCTGGGTGGTGGTCAATCTGCGGTGTCCCAGCAGCTCCTGCACGCTGCGCAGGTCGGCCCCTGCCGAAAGCAGGTGCGTGGCAAACGAATGGCGCAGGCTGTGCGGCGACACTGTAAAATCCAGCCCGGCCCGGCGGCACAGGCGCTCCACAATGCGCGCGGCCTCCCTGCGGTTCAGGCGCGAACCGCGCGAGCCCACAAACAGGGCCTGCTCTTCCGGCAGGGCCAGAAGCGGGCGCTCGTCAAGCCATGCCCTGAGGCTCTCGCACGACGTGTCGGAAAGCGGCGCAAGCCGCTCACGCGAGCCCTTGCCCATAACGCGCAGCACGCGCGATGAAAGCTGCACATCATCAATATTGAGGCCAAGCGCCTCTGAAATGCGCAGGCCAGAACCGTAGAGCAGTTCCGCAAGGGCAAGGTCGCGGCACAGCAGGCGCGCGGATTCGGCGCTCTCTGTCCCGGCCGGCCCATGCTCCGCATCCAGCAAGGCAAAGGTTTCGTCCACATTCAGGGCGCGAGGGTGGCGTTTTTCCTGCCGGGGATTACGCACCTGCGCGGCCACATTTTCTGTTACCACACCATTGCGCTGTTGAAAACGGAAGAATGAACGCACAGCCGCCAGTTTTCTGGCCATGGAGCTTTTGGCCTCGCCCTGACGGAACAGCCAGGCCAGATAGGCCTGCACGTGCCGCCGGGTGACGGATTCGGGCCTTCCAAGGTCAGCATCCTGCCCGCGCAGGAATTCGATGAGTTGCGCAAGGTCGCTGCCGTAGGCTTTGAGCGTGGCGGGCGAAGCGCCCTTCTGCACTTCCATCCAGGCCAGAAAGGCATCAACAAAGAGCTTTGCCCGGTCGGGGCCGGGTTTGCGTTGCCCGCCAGCGGCCTGTTCCTGCGTGTTTGGCGTGGCTGCCTCGGTCAACGAGCCTTGCGTTTGCTTGCCCGCAGTTTTTTTGCGCGCTGTTGTTTTGGCCGCAGCAGCACCGCCCCCGGCTTTTTGGCTGGTGGTCGCGCCGACCGGGCCTTTTTGCCCGCCCTGTGCCCTGTTCATGCCGTCACCTCATAGCGCGCGCCGGGCAAACGCCGCACCTTGCCCAGCATCTCAAGCCCCACAAGAGCGGCATTGGCCGCCGCAGCGCTCAGCCCTGCGGCATCAGCCAGAACATCGGCATGGGTGGGGCCATGCTGACGCAGATACGCAAGCAGGTCAGCGTTGCCATCGGCGGCAGCGGCGTTTTCCGCAGCGGCGCGCTCGCCCTCGTTAAGGGGCTGCACTGTGCATGCATTGCTGCTGGCATCATCTATAATAGGTGCATTTTCGCTGGCATGCTCCCCGGTTGGGGCATCCTGCCCATTGGCCTTGCCGGGTTTGCCAGCCGCCGCGCCCTTGCCTGCGGTGCCCCGGCCCGCTGCGCTGGGTGCTGACGCTCTGGGCGTGCCTGCCGCCTTGGATGATTCCGGCGCAGGCACATCCTCCAGCAGTCCTTCCTCTTCACCGGGAACACTGCCCTCGCTGATGCCAAAGGGCCGCAACTGCTCCGCCAGATCGCGCAACACGTCCTCGGCGCTGAATACGGCATGCGCGCCCTGACGCACCAAATCCTGACAGCCAAGGCAATGGGCATCCAGAGCTGGCCCCGGCACGGCGTACACTTCGCGGTTTTGCTCCAGCGCCAGCCGCGCCGTGATAAGACTGCCCGACCGCTGGGCGGCCTCCACCACCAGCACTCCCAGCGAAAGCCCGCTGATAATGCGGTTGCGTATGGGGAAATTGCCCGCATGCGGCAGCGTGCCGGGCGCGAATTCAGAGATCAGCAGGCCCCGGCGCTCCATTTCATCAAAAACAGTCATGTTGCCAATGGGATAGAGCATATCAATGCCCGTTCCCAACACGCCGATGCTGCGGCCAACGCGCTCAAGCGCGGCCTCATGGGCAACCCTGTCTATGCCCAGCGCCATGCCGGAAACAATGGCAATGCCGCAGGCCGAAAGACAGCGCGCCATGTATTCGGCCACAGACCTGCCATGTTTGGTGGCCTTGCGCGAGCCAACCACCGCAAAACCCGGCGATTGCAGCAGGGAAAGATCACCCCGGCAATAGAGCAGCAGGGGCGCGTCAATAACCGGTCGCAGCAGCACGGGATATTCAGGGTCTGTCCACAGGACTATGGATGCGGCAAGATCGCGGGCGCGATCCCATTCTTCTCTGGCAGTGACACGCCACGACCCCGTAGCCAGTTCGGCGGCCTGCCCCTTGTTGACGCCCGCCTCATGCCAGAGTTCGCGCGCCTGCACGGCGGCGTAGGCCGAGCCAAAGTGCCGCGCAAGGCGTGCGGCAGAACGCGCGCCCAGCCCACGGCAGTGCCGCAGGGCAAGGCTGGCCCAGTATTCCTTGCGGGCGGCCTCGTCCATTGCAGCCAGAGTTTTACATGGCTGGCTCATGCCGCCACCGCTGTATGGCCCAGCGCCGCTGCAAAGCCCATTTTACCGGGCCAGACCACGCGACCGGGCAAGCCCCGCCGCTTCTGAGTTGGGAAACTGCGACAGCAGCTTTTTGTACGCCTGCGCGGCGCCTTCCTTGTCGCCCATACGGCTCAGGGTCATGCCGGTTTTCAGCAGGGCATCGGCATTCTTGTGATGGCGAGGCCACTGGCTGTTGACCTTTTCAAACTGCGCCAGCGCATCCTTGTACTTGCCCTGGGCGTAGTAGCCCTCGCCAATCCAGTATTCCGCATTGGCGGCAAAGCGGCCCTGCGGGTATTCCTGCAAAAAGGTCTGAAAACGGCCAATACTGTCTGCGGCACGGCCAGACATGGCAGGCTGCAAGGCAGCCTTGTATGCGGCTTCCTCGCCCTTGCCGCTCTTGGGCAAGGCTGCGGGCTGGGCTTGCGCCGAGACAGCAGGCGTGGCGGCAGCGCTTGCCGCCGAAGCAGGGGCCGAAGCAGGAGCAGGTGAGGCAGCGGCTTTGGCAGCCTTGCCCTTTGCGCCGTTTTTGGCGGCGGCATCCCCAGGCAGGGGCGGCAGGCCCAGCCCCGGGTGCTCGGGCGGCAGAGCAAGATCAGAGACCGGCACAGAAGGCACGGGAACATCAGGATTGCCCCCGGCTGCGGCAACGGGAGGCAGCATGGGCTGAACCGCCCCCTTTCCGCTTGCGGCAGAAGCCGCAGGGGGCAAAGCCGACTCGGGCGGCAGAGCGAAAGATGCAGCAGATCCGGCCGAAGCAGCCCCCGCCGCGCCCTTGGCGGCAGCCTGCGGCTTTTCTGCGGAGCTTTGCTGTGCAGCGGTCTTTGCTGCAGGGATCTTTTCCGCAGAAGTTTTGGGCATCGCCTCGGCTTCGGCCCTGGCGGTCTCACGCGGGGCGGCAGCGGGAATGGGCCTGATTGTGGCGGCGGGATCAATAGTACGGGCGTTGGACGCTGTGGAGTTTGCTGGAACAGCACTGGCTGCGGGCTGAGCTGCGGGCTGAGCGGGATTGACTGGGGGGCGCTCGGAGCTGCTGGGCGCAACCGGGCCGTGTGCGGTAAGCTGGGCGCTTTCCGGCTGGGCAGGCGTAACCACAACGCTCTTGTGAGGCTGCGGCGGAATAATGGGCACCACGGTCATGCCGGTTTTTTGTCCGCCACGGGTGCGCACTTCGTAAACCCTGTTATTGAGCTGGGCAACCTGGGTATCAAGCGTGTTTACGCTTTGCTCCAGCGTGCGCAACCGCTGGTCGGTCTCGCGCAGCACCTTCTGGTTGGTTTCGCTGGTCGATTCCACCTGACGCATTTTGTCAGAAGAAGCGCACCCGGCAACCAGCGCAACGCAGGCCAACGGCACAACAATCAGTGTTTTCATCCCGGTCTCCAGCACAAGAGCATTCTTGCGTTGAAATATCGCTCAATGCATCAAAAGCCCGCAACAGACGCCCATCAAAAAAATTTCGGCCCGGTCTTGTCGCTTGCCCGGCTGCTAAAGCTGCCAGAACTGCAAACGCACAAGCCCATCAACCTGCCAACCTTTCTTGTGCCTCAACCCCGGCCATATTTCAAGAACTCTTGCAGCGGCAGCGTTTTTCAGGCAAGAACAGGCTTGCTCACGCTCGTACTACATAACAGATACGGACAACCGGAGCATCGCAGCATCAAAAAGTCTGTTCCGCAGCTTTTGGTGTGCCCTGCGCCCGGCTGCAAACGGGATTTTGCCTTCATTCGCACGTGCACAGGTGGCTCACCCGAAACACGGCAGGCAAAAGGCGGCAATAATCCGCATGAACAGTTCCTATCCGGCATCAAGCCAGACCGGAGGCGAAGCCAGATGAATTTTTTCCAGGAAATGGCAGCGGCCCTGACAACTTGGATGGACGCGTTGCGGCATCTTGGACAGTCCTTTCCCTTGGCGCGCATGGGCCTTGACGCCCTGAGCATTGCCCTGCCGCTCGCGGCCCTGCTGGCCTTTGCGGGCCTGGGTTTCATGTCTGCCGCCGCACGGGCGCTGGCGGTTACGCGCAAGCGCGCCTCCTATGAAAAATGCGCCCGCCAGCTGGCCTTGCTCTCATTGTTGCTTGGCTGGGCGCTGCTCATCTGCGGCAGGGTCTGGCTCTTCTTTACGCAAAGCTCCTATACGCCCGACTCCATCTCCGACTTCATGGTTGAAATGAGCTGGATCATGCTCGGGCTGGCCGTGCTTATCAACAGCATGTATTTTGCCTTGTGGAAATTCTTGCTCAAGCTGCCCATGCTGCATGTGGGCATGGGCGTGGTCAGCGGCATTCAGGGCATCATCGCCACCGTGGCGTCCCTGGCTGCGGCCCGCCTGCTCACGGCACTGGCCCGCCCCGATGCGGACTTGCTGACCCTTGGGCACATTTATGTTCCCGGTTTTGGAACCCCCTTCTGGTGCGCCCTTTTCTGGTCGTTGCCCCTGATGCTGGCCGTGGCTGGCGGCATGGGCGCTTTCTGGCTTGTGCTGCGCCGCAAATATGACGACTTTGGCCGCGACCACTACAATACCATGCTCCCCTGGTGCGCCACATGGGCGCGCAACGCCTGGGCTGTTTTCTGGGTTATTTTGCTGGCATCCTCGGTGTTTGACGTGCAGAACGCCTGGCAAAACGACACGTTTACCGCCACTGACGCCATTATGGAAAGCGCAGAGCTGCTGCTCTGGCTTGTTCCGGCCCTGCTCTGGACATTCGTGGCCCGCAGCGCCACCCCCATGCGCCACAAGATCACCCTGCTGGCCGCGCTGGTGCTGGCAGTTGCCATCATGCTGCCCTTCTACCTCAACATGACGGAAATCACCCTGCCCCCATCCATGACCGATATTGTGCAATAGCGGCTAATTGCCGCATGGATATGACGTAAAAACCCCGCCTCCACGGCGGGGTTTTTCGTATCTGCGCGCTGCTGGCAAAACCGGGCATGGCGCACAAGGAATTATGCAACGATATTGAAAAGTTATTTTTTGCCGTACTGCCTGCGCCATTCATCGAGAAACAGCAGGGCAGCCTCGGTTTCCGTCAATACGCCGCTACGTGCGCGCAAGGCATTGATGACATCGTCAAATCCGGCATTGGGGCCAAGGCCAAGCCCCTGCAACATCGCCGCCATGTCCCTGCGAATCTCGGGCGAAAGCACGGCCTCAACATCGGACGGCATGCCGCCGGAAGAACCCAGCTCCACCGGCCAGGGGCCGAGGCGCTGCTCCACAAAGTCGAGCAGCGCAGCCATGCGTTGCTCGTACGTATGATCGCGCAACACCCGCTCCCTTGCGCGGGCGGCAAAGGCGTGACGCTCGTCCGGATGGGCCAGAAAATACTCAATGCCCGCGTAAAATTCTTCCAGCGTGCCAAAGGTTGCCAGTTCATCCTGCGCAAACAGCTCGGGCATGAGCGCCCGCCTGTCCACAAGCTGAAAGGCCCCCATGCATGCCAGTTCAAAAGTGCGCGGATTGACAAAATCGCCCTTGCTCACAAGCTCCGCAGTACCGAGGCTCGAGTGCAGATTCAGGTTGACGCGCGTGGCATTGTAGATTTTGACGCTCTCATCCGCATCAATGCGCGCGCCGCCGCGCTGCACGTGGGGCGCAAGCAGGCTCTCGCCGTCCCAGTCCGACCCCCAGATTTTAAAATCACGCCCCACAAGCTGACGAAAAGCCAGCCGACGGTTGGGGTAACCCGCGCCAAGAAAGCCGATATCGGCCCCGTATTCGCGCTTTTCCTGCTCGGTCAGTTCCAGAGGCTTGTGGAAATCCGGCTGGGCCGCCAGCGGCAGATACAGGGAGTTGCCCTGCCCGATGCCCGAGAGCATGGATAAAAAAGGCTCTTTCTGGATAACGGCAAAAACATCGTACAGTGGTGCGTAGGCCTTCCAGTAGTCAAAAACCTCGTGGTCTTCCACAAACCACATGGCTGTACGCACGCCTGACCTGCGCAAACGCTGCAACAGGCTGCGCCCTATGGGAGCCTGCGCCAGGGCCAGCACCAGATGCGGCTCCTGCGCCTGCACCTGCGCCCACACGGCCTGCGAAACCACCTGCAAAAAAGAATTTTCCAGCTGGGCTGTCTGCGCCGGGGCCAGCCCAAGGCCGCGCAGTCCGGTAAAAGCCGGGTGCAGCAAGGGCGCCTCAAACACGCGCACACTGTGCCCTAGCCCGCTGAGAGCGCTGGCGCAGTAACGGCCGATGGGCAGCGAGCCGCCGTACATGGGCAGCACCACAAGAATTCGCAGAGGAGCGGCGGGCATCAGCAGTATCTCCCTGGCGGCAACATCCAGTCCGCATCGTTATAAAGCCATTCCTCAAGATTCGGCGCTTGCGGGGCAAGAACGGCGCTTTCGTCCGTCATGGACAGATGCAGGCGCGCAGCCAGAAAATCGCGCACATACCCGCGTTCCCGTGCATGCGGGTCACTGCCCGCGAGCAGGTAAGGCAACGTGCCCAAGGCGTCCATGCCCGTGCGCCACAACTGCAAATCCGCTGGCAGGGGCGGCCACGATTCCGCCTGTGCGGCGGCAAAGGGCGCGCCCGATTTTAGACGGGCAAGTACTGCGGCAATGGAGCGCAAAAGCTCCACCTGCGCCAGGGGCTGACCACAGGCTACATCGTAGGGACAAGGGGCGGTTTCAAGACACGGCCCGCAGGAGCGCGCCGTCTGCCACACATGATGGCCCTCGCCGTATGGCCCGGTTTCGTGCAGCCAGGCTGAAGAGAGAAAAAAACCAAGCACAGGCACGCCAAGGTGCGCGCCAAGGTGCATGATGCCCGTATCGGGCGTGATCAGCGCATCCAGATCGTCTACGGCGTCCACAAGGGCGGGCCAGTCTGTTTTGCCGCTGCAATCTTCAACCCTGTCGAGCAGCTTGCCGGGCAAATGCCGCATGAGCTGACGGGCAGCGGGCTGCTCCGTCCTTGAACCCAGCAACAGAATGCGCGGGCCGCCCAATGCCCCAAAGGCTGTGCGCACCACCTCGGCCAGCACGGGCACGGGCAACGAGCGGCGCGATTCGCGCCCTGCCAGCACTACGCCAAGCCCTCGCCCGCCGGGGGTCGCCGCAGGGTTGACCTTGCGGGGCTCAACCGGCTCTGGTGCAAAATGCGCCCAAAAATCCACAAGATTCATCGTTGCCAGCGCGCGCCGCTCACTGAGGCGGAAGCCAAGACGCGCCCAGGGCGAGCGCGAAATGCCCCCGGCCTCTGGCCGGTACCCCTGAACCTGTTCCACCTCAAAAACTCGGCACAGGGCCGCAGTAGTGCCGGAAAAATTGCAGTTGTACACGGCTTCAAAGTGCAAGCCCTGCCAACGGACCAGCACAGCGGTGCTGCGCGCCAACGCCTCTGCCTCGGGCCTGCCGTGCACCGACAGGGCGTGCAATTCGGCAAAGGGATAGAGCACCCTGGCCAGCGGAACCAAACTGGCATCCACAGCAAGATGAACCTCGCCGCGCAAAGCCAGACTCAGCAACAGGCGCTTGGTCTGCACCAGATCGCCAAAGCGCGCCGCCTGTATGACCAAAAATTTGGGCATGTCGTTCCGTATGGTTTTTGATGGCAGTAGTCAGTTAATGGCCGAAACATGCGTAAAACTGCCAATTGCCCACAATCTAAGGCAATCTGCCCACCGAGGCAAGCAATGTGGGGCGCAACTGCGCTGCACAACAATTGAAGCTGCGCAAAGACGGCAGCGCGCTGGCCCTTTGCAAAATATTTCGCACTGCTGTATGCTCACCTCCAAGCTTCTTTCACCATCTGGATCACACATGCGCGCACAACAGCCCTCCGCCCCTCTCTACCCCATATTTATCTCGCTTTCAGGCATCCGCTGTCTGGTGGTCGGCCTTGGTCAGGTGGGGCAACGCAAACTTTCCGGCCTGCTGGCCTGCAATCCGGCATCCGTGCTGGTGCTCGACCTTGCCGGGCCTGCGCCGGAATCAGCGCCGGAAGCGGCGGAACTGCTGCGCGACCCAAGGGTACGCTTTGAACGCCGCGCCTGCGAGGCTGCCGACCTCAATGGCTGCGGGCTGGTATTTGCCGCCACGGGCAGCGCTGCGGAAAACAGCCGCATTGCCGCCCTGTGCGCCGTTGCGGGTATTTTGTGCAACAGCGCGAGCAATCCGGATGAGGGCTGTTTTCAGGTGCCAGCCGTGGCCCGCAGCACCCCGCTTGCGGCGGCGCTTTCCACTGGCGGGGCAAGCCCCGCGCTGGCCCGCCGCTGGGAGGGCGGACTTGAGCGCTGGCTTGAACCCCGTTCGCGCCTTGCAACCCCTATTGGGCTGC
>Ga0074193_1003680_pt1 | contig 10813 bp, 7 predicted proteins | sample EPASupsiteHSE605_FD_64523 | JGI IMG/M metagenome (GOLD analysis project Ga0074193, IMG submission 64523) | Bioremediated contaminated groundwater from EPA Superfund site, New Mexico - Sample HSE6-05 | ecosystem: Environmental > Aquatic > Deep subsurface > Groundwater > Contaminated ...
TTTCTATCACTAGGAATATGTCCTGACACAAGAAAATCAATGAAATGACAAAAAACATCAAAATCACACGAATCACTCAAAATAATTCGTTCTTTTGTCGAATATTCATCTAGATATTTATTCAAGCACGACAAAACCTTCTTTTCAACCTGCTTTGTTCTATCCTTATGTTGGAAAACAACTTCAGGCATCAACTAAAAAATGCCACCTTGAATACAAAGTCACTATTTTGATTTCAAGTGATCCAATGAAATGTGTATTACACGAGTCTAAAATGTGTCTAAGTTAATCTTATCAACATTGTCTGTGTCTTTACAATTTTCGAAGAAAGTACCTTTACGGTCCATATGAATCAGAGTATTGTAGCACTTAGTGCAAAACATCAGTTTTCACAAGTAAATTTTTCGAGTCAAAGATTCTATCGAGTCAGTAATTGATATTTTTCAGGTTTTTCGAGTTATTTTGTTTCTCAGAGTTGTTTTTCCCATTTTTTATCGAGTTGCATTCATCAAGATAGATTAACCACATACAGTGGTTTATACACTAATCATCCATCTCAATCAGATGGCAGTCCTGTTACTGTTGTTCATTGTGAGTTTCGAGATTGCTCAGGCTACAATGGAGGTACCATTTTCCATACAGAGTCATCTCTTTCTATTTCTCATTCGACATTTTGTAGGTGTCATTCATAATGCTGGAGACTCAACATGTTTAATGAGTTTCTCTTGTGGATTTGATTGTTCTGCTGGTTCTAATTGCGGCCTGTTTGTAAGAATTGTTACAAATACTGATTCCCCAACTGATATGAATATGAGTTCTGCTGTTTTTTGAATCAGAATGAATTTTATTGGCAATGGGTGATTTGCGAAAATATAGTTTAAATTCTTCAAATAAAGCAGTGTATGGGGATTCAAGTGTACTCGAACCACATTCGCTTAATAAGCTTTACACTGTTGCCTTTTGCACAATTATCAACAATAATGGTAATAAAGCATTGAGATTATCCAAATTAGAGCATTAGGCATGTTTTATGAGTATTATTAATAATACTCATAAAACAAATGGCGGGATAACAAAGTTGAAAGGTATGTATTTAATCCCGAATTGTATAATAAAGGCGAGGTTTTTAGAGGAGGATCAACAATTGAGTTTAGGGAATGTATTCAACAAGGTACGATCAATACCCAAAGTGCAACATTGGTGAATTGCTTTACTGGTATTAATAGCACCAGAATCATGTTTTTATCACATGCCAATACAAATCTATGCTTTGGTGAAACAAATATACCACATACTGTAATGAAGTCCAGATTCAGTATTCTCTCTTATGTTTATTCATTAATGCACAAGAATTTTAAAATCGATTCAGTATTTAAGTAAAAGGATAGATCCATTCTTCATTTGGGTTAGGGATGACACAAAACACTGAGATTTGTCCAATTTGTTTGGATTCTTTAGCACAAGATGGAGATCACCAAATATGTTCTTTGTCATGTGGTCATTTGTGTGGATTAAGTTGTTTGCAGAAGTGGTTCAGTGACTCAAATGGCCCACCATCATGCCCAAAATGTAGGAAAAGTGTTGATCCATCATGTATAATCTCATTAAAATGGAATGGTACTCTTCCAAAAGATAATGCATCTATCCAAGAACTCAAATGTATGTTAGATAAGAATATTTCCAAATGTCAGAAGTTAGAGCAAGAAATTGGCAGAATTGAAAGAGAAATAAACATATCCAGTGCAAAAATAAAGAAAAATACCCAACCAGCTCAATCAATTGTAACCATTAACAAAGTTTCACTGAAATACCCATCATTAATTCTAGAGAAAAAGGTTAATAGCGCATTTAAATTAGCAGCAAATGAGAAAAAAGTAGTATTTTCGGAACAAAAAGATAATTTTTTTGGGATTTCTTCATTTGATGGAGACTCTTTTTGTGAAGGATCATTTATCAAGCTTCACTCATTGCAAATCAAAGATATTTCATTATCACAGTACGATCCAATGATGATATCGACTGTATCATTCGATACTTATATCAAAGCCTCGTCTTTGCGCACTGATCAGTGTTTAACAGAAATCGAGACCAAGATTCCATTATGGAGCTGCTCTTGGATCAGATCAAATGTAATTGGAGCAGGAGGAACTAATGGAATCTTCATGCACACTGATATTCGAGTGGGGATTCCTCAAATTCAAACAATGTGCCCAGGGCCTCCTGTTACCTCAATTGTGTCATTAGATGAATATAGTGTTTTAGTTGCATCCCCCAAGTGTTCAAAAGTATTTGATTTGAGAAACAATGGATTTTGCAATACAACATCCATTGGATTTCATCAGTGCCGCAGTTTCCCCAACAACCCAGGTTTATTGAGCACAGTATCCAGGGAAACTGAAAATTCTTATCTGAAATTATGGAAAGTATCTGGTAAAAAAGAGATACAATGTCTCGATAGTTATCAAATAGGAGAAACTGATGTTGTTCCTCGGCCAGGTGCTTTCAATGATAATGACTATATATATATTGCTTCTCCATATTCAAAGTTTGATTTATCCCTATTCCGAATTGATGTTAACAAAGAGATTTCTCTGGGAGAGGATTTATGGACTTTAACCAGGAACAGACTTTCATCTATATACCCAAAAGAGTCAATATTGGACATTGTGTTTATGAAAAACACAGATATTATGCTTTTTACATTATCAAATAACTATTTAAGAGGATACTCCGTACCTTTTTGAAAAATAAGTTTATTTAGCAATAACACCGGGAAGAATGCTTGAGGCATGTTTTCTTAGAACATGTTCGCTATCATCCAGTATTGTCATTAACAGTGATATAATTTGGTTACGATATTCAGGTTCTTGACTTCCATTTTGGTGCAGTTTAATCAATAGATCCAAAGAAGAAACAGTTGCATTGGTTTTGTTAATCTTTTCCGCTATTATGGTCCTGATTTGTATATATTTGGATTTGCCTAATACATCAGGAAGACGAGTGAATATTTCATCAAATGAACTTGTTTGACACATCGTGAGAAATAGTTTTCGACATCTTTTTGATATTGAAGGATCATCGATTGTGGAATTGAGAAATAGTTTTGCAGTCAATTGGGGATTTATCCTATCAGAGTTTTTCTCATAGGAGATTATTCTGGTTATCGCATCAATTACAATAGGGCTAAGCTGTGATGCCAATAAAAGATCCCATAAGCGGTCATATAAAGGGCTAAGTGTTTCTTCATTTGCAACAGTAATCATTTTTGATAGAAAAGCAATATTGTTTGTTCTTAGGTCTTCACTCGGAAACGATACCCCTCTAATGGAACCCTTGATCATTTTCTCGATATCAGAACCATCAAATTGTGAAAGAATTTGTCTGGTAAACAAATCATTCATAACAGCAGATAACAATCGGCAGTTTTCATCACAAACAACAGAAAAAGCATATGATATGGTTTCTCTAAGTTTTGGAGCAAGCTTACGGGATGCTTCCGAATCTAATCCAGAGACTCGAAAGAGGAGTCGAGATAAGCACATAGATGCTGTTAATGAAGTCTGCGGTATATGAGATTTTATCAGCGAGAAACATTCTCTACAAAAGTCAATCAACAAAGAAAAATCAACCATTAGAAGCGAATTTGATAATGTACCTAGTGACTGATACAATGATTTTGGATTTTTAAAGGAAAATTCTATTGGTTCATGAGAGGAACGTCCAAGTCGTGAGAATATTATCTCTAAGCACTTGACAAGTTCTTGAGAGAGCTGAGATCCAATACTCTTGGGAATTGATGATGATGATGTATAAAGAAGAGACAGCCAAGTGAGAACATGAGCAACCAACGATCCAAATGTACCCAATATAACTCCTGAGGAAGAATCACTTTCAATAATTACGGATAAAACTTGGAAATACCCTGCTGATAAAAAATCTGTTTGCTCTTTTGGAGACGATGGAAACTTAATGTTTGATATTACATATCCATAACTTTCAAAGAAAGATGATCTAAACTCAGGAACCCGTACAAATGAACTAATTAATTCAACTCCAAACTTTGTAAGAGGCGATGACAAGAGAGATTGCAAAAACCCATTCTTTTCACATAAAAATAACTGCTTTGCAGCATCTAATAGTAGCGAGCGACTTTCTGCTTCTGATGCATCTGCTCCTTCAAAAAAGCGATTGATAGCACGTTTTTGATCAGTAACAATTGCAGAACCCTGATGAACAGAAAGAGTTTTGAGCAAAAGGGCATGATGAAAATTAAGGGGTCTCGTGCTTGAAGCAAATAAGGCCAATGAAATGGCATTTTGGGTCGGAATTTGGGAAAAAATGGAATTATACAAAGATGTAGCAAAAGATACAACTTCAACTGGAGAAAGTGAAGATTCTGCAAGAAATAGAGGAGATGAGCTTTCAATTGGAAGATTAAGATTAAAAAGAGTCATTAGCGTATTTCGAATCATTACTCTTAAAGGAGGAGATGTCGAAATTGGAAAACTACATGATGCAACAATAAAATCATTGGTATTTATATCAATAGAATCGTGCGTTGACAAATACTTCTTAGCAGCAAGGTTACATAAATCTAAAACTGGCAAAGGATCATCAATACTTAAAACAGCAATTGCTCTTTTGATAATGCAAGTGATGGTTGAAAGGTTATCACTAAGTTTAAAAATCGAATCTATAAAAAGATAATTATTAGAGAATTCAGTCTTGGATAATGATTGCTTATCATTTGTTTCATTTTGCAAAACAGCCACAACATTACTTATACCGAAAACAGGGTTTTTAGACAAATGTTGAATATATGAACAAGCAACAGTATCAACAAGACTAACCTCATGTACTGGTGAGTGAGGTATTAGTACATAAAATAATGGAGAAAACAATTCAATGGAAAAAAGCTTATTCAATAAGCTACTAGGCCATTGCAAATTATTAATCCTAGATAAATCTTCAAATGCCTTTTTAGATTCGCTCACACATGATTCAATATTTTTTGTTTCACTAAGAGCCATTTCGGCAATTGAAAGTAGATTTAAAACATTAGAGGACGAATCCAAGTTTGAAGCAATATAAGAAATGCATTGAAATACCTCCTTGATATGGTTTTGATGCTTATGCTTGATTGATACGAAAAGAAAGGAATTTGAAGTTTCAAATGGTTCTGTGAACCTTTGAAGATGAGGTAAGAAACTTTCAAGAGACCTCTTAGATGCATTTTTCATAAAGGCCATAGTCAAGATAGGATCTGGAGGTACCAGCTCTCTCACAACTCTAGCTAAAGAAGGAAGAAATGGACTATTACCAGGAAGGCTTGCAGCAATAAGACATGCATATGGTCTTTGTTGCATCTGGAAAATTGCATCTGTCCTGACAGCATCAGCATAATGTGATGGAACAAGCTGATCTATTAAATCAACTAACTCGGAAGAACCATTTAGAGCCGAAACAGGTTTTCCGAAACCTGCAGCTGAAACAATACATAAAACATTCAGATATTTTGATTGTTGTTCAATGTCATTAGTTTCTATGTACCTCATCATGACAGGGGTAAAAAGTTCAGCAAATTGTTGTGCAGAGACTTGTGTCAAAGATTTTGTTTCTTGTTTAATAACGACAGATAATAAATTTGAAAGATGAATCATTACATCATTTTCTTTGAGTTTAGGCAAATGCTTAATAATTTCATCAAAAAACCTTGTTGGGTATAAGGGAGCAACATCTTTGAGATTCTCAAGTGTTTGGAAAGCACGAATTTGAATAATCAAATCATCTAGAAGTTGGGGTGATGATAATATTTGCATAAGAGACCTCAGAACAACAGGAAAAATTGGTTCGTCAAGTAGTTTGTACTTACAGAGTACACATGTTGCTTGAAGGGCGGCAAAAGCTACGCGGGGAGATGGTTTTTCCGGAAAACAAGCAAGCAAAAGCGGTTCACTTTGAGGAAATAATCCTAGACGTGCAGCAATACAAACACCTGCGAGATATGTTTCTTTTGATTCAACCAGCATTTTTATCACAGAAGGGAGAGTTGACACCATTCTCCGACTAAAAGCAAAATTTAAAACAGATTCACCAAAGTCATCATCACACTCCTCAAATTTTTGGCAAATTGGAGGGAATAGCGCTGTAAGTAGGGCTTGATTTTGAAACTCTTGATTCCCTTGGAACACTGGTAAAAAACATAATGAGGATACAATCGAAGATCTGATGGCAGAGTTACCATCTTTCAATAAGAATAGTAATGATGTCAGTAAAGAGTTTGCAAGATCAGATGCTTGGGCATTATCTAAAAACTTGAATAGGGCTCCAATCAACTCAGATGCTGTTTGCTTGTATTGTGACTTAAGATTCAATGCACTTATTATTGAAGTCTTAATTATATCAAGGTTTAATTCGGATAAAGCTTCAGTTTGGATCTGGGATACCTTTAACTCGTTGACAAAGCAAGAGAGAGAATAGAAAGCTACCATATTTAGATCTTTAATCATTGAAACAAGAAAACGAATCAAAGACGGGTATAGTTTTGCAGCATTCCTCGAAACCACCATCAGCGCAAGAGGAGCATATGGAGATTGAACTGTGACAATCTTATTGAAAAGCTTGGCATATGAAGACTCTTTAAGACTCTTTAAAAATACTTCTATTACTTGTTGAAATTGCAAAAAATGATTTGTAGAGTTTCCCATTGGAGTTTCTGATGTTAACACAAAAATCTGATTGATCACAAAATCCTGGTCATCAAGCAATACTTTATCCCTAAAATTCAACATATAAAGCTGATACAATGTTGATATTCTCGATTTAACATTAGGATCCTTAACTTTTGACAAATATGACGAAATCAATTCCAAAACAACTGGAAAATCTTGGAAAGAGCACAAAACAGAAAAAGGATCATCAAATCGATTCTCAGGACATGTAACACATATGTTTATAATTTTAGTGATTGAAGAATTTTGATCCATAAAAAAATGAGAAGATTTCTGAAGGCAAAAGATTTTAGACCTTTTTACTCATGTGCCTAAGGCTCATCTTCCCTGTTTGGCACATCGCTCTTCATTTTAATTGTCCATAGCCCAAACCTGTGAAAAGCAGCAATCTGGAGGAGATCGATAGCCATTTTCACCATTGACATGACTTTCATTTTTGAACCTTCGATTTCATTCCATTCAACAGGCACCTCAGCCATAAGCATATTTTTGTTTTTCCCAATAACAAGAAGTTCAGGATCAAAACACCATCTTCTTACATGCTGGTTAGGAAACAGCCATCTGGCTGCCTCTCTAGAGAAGAGTTTGAAACCACACTGGGTATCTTGAATTCCTTTAACACCTGTCAATGATATTAAAAGGTGAAATGCCACTCCTAAAAAGTTTCTGATTGGAGTTCTTTGTGCTTTAGCTGCACCTTCAAGGTGGGCTCTACTTCCTACAACAATAGCTTCCTTATTCTTCTCCTGAAGCTGAAGCATTTTCTTCTCAAGCTCGCCAAATTCATCAATCTTTGTGGCACCATCAGCATCTACCATCAGTATATATCTTCCTCTTGAGTGAAGAGCTCCAGCTTGCACTGCTGCTCCTTTGCCCATGTTAACAGGCTGTTTCAACAATCGGATCTGCGGGTGCTGAAGAGCAAAACCTAATACAATTTCAGCTGTTCGATCTTTAGATCCATCATCAACAACAATGATTTCCCATGTAAAACTCTGATTTTCTTGTTGCCTTCTTCTCAAATACTCGATTGTTTCCTGAAGCATTGGAATGATTCTCTTTTCTTCATTATAAGCAGGAACAACAAAAGTGGTATATACCTCTGGAATATCAAAAACAGATGGAAAAGGTATTCCTTCCCCGCTTACAGGAGATGGTTCGATATAATATGAAATCTTTCTTGAATCACCAACGGGAAGTATCGTTAAGTCATAAAGGGTCTCATCATTAACAAACCTAGCACATAAGGCATATATAAAAGTGATTAACAACATAACTAGAAGACAGTTACTAATGAAATTAGCAATAGGGGGGAGATCTGTCATATAATAGCACTTTTAGATTTTTGAAAATGATTCCAGAGGGAGAATGGGCCAGGTTGATTCATGATATGTGATGATAATCTCTTTAAATATTTTTTTTTCCCTCCATTTTTCTCAAGGAATTCTATAACACAAGCATTTCAGGATATTATTAACCCAGCATATTTGGTTTTTGCTTATTAACAAAATTAATATTCAACAACATAATGAAGAGGGATCCAATTATATTGTTAATTTTATTGTTTGTATTGATATGGGCACCTTTGTTAACTAAATACTCAACAACTCGTATATGGCCTTTAATAGCAGATAAACGGAGAATAGAATAATCAAATAATAAATCACAATTATTTTATTCAAAGAGTTAATATCAGCTCTTTGATAAAACAAACACTCCATCTCACATGTATTACCATTTTTTTCTGCACAATGAAGAGGAGTTACTATTTATTCTTAACATTTATATCTGGACTATTATCAATCATGAATGAAAATTCAGATATTTGAGTATTTTATGATTGAGAATGGATCAAATATTATTCATTTGTGGATTTTCACCATGAATCACGATACATTGTGTTTTGAAAATACCGGGACAATCAATATCTCTCACTGTTTTAATGCCATAATGGTATAACATCAGGCTTCAATGACTCATTAACTAAGAGGAATGTTGATTTTTTCAGTTCGTTCTAATGTTGTATTGTAAATATTGAATATTAGAGTTAAGTCTAAATCCTCATTGAAAAAATCAAGAATTAATGTTTGAATTTATTTTGTACTTTATTCTGGAGATTGCATTACAGCTATAAGGATTGTTTCAAGAAAACACGTTTTCTCATTCAGTTTTATTTCGGGCAATTTATATTAATGCCTAATCAGAATTCCCAAAAAATAAAAACTCTATGTTTGACCATTGGGCATTATTTCAAGAACTATTTACTGAGATTAATTATCAGATAAAGAAATAATACATAGCCATGAAAAGACAATCATTATTTCTCCCATCAATACATTTTTACATGTGCAATTATCATTGTAGGTTCTATATGGCAACTTCGAAATAATTGGGTTCTCAGCAAAACAATAATGTGAATCGAAATGTCTCAAATCATATGTTTCTTTTAAAGTGAATGTATTATTATTTGATTTCGAAACACTAGTTTTTGATGAGAATAATCCAATGTGAGATATGTAACAATGAGACAAAGTAAGAGACCCTGATTTAATAAACAATAGGATGTTCTGGTTATTACAAAAAATACAATAGTTCATTGTTAGAGACCCTCCATTTACATGAACAACTCCTTCATTTGGACTGTTATTTCCAACTATGTTAGCAAATTTAATTATTCCTGTACAAGAAAAGACATATAGACAATTATACTCATGAACAAGATTGTTAGATATGGTACAATGAGAGCTAGAAAATGAGTTCGCATTGAAAAATATTCCTGCCACCCTTGATGCATAGTTCATGGAAATATTTGAATTATCAACATTTCCCTTTGAACTCACATATAGAGTATAAAACCCCTGCATAGTTGATGAACATGATCTAATGGTCAAATACTCCAAATTATTAATCAATGATCCCTTTATGAAAGCAAATAGGTAATTTGTAGCAGAACAATTACTTGAACATATCATTTTCAATACTGAAATTTCTGAATCAAAGTAAATAGCTCCACCTTCAGTTGCCCTACAGTAGAAGAATAACGAAAAACTAACATTCATTGATAGAGAACTACTTTGGACATATATAACACCGCCGTTCTATTAATGGTGGCGCGTTCTTTTAAACTGTCAATAAAACCCAATAATCCTTTACCAAATCTATCTTCCAGGTAATATTTCTTTAATGTTGTTTGGCTATATACCCTATTGTATAACAATTCTCTAAGCTCTTGGTTTTCAACATTGTTTCTAATCAATATTTTCCCAATTTTTTTATTAAAAGTCAAATCTACGCACTCATCAGAGAACATAATGAATGGGTATATAGAAGATACATCAGCATTCTCATGAATATTTAAGTGAATGCACTTGACTTTTAAAAAAACGTCAATCTGAGAAATATCTTGGCTGATTATCATCTTTAGCAATGGAATATTACACATTTTACACGAAAAAATAAATTTGAAGCATTTTGATTTGGTTTTAGGAATGTTAAGATTAAATCGATCGCTAGATATATGTTTAATAAGGCGAACCATTTCTAAAATATTCCATACCTCATTATCGTTCGTCATTAGTTTTACTTTTTGTTTAATAATTGCAAAATCTTTTCAAAAGCCTTTCTTCCTCTTGATTAATAAAACAAAAACCATCTGAATCGTAACAATATTTACATTATTTACATATCCCTATTCGGCATTTTTGTATACTTTTTCTCAACATTCGAACATCTTTATACATTCTTGAAACTGAATAAAATGGCTTTTTATGAAAAACTTTGTGCATGTGTATCTCGATGGATAATTGATATTTTTCTTCCTTAATTGGATAAATATTAAAGAATATTCTATAAAAAAATTATAATATTGTTTTAAATTGCTTTTTAGTAATATATTCCTTGAGAAATAAGGATTTTAACTTTTTCTTGGTTCAAAATTGAACTGAAGTTTTTTGCATCGAAAAGAGTCAACAATAATTCCAACTTTGGAAAATGATTCAAATATTGTTTGATTGTTTGATGCATAGTATAGAGCCCAAAAAATATTTTCAAGTTTGTCTTCAAAGGAATCTGAAGGGTTAGAT
>Ga0074193_1003681_pt1 | contig 10812 bp, 14 predicted proteins | sample EPASupsiteHSE605_FD_64523 | JGI IMG/M metagenome (GOLD analysis project Ga0074193, IMG submission 64523) | Bioremediated contaminated groundwater from EPA Superfund site, New Mexico - Sample HSE6-05 | ecosystem: Environmental > Aquatic > Deep subsurface > Groundwater > Contaminated ...
CTTGTTGATTGCTGTGGTAGTCAGCTTATCAACCTCTTCTTTATTGACCTGGTAGTACTTGTTGAACTCCTCCATGTCCTTAAACTGATGAATCTCCTTTGGGTCTTTGTACTTCAGTGCCTTCACCACAATAACCTCATTGTTTCCTTCAGCGTTAAGCTCAAGCCTATCTATTAATGAAGGGCAAACACTTTGAGAAATCTTACTGATTTATACCCGGATAAAAAAGTACAGATGAAATCGTTTGCGTTTACTTAACAGGTTTAGCAACATCTAACCAAGCTGGGGTGTAATTACGGGTCTGATCTTTAAGGAATGCCATTTAGCCAATCATTTATTCTGTTATGATATCTCAGGAGGATCTTGTCTTCAAACTGTGCTTGAGCATACTTCTTAAAGAACCTCTCCCCACAATGATGCCAATAGTAAAACACCCTCTCCATATTGCTTAAGAATTTACAATACTCTGGGTTATAGATCTCACTCTCTATACACCATCTAGTGGACACACTGTTGATCTCACTTTGAATGGTCCAAGCAATTGCATGACACAAATAATATAGTAGTGAGGATATCAGTGAGACTCCTCTAGTTACCAGGCCCTACCCCACCAAGGTGATTTACAAGCTCCTGTGCACATCGTCCAGATTTCCATTCCTCCGGTATTACCTAGGACCTTCATTTTTCCCTAACCATACAAGGTCATTTTCCAGTGTCCTAATTTCTAGATTTCGGCCTGGATGCTTGGAGGACTCGACTTGATATGGATATTTCATATGGATTCTGTACTAGTAATTTCCCTCAGTAAACACCCTTCAGTAAACCCCCTAATAACAACCTCATTTACACTTCCTATGTATACTTAAAGTGGTGTCTCAGCTGGCTGATTTCATACTGATAATGAAGGTTCTAATGCATGGGTCATCTGGATTTCTGGAGGGTATATTTGGTGGGCATTGGGCAAGGATTTTTATCCCTATAGAAAATGGACATAGATCCCTCTAAGAAATATTCTCAGGAAGAATTATTAGAGACCATCCCAAGTAAGCCTACAGAAATAATCTTTATCTGTGATGAGATTTATAACCCAATAGGTTATATACAAGCTGTTATAAAGCAGATTGTCTATGGAAATATGCTAGTTACACCCTTAGAGGTCTTTAAGAAGCATGTAATCTATATTCTACACATAGATTCTAATGATTTTAGTGAAGATACGTCGCTCCTTTATGATTCCACATGTGTGTTCGTCTATGATGTTATACTGAAATACTTCAGATATGGTCCCATGAGTACACATGATGATACTCCATTCTGGATAGAAGAGTTCACTAGAATAGAGTGAGTAAAAATATGTTTTTGTCCTGAATAAATGACTGATTCAGATGATGAGCAGCAGGTACCAACCAATTATGATGAAGAGTATTTTAAAAATTGAGCCCACAAGTGGGTTAATGAGGATTTATACCAGCTAGATGACTCAGGTAATTATATGACCAGGAGTAAACAGTGGGTTGTATCACACATTCAACCATATGATCCAGATTGCTTACTGGATTATGTACAGATTTATGATCATTATCTATCATTGTTAAAGAAAGAGAGAAAGGTTATAGAAGGGTTACTTTCTGAGCTGGTAAAAATTCCCCCAGAGGAATATAAAACCAACCCATTACTTAAGTTTGTTAGAGTGTATAGAGATAAGCCTGACTTCCTGAAATTTCTCAGGATAAGGCTTCCTAAGCATAAGTCCCAACCAATTATTGGTCCTAAACCCTCTAAGGAATTGGTCACAGATGAACAGATCATTAATACATACCTAGAGAATGATCTCCAGATAATCCAGACAGAGAAACTCCCTAATTTCCAGAAAGCTAGTGAATTAGGAGAATATTTCACCAACAGAGGACCTATTAAGGGTGTTTCCACAGTACGACCATCTGTTAAACATAAGTTACCTGGTGGGAGATCATACCAGAAGACATTGTATGATGAATATGTGAAGAAAAGAACCCTTAGATGAACAGAAGGTGGTTAAACCAGAGAAGAAACTTACTAAAGAAGATCTGAAGTACCCATTTAAGACCAAGAAGCTACAATCCATGGTGATACATGGAGTGAAAGAGACTCTACCAGATTATAAGATGAAGATCTATAAGAAAGGTCTGATGAAACCTATCTTTAATAATGAGAGAGGAGGATTTCAGCTGGACTAACTTTCATTAGGTGCAGATGAGCAGGGTTCTGTTAAAGGATTCATCATGTTTCTCATAGGAACTAATACCAGGTATGTTATTACTAAGTATCTTAGAGGAAAATCTGTAGAGGATATCTTTCCAGGATTGGTTAAGGCTTTCCAGAGGTTATCCACCATGAATGTACCCATAACATCCATAAAGAGTGATGCTGAATCAGCTCTAGTAAGCATGTTTAAGAACCCTGCTTATGAAAAGGATCTTAAGGGGATTAAATTACACTGGTCAGGGTCTCCACACACTAACCATGTAAGAATAGTAGACAGAGTGATGAAGACTTTCAGAGATGCTTTAGGTCCAGACTATGACAACACATTGTTCGAAGATTATGCTACAGTGAAACAATTTAAGGATTATTACCATGATACTCCCCACAAGTCTCTGAAGATAGATGGACAGTATTTTACACCCACTGACTTCATGGAGGAACCAGAATTAGAATTCATCTATATAAGACAGTGTCAATAGAAGCTGAAGAAAGTAGAAGAGAATCTTAAACAGAAGGGTCTGCTAGACATGAAACCTGGGAACATAGTCCAGGTAGCTATGTCTTATGGTAAGACTAAGAAGAGTTTCATGATAAGAGGAGAACTTTTAACACACTAGCTATGTTCATGAAGTACCAGAATGGGAATGCTGTTATCAGGGTTCTTTATCCCATGGAAGATGAGTTCACAGATGTTCCTCTCTACACAATTAATATTATAGCCAGAAATATGAAGTCTCTGGAAGGTGGCTTAGGAACCCTTGTAGAAAACACCTTTAACTGCTCCATACACAGAATCCTAAAAAGGCCTTGAAAATGAGGGGAAATATCCAGGGTGGTTAGGAAAGTGAATTCACTTTAGTTTATAATCAGAGGGTTATTTTTTAATACCATAGAAATGTCATTGTCTCCCGCCCCCATTATGGAGGACCTCCTTGAGACCCCAGAGAACAGGATTGTCATGAGAAATCCTGATGAAGTTATCCAACAACACTATTTCCAGAAATATGGTTGTCCACCAGCACATGTTGTTCACACACAGCTCAAACAGAGGGTTATCTGTCCTGGATCTAAGGAGACTAATGGTTGTAAGGACAAGAACCATTATTTTACAGTGTGGAGGATCACTAACTTCCTTCATGAGCACATTCCAGATCTGAAAGACCTTAGGATTATCACCAACAAGTACTTTGAATCAGAATATTCAGAGTATTCTGTCATCAGTAAGATCTTTTATAATGGTACCAACAGATTTCCTACAGAGAAGTTAGTCCCAGGATCTCTTAAGATGAAGTTCCTCCAGATTAATAATGGTCAGTTCCAGACCTTTAAGAAAGGCCATAAGCAGTATGAGGTCAAGATAGACCCCTCAGTGGTTCAGTATGATAAGAATGGCAGACAAGTGAACTATTATAAGTACACTGTGGAACCTGTAAAGCCATTCTAAGAATTTATTTTTAGAGAAATATGTATAAGAGAATCTCTCAGGCTGATAAGAACCTGATAAAGGTACTCAGAGAGAAACAAGCTAGTGGTAACCAGACAGAAATCTCCCCTATTAATAATCAGAACCTTCTGTATTATAATTCAGTGAACTTGGCAGTAGGTAAACAAGGTAGTGGAAAATCACTTTTGTTCTTAAGAGAGATCATGAACATACAGAATGAGAAGAACATCCACCTGTTTATTTATGTGACCCCTAATGGAGACATTAATGATTCTACTATGCTGGCTATTAAGTCTTGTCTCACAGTACCATTTCTGGTAGTAACTGAAGAAGACCTCCAAGAGGTTGTGAAGGGGGTTGTGAACCTGAAAAATATCTATAATGATATGGTCAGGGATGGTATGGTGGATAAACTGGACCCAGAACAGAAAAAAGAGATCTAATCTCTGTTACATCTGAAGGAATTTCCCTCTGACATGTATAATACAAGACTCCACACACTACTTCTCTTCGACGATGCTGCCTTTAGTAGTCTGTTTAAGAAAGACGACTCTTACTTTAATAAATTCATTACCAGATGCAGGCATAACAACTTCATCTGTATGTTCGCCACACAGAAGTTTAAGGGGCTATCTATGCCAGTAAAGAGTCAGGCAACCACAGTACTAATTTATAAAGGTTTTACACCCCAGGAAGTCTCATATATATTCCATAATGCCACCATTAATGGCTTTTCCTATAAGGAATTTAAGGAGATATATGGTAGGTTGGAACAAGATCAGGTTCTCTATTGTAACTCTCAGAGTGGTCACATGAGAATCATTGATCTGAGCCATATCAGAGCTCTTGTTCAGAATTCTGTTCCTCATGGCTATTAATCCAATCCAAGATGTCCTGGAGTGTTCTTTTTATGTTCCTATGATCGAGCTTTATGCTCTGGACAACCTCCCAGAGGTTCTCTAAGTTGTTTACCTTAAGAGTGTCTTCCAGTTCACAAATCTTTGTCTCTATCATAGATGGTTTATCCACATAAGGTCTCAGAGTAATGTTCTTTTTATATCGCCTGAATATTTAACCAGGGACTTTTATTGTCCTGTTTAAGGCTGCTGATGTGAGTATGCTATTAACAGCTCTAGGAATCATGCTGACAATCATGTTTCTGAATCGTCCCCATGTCATTTCTAGAGTGTTAAACTAAATGTGTGGTCATAATTTTTTATTCCTATGAAACACCCTAGTTGAATCGACTAAACAATTCTACTAGTAAAAACCTTCCTCAGAATGGAAACATCCTGGAAGGATTTAGGGCTCTTCAGAGCTTAATACCAGTTAATGATGGAACAAGGAGCTTCACACAGCTATCTGCCGATGCATATGACAACCCATGTCCTATCTCCTCTATTAATACTGAGTCAACCCTGAATATCACACATGCTGGTCATGACATCTCACAGATTAATGACAGCTTCCTTGTAGTCACACAGGATGTCACTATCCAGATTCCACAGCTATCAGGAGCATCGTTTGGTGGAATACTCCCAGACTCATGTCCATACATGTTCTTTGGAGTAAAATCCAGTAACCAACTCATCAGACAGATGAAGGTTATCCACAATGGAAAACCAACAGACTATCTCTCACAAGAGTGTGTCAGAGAAGGATATGCATATGTTAATCTAAAAGGAGCTTCAGAGAAGAGAGGGAAAAAGGGCATACACTCCACATATGAGGCTGTCAGTCAGTATTCTCCAGAAGTATGTGGAACATATATCCCCCTGAATTTATTTAAGAATGGAAGTAAGACTGCCACCATCAGGATGAAGAGTCTCATACCAATCAGTGATCTCCTTCCATTCCAAACCTTCTCCATATACCCATCTAACCTCATTGGACAGTTAGCTCTTAAGGTTCTCTTCAGTAACAGTTCCTTTGTATGGTGCATGGTTCCACCAGAAGCTGTCTTGGAAGCATATAACTACATGAACAACACAGCATATCTCATGAATGTTGGCATGGCAGTCCAAAAAACTGGTTATGACAGGTTCTTCCACCAGATTGGTGACTCAGGTTATCTCGTAGACATGAACACAGCTGGTACCGATTATGAAAGGAAACAGGTTACACCCATCATTCAGTCATTTTCTGTGACCCAATTCAGGAGCCAATTAATGGGATTTGGGGTTCGCCCAGATACCCTCCAAGGAATCTCACAAGTGCTGTCACAAGGAATTGTTCTCCCAGCTCAGCAGATGGACTATTACTCATATTCTACACCACCAAATGCTGGTGGCCTGGATACCAGCATGCAGATTATGTATGATAATGTGGAATCAGTCAGCCTTATGTTTCCAACCACTGTTAACCAAGAGACAGTTTTCTATAATCCTAATGTAACAAACCTCCAGATTACTATTGATGGTAAACAGTTCCCACCAAATGCCATTAGTACTAATGTGGAAGAGTCTCCAGAGTTTCTTGTCTTCCAACTTAATGCTTCAGACTTGGATGGCACTATAGAACCAACCAAATCATGGTTATACTCCATTACACAACCAAGACATAATGCTTCTGGAGTCAGATTACCAAATTCTGTTTATGACAATAGTGACTTCATGTGTAACTTCTCTCTGGAACTTTCCCAAGGGGGTCATGTGTTCGATGGTTTCAGCACAGATGCCCCAGTTAACACCAAGCTCAGGTACACACCATTATTCACAGGAGCTAATGATGTCTACTATATACCAGACCCAGCCAACCCATCAGCACACCCACCAGCTCCACAATTATGGCTCTGTAGAGATACATTATGGGTTCTTTCTAATGGATCCATTCAGTATGTGAACAAGGGAGCTCCCAGATAAGTTGTCTGAGAACCTCTAAGGATATTTTTGTCTGTCTGAAATGCTGAATCAAGTAGCTGACATTCCAGAGGAACCATGCCTGAAGAAGTGCTCAGGGAACATAGAGGGGTTATTATTCCTCCTAACGTTCATTGGAGGAGGTGCCACAGTGTACTTCCTGAATCTTTACCTGGGTAGAAATGCCTAAGAGATACTTCACAGTGAACACTAAGGCCTTCAGGCTCCCAGAGGAGTTCATCTTCTCTAGAAATAAGAAGTACATCCATTTCATTCACTGTAGGTTGGAGTACCAGAATCAGTTGGTTGGTAATGCCTCTGTACATGCAGACTGGATCACTGAGATGCCATGCCTGAATCAGTTTGTGGCATGGGCTAATGTGGATATAGCTAAGAGGTTTAAATGGGAAGTGTTACACAACCCTAAGATCTGTAGAATATGGTTCATGGAGAATGCTTCTGATGAACTCACTGTTCCAGATGGTTCCTTTGTGTTACAACTGATGTTGGAGTTCTAAAAATAAATTTTTTGTCCACATGAAATGACACTAGTAACAATATTTCAGGCCAATAATCCTGAGACATTACCTGTAATGATCACAGAACCAGAACTTGTTCTAGAATCAGAGTTACCAGCTAGGCTAGCTAACTTAAATCTGAAGACGACTGCTATCACATATGATGAAAATGAATCCATCACACAGATTCCTGAGATTAGAACTGATGAATTAAGAGTGAAGAATGGTAACATGAATGATGTCCTGAGTATCACATCAGGAATCTCTCCACATGAACCCATAATGAATTTCTATAATGATAGAACAGCCACATGCTATGGGGCGCTGGTAGCCACCAATGTGAACTGGAGTAATAAGACAGACATAGAGAATCTGCAGACCAAGACCCAGAATATTAATGCTAATGGAACTGTACTGAGTAACATTTTCACCATTAATGGTAATAAAATAGGAGCACCAGCTTCATTTAAGTATAACGATGAAGCCCCATTCATCCCTGTGGTGGGTACAGATGGTGTTGTAGAGATAGGTAGATACATAGATTTTCATGCAGCAGATGTAAACTATGACTTCTGGACAAGAATAATGTGTGTGGGACAACATGTATTAGAGATCTTAGGTACATCCTCCATGAGGATGTCTAGATTAGATGTTTCACTTGGAATGTCATTGAGACATGGTAACACTCTGATGAGATTTACTGGAGAGAATACTTCTGTTAACATGCTGACACTAGATTCCAATACTAATATTGCCACATTTCTTGGTAATGTAGTTGCTCCCAACATTACTACTCTGGAAACTAAGACACAGAACATTACTGGGTCATCTAACCTGACAACATTCACAGGAGGTGTTGGTGTGAATACTTCTTCTCTACCAGCTAACTGTGTATAAGACATAGGTGGCTCCACAACAGTTAATGCTGGAATTTCCATGATGATGGGTGTAACAGATACTGAGAATGTTATAAGATCTGTACAGTTCAGGAATACATCCACTGGGGATAATGCTGAGATGAGATTCGTGGCATGTGCCAATGACAGTAATTACATAGCATTCACATGTCCATCCAATAATAATACAGGGTCCTTCTTTGGTATTACTAAATCATCAGGTAACTTCATCTTCTCAGCTGGAGGAACCAGGAATATGTACATAGGACCTCTAACTAGCAATTCTATCTCATTCTGTTCTAATGGGACTGTCAGAATGACTGTTAACAGTGATGGTACAACTAATTTCACACAAAATATCTCTGCACCTAATCTAACATCTATGAACACACAGCTTACAGGAATTACTGAGACAGCTATCACCAAGACTGGAACCATCATTGGGTCTAATGTACTAAGTAATAATGAAACCAGGTTAACAGCTGTAGAGAATAAGACCCAGAATTTCAATTCGACAGGAACAACTTTCCTGAACACATCTTTCACTATAGATACTGGTAGTGGAGACAGTACCCAGAGACGATTTAGATTTATAAAGGGGAGTGGTCTTTTAGAACACTTTAATAGCACCACCTATACAACCAACTTCGCACCCATGACCAGAGTGAGACCCATAGGTAATCATTCATATGAAATGAGAGTACACCAAGGTGAGGATGCTGGGAATGCAGCCATGTTCCGGTTCGTTCTCTCTAATAATGAAGGTGGAGCTGTATCACCTGTGAAGAAAGGTTTCCAGTTTCTAAACTGGGGTACAGAGATATCTGTGATAAACTCTGATGGTACATTTAGCTGTATTGGAAATATGACTGTACCATCCTTAAATGGTAACAATATAGGAGCCCCAGCTACATTCAGGTATGATGCAGTCACACCATTCATCCCTGTGGTTGCTTCCACTGGAATTATTGAAGTTGGTGACAGAATAGATTTCCACAGAGTCACTACAGAGGAGGATTACACTGTAGGTCTACAAGTAGCTGCTCTAAACAGGTTATCCATGAGGCATAACAACACAAGATATTATGGAGATCTGGAACTTGGTACTACTTTCTACAGAAATACCTCTGGCTTATGCCAGTTACAGTCTAACTCATCATCCAATATGCTGTGGTTTAATAATGCTGGTACCAATACATGGATTATGGATTCTACATCTTCTGGAGAGAGATGGTCCACCACCAGAGACAATGCTTCAACAGCATTTAACAGAAGTACTGGGATAGCTTATAACAATAATTTCTTATTACAAACCACTGATTATACTACAGCTACAGTCATCAGTAACCATCTCCATGTAAACCTTAATGGTATGACCTATGTACCACTCCTGGGTATGAGAGTTCACAAGGATGACATGACATCTGGTCAGGAAGTTATGATACAAGCTGGTAAGAATCACCCTGTACTATAATATTAAATCACAGCTATTAACTGTTGAAGCTCCAAAGGGTAGGTTTCATGAGATTGGAATGGTTGAGTAAACACCCACCTTTTTACTTTTATGAAATGACTAATCGATATGGTAGTTATGGAAGCACTGATCTGCTTCAGAAGAAGAACAACTGGGACGAATCTCTGGAATCAAAAGAACCAATGTACATACATTCCTATGAAAGGGGCATGACATACTTCATGCACAACCAAAAAGATATGAAGAGGTTGTATAAGAAACATGGGATTGCATGGATGAATGAGATGTACATTATTGGGAGACCTCCCACAGAGAAGGATCCCACCCCTGGATCGTTCTATAGAATCATATATGACATTGATGAAGATTGTGTGCTGTTCATATTCAACCCTGTTGAAGAGGTACTCATCTCTTTAACTGAAAAGGTACAAGCCTTGGAACAGAAGGTGGTCGATATTGTAAACCAAGACTAGACAGGTATTTTTGTCGGTTCCGGTTACAATATTTTAATGAGTAAGTCTCCTGTTGAAGCACCTCCTGGTACTGTAGATCTCAACACTATGATGGTTCTGACCGACTTGACAGGGAAAATCGCTAAGACCGAAGCATTGATTGAGGTGTTCACCAACAAAAGCCAAAGAGAGATGGAATTGATGGAGTCTAGACTTAATAAACGAATTGATGATGTGACCCGCCAAATCCAAAGAGAGATGGAATTGATGGAGTCTAGACTTAATAAACGCATTGATGATGTGGCCCGCAATATCATATACACAAAGAAAGATGAACCCCAACTGTCGGAAAAAGAAAGAACAAGACAAAAAATTGCCCAAAGTCTAGCCGTTGGTATGTTAGTAAATCGTTGCTTAGAGCGGCGACCTCTGCCAAAAATAAAAGAACACCCTACTTAATAACTATCTTCTTCTTCAGAATCTCCTTCGACTTGATTTCTGATATGGCTCATGTCGATGATCTTCATCTCATCAGATACTGCATTACAGTAAAGGACTTGGTCCTTAAGAAGTCTACTGTACAGCGCCTTGAATTGTTGGAAGTCAAATCCCTTGATGGTGGCATTGTGATAGATGTAAGACACCTCTTGGGGTGTGAACCCAGGGTATATCATCACAGTTGTTGCCTGAGACTTAACTGGCATGGACAGCCCCTTAAACTTCTGGGTAGCGAACATGAAGATGCAGTTTGCATGTCTACACTTGTGCACAAGCTTGTTGAAGTAGCTGTCATCTTTCTTGAACAGAGATGAGAAAGCGGCATCATCGAATAGAAGAACAGTATGGAGTCTTGTGTTGTAGAGATCTCTTGGGAACTCTTTCAGATGTAACAGTTGCTTGATCTGTTCCTTGTGTGTAGGTATGAG
>Ga0074193_1003682_pt1 | contig 10809 bp, 10 predicted proteins | sample EPASupsiteHSE605_FD_64523 | JGI IMG/M metagenome (GOLD analysis project Ga0074193, IMG submission 64523) | Bioremediated contaminated groundwater from EPA Superfund site, New Mexico - Sample HSE6-05 | ecosystem: Environmental > Aquatic > Deep subsurface > Groundwater > Contaminated ...
GTTTTTAATTCTTCTACTGATAAACTTAATTATGTTATTTATGTATCCAGACATTGGTAAAAAGTCCTTTTCTATAACAGGTCAAAATATTATAGAGATGCTTTCGGTAATTCCTCCTATATTTGTTTTATTAGGCTTAATGGACGTTTGGGTAAAAAAAGAGACCATGATGAAATTAATGGGCCCAGGTTCTGGAATTAAAGGCATATTAATTGGATTTTTACTTGGTTCAGTTGCTGCAGGACCATTATATGCGGCTTTCCCAGTAGCAGGAATACTATTAAAAAAGGGAAGCAAGTTATCAAATGTATTAATATTTATTGGAGCATGGTCTACAACTAAGATTCCACTATTGCTATTTGAAGCATCATCTTTAGGATGGGGATTTATGGGAATGAGATTTATTCTAGACATACCTGTTATTCTTCTTATAGCAACAATAATAGAAAAGGTTATTGGAGAAAAAGAAAAGAAATTGATATTTGAAAATGCACAGACACTAGAGTAATATTTATTTAATATGAATAATTATTTTGGAGATTAAAAACATGAATTTATATTTAGTAAGACATGGGCAGACACAGTGTAATTCTGAGGGCAGATATTTAGGAAGCTTTGAAGATGGATTGTCATTACAAGGGGTAAACGAAATAAAAAAAGCCAAGGAATATATTAAAGCTATTAACTTTGACAAAGTATTTTCTAGTGAGAGGAAAAGAGCATTAGATAGCGCTAAAATCTTAGTAGATAAAGATATAATTTGTGACTACAGATTAAATGAAAGAGACTTTGGGATTTTTGAAAACAAAACCTATAGTGAAATTTGTGATAAACATCCATTAGAAAAGAAGGCTTGGGAAGACAACTGGATAGATTATAGGATACCTGAAGGAGAAAGTGTGGCAGAAACTTACAGTAGGGTAGTAGAATTTATGAGAGAACTAGAAAAAGAAAACTGTGAAGATTGCCTTATAGTAACTCATGGAGGAATTATAAGATTAATTTACTGTTACATACTTGGAGGAGACTTAAATATTTTTTGGAAATTTGCTTCAGAAAATGGTAGTATATCAATAGTAAAGTTTCAATATGACAATTGGTATATTGACTCAATAATACAATTGGATTTCATGAGGAGTGAATGAATTGAGCAAGATTACTCTAGTAACTGGGGGAAGCAGAAGCGGCAAAAGTAGCTTTGCTGAAGGATTACTAAAGGGAGAAGATAAGGTTTTATATATTGCTACTTCTTTTATCACTGATGATGAAATGAGAGAAAGAGTTGCTATTCATAAAAGCAGAAGAAATCAAAACTGGGAAACCTATGAAGGATACAAGGACCTTTATAAGGTTATTGAAGCATGGAAACATGAACATATTATCCTTGAATGCGTCTCTACTATGATAACAAATTTGATTTTTGATAAGTATACTGATTTTGATAATTTATCAAAAGGAGAAGTTCAGAGCTTAGAAGAAAGTATTAGTATGCAAATTACAGAAGTAATTACTGCTTGTAGAGAGTTTAATAAGGAACTTGTAATAATAACAAATGAAGTTGGTTTTGGCCTAGTATCAGAGTATAAGCTAGGAAGAATTTTTACGGATATATCAGGTAGGATAAATCAGCTATTAGGCAAGGAATGTGATGAGGCATATTTGGTAGTATCAGGTTTGCCTCTAAAGCTGAAATAAATATAAGAGGTTATTATGAGAAAGTATTTTTATGATTTTTTACTTATGCTTCAAATTTTAACGAGAGTTCCTATAAAGAGGTCTCTTCCATGTGAAAAGAAAAATTTCAAAAATGGAGCAAATTATTTTTGTTTTATAGGACTACTAATTGGATTGAGTCAATTTGGATTATTTGTATTATTGTCTAAGATAATTGCAATAAATTTTGCTGTTATTGCAATTATTATTTTTGAGATATTAATTTCAGGAGCAATGCATCTTGATGGCTTTGGTGATACCTGTGACGGTTTTTTTGCCTTTAAAGGTAAAGACAAGATTATAGAAATAATGAAGGATAGCAGAATTGGCACCTTTGCATGCATAGGCATAGTATTAAATCTATTAATTAAATACCAAGGATATTCGCTCCTTGCAGTTAATTTAAAGTCTATAAGTATAATCTTAATACCTATGGTAAGCAGATTTTCTATGATATTACTTAGCTATATTGGAAAAGCTGCTAAAGAAGAAGGCTCAGGGAATTTATTTATTAACACTGTAACCATAAAAGAGGTAATAGTAAATATAGCATTTGTTCTAGTAATAGGATCTTTGTTTAATTCAATTTTTCAAACAGCAATTTTGTTAATTGCAGCTATAGTTATAACTATTTTATTCAATTTACTGTGCAATTCTAAGATTAATGGAATCACTGGAGACACCTTAGGAGCTAATAATGAGTTAGTCCTCTTAATAAGTTTAATGATATTATCATAGGAGATAATTTATTGACATTATAGGATAAAGCTTCTATACTTAAGCAGAGAGCCTAAATATTTGATTTAGTGCGAATCGCTTACTCATCTGACTAAAAGGAAGAGGAGTTTCATAATTAATAAAATTTAATATTAAATTTAGGTGCTTTTATATATTAATATAAAAGTGAAAAGGGAATGTGGTTAGAATCCACAACAGCCCCCGCTACTGTAATTGATGACGACTCTTTATAATCCACTCTATATTTTTAGGGGAAGGAAAAGATAAGAATGATTCATAAGTCAGGAGACCTGCCTAAATTTGCGTTTTTAATATGCTTTCGGAGGGAAGGCCTATTAGGGAGAACTATAACTATTTACAGGTATTATTTTTTTAGTTGTATGTTAATTCTAGTGGCAATACGTTTGAACCGTATTGCCATTTTTATTTTTGGGAGATTTGCTGGAAGTAAGTAAGATTAAATATTTTGCTATATGAAAAGAAAAGAGGAAATCTTATGGCTAAGATAATGATTCAAGGGACGGGCTCCTCTGTGGGGAAAAGTCTTATTGTTGCTGCACTATGCAGGATTTTTAAACAGGATGGATATTCAGTATGTCCTTACAAATCTCAGAACATGTCTTTAAATTCCTACATAACCTTAGATGGAAAAGAGATGGGAAGAGCTCAAGTTCTTCAGGCTTATGCAGCTGGTTTAGAGCCCCAAGTATTCATGAACCCTATACTGTTAAAGCCAACGGCTGATACTAAGTGTCAAGTAATTGTAAATGGCAAGGTTTATGATAATCATACAGCAGCAGAATACCATAATTTAAAAATACTATTTAAGGATATGCTTAAAGAAGAATTTTTAAAGCTAGAAAAAGATTTTGAAATAATCGTCATGGAGGGAGCAGGTAGTCCTGCTGAAATAAATCTAAGGGACAGAGATATCGTTAATATGGGTATGGCAGAGCTAGTAGATGCTCCTGTTTTAATAGTTGGAGACATAGATAAGGGAGGAGTTTTCGCATCTCTTGCTGGTACTATGCTTCTTTTAACAGAAGAAGAGAGAGAAAGGGTTAAAGGTACTATTATTAACAAGTTTAGAGGAGATATAGACTTGCTTACACCAGGAATCAACATGCTGGAAGAAATAATAAAAAGATCATGTTTAGGCGTTGTACCATATTTCAACTTGATTCTTGAGGATGAGGATGGGGCAATGATGGAGATAAATAAAAATGTCACTGCACCTATTGATGTTGCTGTAATAATGCTTCCACATATGTCTAACTTTACAGATGCGGATTGTCTAAAGTGTGAAGAAGATGTAAGTGTCAGATTTATTAGCAGTAAAGAAGAGTTTGGGAAGCCAGACCTACTTATTATTCCAGGAAGTAAAAATACTATAGAAGATTTAAAGGCTATAAGAAATTTAGGTATTGAAGAGGCTATACTTGATTATAGTAAAAATGGTATGATACTGGGTATTTGCGGTGGTTATCAAATGCTAGGGCAAGAGATTAGAGATCCTCTAAATATTGAAAGTAACATGGGAAGTATAAAAGGAATTGGACTTTTAGATACTATCACAACTATTGAAAGCGAAAAGATAATGACAAGGGTAGAGGGACATGTGAACCTGCCTAATTTTAAAGGAAACATATATGGCTATGAGATTCATATGGGAAAAACTATAGTAGGTGAGGATATAAATAGCTTTGTAACAATAAATACGGAAAATAGTGTGAAAACCAGTAAAATTGATGGCGTTTTTAATAAGAGTGAAACTATTTTTGGAACCTATGTCCATGGGATTTTAGATTCCACAGAATTTAGGGAGTATTTACTGAATAAAATAAGAGCAAAGAAATCTATAGCACAAAGAAGATCTCCAGTATATGAAGGCTTTAGGGAAGAAGAGTTAAATAAGCTTGCTGATATTGTTAGAAAAGCCTTAGATATGAATAAAATCTACGAAATAATGGGTTTGTAGTAACATGAGAGATTTTTTAGTTGTAAATGCAGTGGATGTTATTGCGGCAGTAATAATTGATTTAGTATTAGGAGATCCATATTGGTTACCTCATCCTATAATCTTTATTGGTAAATTAATAAAGGTTATTGAAAATAAAATAAGAGCTATAACTAAAAATCATAAACAGTTAAAATATCTTGGTGGAATTATGGTTTTAATTGTAGTCTTAATATGTTTCCTATTACCTGCAATTATATTGTATTTTACTTGGATAGTAAAACCATTATTTCATTTAGTAAATATTATCCTGCTTTGGACAACCATTGCAGCAAAGTCTTTAAAAGATGAAAGTATGAAGGTTTATTTTGCCTTAGAAAATAAGGATATAGCTCTTGCAAGAAAATTTACTTCTTACATAGTAGGCAGAGAGACTCACAACCTTGATGATAAACAATTAATCCGAGCAACTGTGGAGACCGTTGCAGAAAATACTTCTGACGGAGTAATTGCCCCTTTATTTTATGGGTTTATAGGGGGAGCTCCTCTAGCTATGATGTATAAAGGTATAAATACTATGGATTCTATGGTGGGGTATCTTAATGAACCATATACTTATATAGGTTTCTTTCCTGCAAAGACCGATGATGCATTTAATTTTATACCAGCTAGAATTACGGGGCTTTTTATGTGCATAACAGCCTTATTTATGAAAGCTAGTTGTTATAACAGCTTGAAAATCATGATAAGAGATAGAAAGAATCACAAAAGTCCTAATTGCGCATATCCAGAAGCTGCAGTAGCTGGAATTTTAAAAGTCCAGCTGGGAGGAAACAATGTTTATTTTGGAGAAGTTGTTGAGAAACCTACAATTGGAGATAGGATTCGGGAGCTTGGGAAAGAGGATATAGTATCTGCAAACAAAATTATGTTTTTTACTGAGTTTTTATTTGTAACTCTTACTTTAATATTAGTTTATATCACTTATAGGGGAATGTTTTAATGAATGATAATAAAAGCTTTATAGAACATGGAGGAGACATTTACACAGAAGGTAAATTTAAAGGTATTAAGCTTGTTGATTTTAGTTCTAATATAAATTTTTTAGGAATTCCTAAGAGCTTTACAAATAATGTGCACAAAGCGTTAGAAGATATTATTTGTTACCCAGATTTAAAATATAGAGAGGCGAAACTTCATATTAGTGAGTACTTAAAAGAAGGTATAAAGGAAGAAAATATTATTCTAGGCAATGGAGCAGCAGAAATAATAAATCTTGCTATTAGAGCTTTAAAAAAGCCTTGTATTGTGGTTCCTTCCTTTTCCGAGTATGAAACTACTGCAAAAGATTATAGTAAAGAAATAGCCTTTTCTTACTTAAATGAAGACTTTAGCTATAACTATAAGGATATTATGGAAAGGTTTAAGGAATGTGATGGCTTAGTTATAGCCAATCCTAATAATCCTAATGGCTGTATAATTAATAAAGAATCATTTGAACAAATTATCTATTATTGTGAGGAACATAAAAAGAAAATAGTAATAGATGAAGCCTTTATAGAATTTGTTGAGGATGAAAATCAAAGCTTTGTAGATAAATGTTTAAGCTTTAAATGCTTATTTATAATAAGAGCTTTTACTAAATTTTATGCAATGCCAGGGATTAGGCTTGGATATGGGGTAAGCTCAGATATAGATTTTATTGAAAGTTTATCTAAGCTCCAAATACCTTGGAATATAAATACTTTTGCAGAAGTTGCAATAAAAAGTGTTTTAAAGGATCAGGAGTATATAAATAATTCTAAAGTAATGCTCAATATAGAGAGACAATATTTCACTGGAGAACTTAGCAAATTTAATTTCATAGATAAGATTTATGAAGCTCATGCAAATTTTTTACTTATAAGATTAATAAAAACCACCGGTGAAGATATCTTTAATTATTGCATTTTAAGGGGTGTACTTATAAGGCGATGTAGAAACTTTAGAGGTCTTGATGATAGCTTTGTAAGATTAGCAATTAAAAGCAGAGATGATAACCAAAAGTTATTAAATATTTTTATGGAGTTTGAAATTCAGTTAACAGGAGGAAAATAATATGAATCAATTTAAGAATACAATTACTAGCATAACCCCATCAGACAGAGAGGCAGTAGAGAGAGCTAAGAAGCATATTGATAACCTAACTAAGCCTCTTGGAAGTCTTGGAAAGCTTGAAGAGATTGCAGCAAAATTTTCTGGAATTACAGGACAAGTTTTTAATAAAGTAAGCAAGAAGAACATAATTGTTATGTGTTCTGACAATGGAATATGTGAAGAGGGAGTAAGCTCAGCTGATCAGATAATAACTCAAGTAATGACAGAAGGCATTCCAGAAATGAAAACTGGTGTCGGGGTCCTAGCTTCCTTTGCAAATGCTGAATTAACAGTAGTTGATGTGGGAGTTAAAGGGGAGATTAAAAATCCTAAGGTAATAAACAGAAAAGTGAGTAATGGTACGGCAAATATGACTAAGGGTCCAGCTATGACTAAAGAGGAAGCTATAAAGGCTGTAGAGGTAGGTATAGAGATTACAGATAAGTTATGCAGTGAAGGCAATGACTTATTTGGAACTGGAGAAATGGGAATTGGAAATACCTCTACTAGTGCAGCAGTTATATCTTCTCTTTTAGGAATAGATATTAAAGAATTAGTTGGTAAAGGAGTAGGTCTAACTAAAGAGCAGTTTGAAAACAAGAAAAATGTTCTCAAGAAGGCTTTAAAGATTAATAATCCTGATAAAGATGATGTTATAGATGTGCTAAGTAAGGTAGGCGGCTTTGATATTGCAGGAATGTGTGGATGTTTCCTATCAGCAGCTAAGAATAAAAAACCAATAGTTATAGATGGAGTAATTTCATGTGCGGCAGCTCTTTGTGCATATGTTTTAAAGCCAGAGTGCAAGGATTATATGTTTACATCACATAGATCTGATGAAAAAGCTGTGAATTATGTATTTAACTATATAGGGTTAGAACCTATACTCTATTTAGATATGAGACTTGGAGAAGGAAGTGGATGCCCTCTTGCTTTTAATGTTATAGAGGCAGCTCTTCATGTAGTTAATAATATGGCTACCTTTGATGATATAGGTATTGGTGAGGAGTCAAAGGATAAGCTTGTAGATATTAGAGAAGAAAACTCAAAATAATTTCATTGAAGAAAGGTAGATTAAAATGAAAAGAATAATTAAAAGTTTTATTGTAGCTTTACTTACAGTAGTAATGATGGTTACTTTTGCAGCTTGTGGAAATGCAAAGAATAATGAAAATAAAAATGATAAGAATATAGCAGCTTCAGCAACAAAATATCCATTTACAGTTAAGGATTCAAGAGGAAAAGAAGTTGTTATAGAAAAGGAACCAGAGAGAATTATATCCGTAGCTCCAAATATTACTGAATTAATATATGCTTTAGGAAAAGGTGATAAACTTGTTGGAAGAACAGATTATTGCGATTATCCTAATGAGGTTAAAAATGTTCAAAGCATTGGTTCATTAACAGATCCTAATGTTGAAAAAATAATTGAATTAAAACCTGATGTAGTTGTTGCATCAACACATTTTAAGGATGATGTAGCTAAGAAATTAGAAGATTTAGGTATTAAAATAGTTATTCTATATAATGCAAAGGACTTTAATGGGGTTTATGATGTTATAAATTCATTAGGACAAATGGTTAATGCTCAAGACAAAGCTAAAACCTTAGTTTCTACAATACAGAAAAAGATTGAAGAGGTTAAAGGAAAAGTAGAAGGTAAGAAAATGCCAAAGGCATATTTCGTCGTAGGTTTTGGTAAGAATGGTGATTATACTGCTACCGGGGATACTTTCATGGGACAAATTATTCAAATGGCTGGTGGAACTAACATAGCAAAAGATGCTACTGGATGGAAATACAGTCTTGAAAAGATAATAGAAAATGATCCAGAGTATATAATTCTGTCAAAAAATTATGATATGAAAGCACAATTTATAGCAGCTGCTGGATATAAAGAACTGTCAGCTGTAAAGAATAACAAGGTTATAGAAATAGATGATAATCTATTAAACAGACAAGGTCCAAGACTAGCAGAGGGGGTTGAAGCGCTAGCAAAGATACTTCATCCAGATTTATTTAAGTAAGGTGTAGAATATGAATAAATTCATAAATAAGAAAAGAAAAACATTCTTTATTATACTACTAATTGCTTTTGGAGCACTAGCAATTGTAGCTATTTCAATGGGAAGCGCAAATATAACACCATACAATGTTTTAACTACTATTTTAAAATCTACACCAATAATAGGAAAGTATATGGAAGGGAATGTGTCTAATACACATTTCCTCATCATATTTATGGTGAGAATGCCTAGAGTAATTATGGCTAGCCTTGTAGGAATGGGACTAGCAGTAGTGGGTGCTTCATTTCAAGCCTTATTTAAGAATCCCATGGCAGATCCCTATGTTCTTGGAATATCCTCAGGAGCCGCTTTAGGTGCAGCCATAGCTATAGTTTTAAATATAGCAAGTACTGCAATGCACTTAAGTGTTATAACCTTATTCGCATTTTTAGGAGCTGTGGGCACTACTGTTTTGGTTTATTCTATAGCTCAGGTGAGAGGAAAGGTGTTAACAGTAAATTTATTATTAGCAGGATGTGCAGTTAGCTTCTTTATGTCAGCAATGATTTCAATAATAATGGTTTTCAATCAAGAAGAGGTTAACAAAATAGTATTTTGGATGATGGGAAGCTTTAATGCTTCCAGCTGGAATAATATTTTACTGATAGCTCCTATTGTATTCATTGGGGCAATAATTATTTACATTTTTTATAGAGATTTTAATTTAATGCTAACTGGTGAAGATAATGCTAGAAGTCTAGGTGTGGATACAGAAAGAGTGAAAAAGTTAGCAATAATAGTTGCATCAATGATTATGGCAGTTTGTGTTTCTTTTTCAGGGATAATTGGATTTGTAGGGTTCATTGTACCTCATATGGTGAGAATTATATTTGGGCCAAACAATAAGACATTAATTCCATTTTCAGCTTTGGTAGGAGCTATGTTTTTATTATTGGCGGATACCATTTCAAGAACTATAGCATCACCAGCAGAACTACCTGTGGGGGCTGTTACAGCATTAATCGGCTCTCCATATTTCATATATCTTCTTATTAAAATGAAGAAAAGGAGCTAGAGCATTGGAAAATAATATAGTTGTAAGGGGACTTAATTTTTCCTATGAAGATAAAGAGATTCTAAGAGATATAAATTTAAATTTCCATAAGGGTAATTTTTACTCAATCATAGGTCCTAATGGATCAGGAAAATCAACCTTTATTAAGAACATATCAAAGTTAATAGCTCCAGAACATAAAAGTGTATTTGTAGATAATCAGGATATCTGCAACTTTAAAAACAAAAATCTTGCAAAGTTAATATCGGTAATACCTCAAAACACATTAATAGATTATGATTTTAATGTTTTTGATATAGTGATGATGGGAAGAAGCCCTTATAGAAGAAGGTTTGAGGATTTTAATACAGAGGATAAGAAAATAGTAGAAAAATACATGAGAGCTACTAACATTTGGGAACTTAGAGGTAAACTTATTACAGAACTAAGTGGAGGTGAGGGGCAAAGGGTAATGGCTGCAAGAACCTTAAGTCAAGAAACGGATATAATTCTACTGGATGAACCAACTTCACACTTAGATATACAGTATCAAGTAGAATTTTTAAACATATTTAAGAGCTTGAAGAGCAATAAAGTTATAATAGCTGTATTACATGATTTAAATCTAGCATCCATGTTCAGTGACGAGATAATATTAATAAATAACGGGGAAGTGGCAGCTAAGGGAACTCCTTGGCAGGTTATAAACAAGGAAAATATTAAAAGCGTATATAAACTTTCTGTAGAAATCATTGAAAATCCTATTAGTAAATGTCCTCATGTAATTCCTATATTGTAGGAGGTGAAAAATGAAAAGTATAATAATATCCTCAAATTGTAGCGGTGGAGGTAAAACAACCTTTACTTTATCATTGATTAAATGGCTAATAAATAGAGGGTATAGTGTTCAAGGTTATAAATCAGGCCCGGATTATATAGATACAGCCTTTCATACTCACCTATGCAAAAAAGCTTCAAGAAACTTAGATTTATTTTTGATGGGAGAAGAAGGAGTAAAGACGACATTTTCAAAAGGAGAAGGAGACATAGGAATAATTGAAGGAGCTATGGGATTATATGATGGTTTAGGATACGATAGTAAATGTTCCACATATGATTTGTCACGGGTCCTGAATATACCTATAATATTAGTAATAACACCTAAGGCTCAAAGTAATACACTTTGTGCTGAACTTTTAGGAATT
>Ga0074193_1003683_pt1 | contig 10806 bp, 6 predicted proteins | sample EPASupsiteHSE605_FD_64523 | JGI IMG/M metagenome (GOLD analysis project Ga0074193, IMG submission 64523) | Bioremediated contaminated groundwater from EPA Superfund site, New Mexico - Sample HSE6-05 | ecosystem: Environmental > Aquatic > Deep subsurface > Groundwater > Contaminated ...
ATTGATTTAACAGCTGGTGAGACCGTTGGTTACAGTGTAGCAGAAGCGTTATCAATTATAGTCGAAAAAGGAATTAACCTCGATAAGATCACAGTTTCCTCAGATGCAAATGGAAGTTCTCCTAATGAATCAGGAGTTAGTTACATAGGTCAATTATTAAAAGATATAACAGCATGCATAGTTGAAAAGAAAATGGAATTTCCTAATGTTATTAAGACTGTAACTGTAAATCCTGCCAAAGTATTGAAATTATACCCTCAAAAGGGTTGCCTTTTACCAGGCAGCGATGCTGATATCCTTGTATTGAAGGAAGATAATCTTAATATCTATCGCTTGCTAGCAAAGGGACAGGTAGTTGTTAAGGAACAAAAAGCAGTTAAAAAGGGTAAATATGAAAAGTAACTTTTATAAAAATAATTAAGAAGCAGGTGAAGCCCATGGGACATAGCAGAAAAGGTAATCTGGTAATTATCGGCGGTGCTGAAGATAAATATGGAGAAAGCAGGATTTTGGAAGAAGTCGTGGAGATTATCGGAGGTGAGGACGCCCGAGTAGGTATTCTTACAACAGCAACCCAACATCCTGAAGAGGTCGGCGAGGAGTATCGGGATGTTTTTTTACGTCTAGGGGTTAGAGAGACAGACATTTTAAATATAAACTCTCGGGAAGATGCTAATCTGGAAGACAATGTCCGAAGAATTAGAGACGTCACAGGTTTTTTCATTACTGGCGGGGATCAACTTAGAATTACAAGTATCCTGGGGGGGACCAAAGTATACGAGGCTTTATATCATTCTTTTAATCAGGGAACGGCGGTTATTGGCACCAGTGCAGGTGCTTCGGTCATGTGCAGCACCATGATCGTAGAGGGGAATAGTAATGATGCAGCTAGAAAATGCACATTAAAAATGGCTCCTGGTCTTAGACTGCTGGAGGGAGTAATAATTGATCAGCATTTTGATCAGCGGGGAAGGTTAGGCAGACTATTATGCGGCATAGCAGAGAACCCCGGAATCTTAGGTATTGGGATTGATGAAGATACGGCAATTAGGGTTTATCCTGAGGAATATTTCGAGGTAATTGGCAATAATGCGGTTACAGTTGTTGATGGCAGATCAATTAAAAGCACCAACGTTTCAGAATTAAAACCAGATGAGATATTGACAATTACGAATGCAAGTCTGCATGTTTTAGCCAGAGGATATGGCTTCGATTTTAAAAGGCGGGAAGTTATAACTATACATTAAATAAAGTTAAATCATAGGAGGATATACATTTATGGAAGTAGTCAGCATGCGCAATTATAGCGGCAGGAATATATTTAGTCATAAACCTGTGGTTAAGATGTTGGTTGATCTCGGTGATTTAGCTGCAACATTTACTAAGGATATTGCAGGTTTTAATGATAAACTATTGGAGATTTTCCCCGGTTTAAAAACACACTATTGTTCTCCTGGTTATGAAGGTGGATTTGTTCAAAGGCTTAATGATGGGACACTGTTATCGCATGTAACCGAGCATTTAGCTCTTGAACTCCAATGTATCCTTGGTTATGATGTTTATTTCGGCAAGACACGGGTCGTAGAGGAACCGTCCTTATATTATATTGTTTATGAATATATTAATGAACGCTCTGCAATAGAATTCGGACGTACTGCAGCAGAAATAGTATTAGCTTTAGTAAGAAACGATACTATTTCTGTTGATAAAATCCTAGATCATCTATACTCAGTTTCTTTTGACACTGATCTAGGGCCCAGTACTCAAGCTATTTTAGATGAGGCGAAAAGACGCTATATACCGGTAAGGAGGTTGGGCGAAGATAGTCTTTTGCAGCTTGGCTATGGTAAACAAATTAAATTTATAGAGGCTTCATTACCTGGTGCTACGAGCAGTATTGCAGTAGACTTGGCCAAAAATAAGCAGTTGGTCAAGGACCTATTGCGAGAAAATCGTATACCTGTACCAGTGGGGGGGATAGTGGATTCAGAAGATGCTGCAGTTGTATTAGCAGAACAAATAGGCTACCCCATAGTTGTAAAACCTATTGATGCAAACCAGGGAAAAGGTGTAACAGCCAATATCCTTGATGAAAACTTGCTGCGTACTGCTTACAATTTAGCAGCTTCTTATACCAAAAGAGTAATTGTAGAAAAATATATTCAGGGAAAAGATTATCGGGTTTTAGTAGTGGGGGATAAAATCTCAGCTGTTGCAGAACGAAAGCCTCCGTATATTGTTGGTGACGGAATTCACTCTATTAGTGAACTAGTTCAGGAGGAAAACAAAAATCCTAACAGGGGACAGGGTCATCAAAAATCATTAACGAGAATATACTTAGATTCTGTAGCTAGAGAGTTTTTAGCCAGATCTGAATTAAGGACAGAAGATATACCAAAAGATGGTGAAGTAGTTTATCTAAGGGGAAATGGAAACTTGAGTACAGGTGGCAGTGCACGAGACTGTACCATGGATATTCACCCAAAAAATGCGGAGATGGCAGTAAAAGCTGCTAAGGTGATAGGGTTGGAAGTAGCTGGTATTGATATAGTTATAGACAATATTTCAAGGTTATTGACCCCCAGGAACGGAGCTATTATTGAAGTAAACGCTGCCCCTGGTCTAAGGATGCATCTTAGCCCCACGGAGGGGAAGAGTAAAAATGTAGCCGCTGATATTCTTAATCATATGTATCCTGAAGGCACTATGGCTTCCATCCCTATTGTTTCTGTTACCGGTACAAATGGCAAAACAACTGTTACTAGATTGATTCGACATGTATTATCATTAACTAATAAAAAAGTAGGAATGACATGTTCAAGTGGTACCTATGTTGGTGAAGAGTGTATCCTAAAAGGTGATAATACAGGTCCGGCGAGTGCACATTCCATTCTTTATAATAGAGAAGTGGAAGCAGCCGTGCTTGAAACTGCCAGAGGCGGTATTATTCGAAGAGGTTTAGGATATGATCTGGCGGATGTAGGTATAGTTGTAAACATTAGTGATGACCACTTGGGACAGGATGGAATAAATACTTTAGATGATTTAGCTTTTATTAAATCTTTGGTTGTAGAGGCAGTAAAGCCCACCGGTCATGCTGTATTGAATGCGGACGATAGCATGACAAAGCACATAGCCCACAGAGTAGATTGTAATTTAATCTATTTTTCACAAAATAAAAAGAATCCGATAATAGAAAGTCATGTAGACAAAGGCGGCATGGCCGTGATAGCTGAAAACGATTTAATATGTTTATATCAAAATAAGAACAGGATTGCTTTAATGGGAGTTGACGAAATACCCATTACTTTTAATGGAAAGGCTGTCTGTAATATAGAAAATTCATTGGCTGCAGCAGCAGGACTTTTTGCTTTAGGAATACCGGAGCATACCATAAGGTTGGGCTTGATGTCATTTAAGCCGGATCCAGTTGCAAATGCTGGAAGATTTAATCTCTTCGACATGGGGGAGTTCCGCGTTTTATTGGATTATGGACATAATCTTGGTGGATATAAATCGGTAATTCAATTTATAAATAATCTTAATGCTAAGAGATTGGTTGGTATTATTGGGATGCCGGGGGATCGCCTCGATAGAGCTGTTTTTGAAGTGGGACAAATCGCCGGGCGGGTTTTTTCGAAGCTTTATATTAAAGAAGATAAGGATCTAAGAGGAAGAACACCGGGAGAGGTTGCCAGTATTCTTTATCACGGAGCTCTCAACGGAGGGGCTGACAGGGAGGATATTGAAATAATTTCTTCGGAAATTGATGCTCTGGAAACTGCAATTAATAGAGCTGCTTCAGGAGATTTAATTGTCATGTTTTACGAAAGCTTCGATTCAGTACTGAATTTGGTTCATGAGTCTATCAGGGAACAAGAACAGCTTAGATTTCCTTTCTCAGAAATTAATGTGCCGCTTATTCCTCAATTGCCTGCCCAAGTACATTAATAAACTAAACGTTCAGATGGCGTTCCACTCTAGGTACTGAATATGTGCCTATGAACCCCAAAATTAAATATCATAGAATCAAATATATGGCATAATATTATTGTTGTTGAGAAAAAGATTCTGGGGGGTATTTATAAATGGGACACTTCCTCTACTATTTACTATTAGCCATACCGTTCAGTATATATTTTAGATTTAGCGGCAGCGAACTAGCTATGTTTTTTGCCGCTTGTCTTTCGATAATACCTCTAGCTGGTATTATGGGAGAAGCCACTGAAAGCCTGGCTTGTCACACAGGTGATAAGGTGGGGGGGCTATTGAACGCAACTTTTGGAAATGCTACTGAATTACTTATAACAATATTTGCTTTGAGGGCAGGTTTGTTTGATGTTGTGAAAGCCTCTATTGCTGGCAGTATATTAGGGAATATACTGCTTGTTCTGGGTTTAGCCATTCTGGTAGGGGGGATAAAAAACGGAGAGCAGACATTTGATCGTGTACATATTAATAATCAGACGAGTCTAATGTTTCTGGCTGCCATTGCCCTAATTATTCCAGCCGTTTTTTTTCAAGGGGAAAGGCAGCACCATGCTCTTGAAGGGTTTAGCCTGGCGGTAGCTTCTATACTTCTCATTCTATATTTTGCCGGATTACTTTTTGCAATGAGACGTAATAATGAGATATGTGCTGTAGAGGCTACTCATTGGAGTAAAGCCAAAGCAGTTTTTATTCTCGGATTAAGCACGGTTTTAATAGCTATAGAGAGTGAATTTCTTGTGGGAGGTATTGAGCCTGTAACCGAAGCTCTGGGGTGGTCTCAATTCTTCATAGGCATTATTATTATTCCTATCATCGGTAATGCCGCTGAACATTTTACGGCTGTGACAATGGCTGTGAAAAATAAGATGGATCTTTCTTTTGAGATCGCAGTTGGCTCCAGCACCCAGATCGCAATGCTGGTCACACCCCTGTTGGTTTTTTTAAGTTTCGCTTTCGGCAGCCCTATGACCATGATGTTTAACTATAATGAGATAGTAGCCGTTGCTTTAGCCGTTCTTATTGCCCAATTTATCAGCATGGATGGTGAATCAAATTGGCTTGAAGGTGCTCTTCTGCTAGCAGCTTATTTCATTGTTGCTATTGCCTTCTATTTTTTATAAATTAGGATGATTATTTTAACTGCCCACCGCTTCACTTCTAAAATATTTAAGAAAATTGTCTAAGAAATGGATATTCTGTATAATGTTATATGCAGACTAGGCAAAATAACCCAATGGAGGGTATAGGCTTGGAAAATCAATCTAATTATAAAGAACACTATGAATCTGAATTAAATGTACTCAGACAATCTGAGCAACGTTACAAACTAATACTGGAAAATGCTAATGATCTAATCTCTATTCAGAAACTATCGGATTTAAGCTATGAATATGTTAATAAAACCACTCTCGATGTTCTGGGATATGCTCAAAAAGAACTGCTGGGAAAAAGCGCTATTGAGTTTATCCATCCCGAAGATTTACCAAAAGTTTTATACACAATAAAGGCAAGGATCGAAAAAGGAGAAGGTAATTCTGAATTCAGGTATCGTAAAAAAGATGGATCCTACATTTGGCTTGGAGTAACTGCCAAGGTGATAACTGATGAGATTGAGGATCTTTCCCTGATAATAATTTCCAGGGACATCACCCATAAGAAACAAGGGGAGGAAGCCCTGCGAAAGGCTTATGACCATCTGGAATTACAGATTCAAGAAAGAATTGCAGAATATATAAGGATTAATCAGAAATTAAAAGATGAAATTTCATGGCGTAAGCGAATTGAGGAAACACTAAAACAGCAAGTTAAATCCCAGGATCTGCTTCTGAAGATATCCAAGCAATTTACCAGCATTGTTACTGATGATATTGATGACATGATTAAAACTACATTACAAGAACTTGGGGAATTTAATGAAGCTGATCGCTGTTATATTGTATTGTTCTCCAGCGATGGATCTAAGATCAATGATACCCATGAATGGTATGCTGATGGTATCAGGCCTTCAATTCATATACTACAGGATTTACCGGTAGATTTATTTCCATGGACTTGTGGAAAATTACGGCGCTTTGAAAATGTTTATATATCTAGTACTGACAATCTTCCTATTGGATTTCAAACTGAAAAAGAACTCCTGCAAATGAAGTCGGCTCAATCTTTGGCCTTGGTTCCCATAATCAATGAGAATAATTTGATTGGATATTTGGGATTAGATTCAACATCTAAGGAAATAGTGTGGTCAGAGGAAAAAAATATGGTTCTTGATTTAGTTGCCCAAACTTTTTCCAATGCACTACAACGTAAGCAATTTGCGCAAGCCATTAAAGAATCAGAAAATTATTACCGAACCATTTTTGAAAATACCGGAGCTGCTACTGCGATTCTGGAAGATGATCTAACCATATCTATGATAAATAAAAATTTCGAGAAGCTATCCGGTTATCTAAAAGAAGAAATAGAGAATAAGAAAAATTGGTTTGATTTTATAAAAGAGGGAGATCAGGAAAAAGTAAAGGAATATTATCATTTGCGTAATACTCATTCGGAAATGGTACCACGGGAATATGAGATAAGTTTTATAAGTAAATTTGGAACAAATAGAGATATCTTAATTGCAGTCGACATAATTCCAGGGACTTTAAAAAGAGCTATATCTATTGTTGATATTACCCTTAGAAAACAAACCCAGAAGGAACTCGAAGATAATTATAGTAAGATGCAGCGAATTATGGATCAGACAGTCAGCTCTTTAGCAACTGCAGTAGAAATAAGAGACCCTTATACAGCTGGTCACCAAAAAAAATTGTCCCGGTTGGCTGTTGCTATAGCAGGGGAAATGGGCCTTTCTAAAAATCAAATTGATGGAATATCTGTAGCCGGAACCCTCCATGATATCGGGAAAATAAATGTCCCTAATGAGATATTAAGCAAACCTGGAAAATTGTCAGAAGTAGAGTGTATGATTATCAAAACTCACTGCCAGGCTGGCTATGAAATAATAAAAGGAATAGAATTCCCTTGGCCAGTAGCTGACATTGTGCTGCAACATCATGAAAGAATGGATGGTTCAGGCTATCCGATGGGATTAACAGGCGAAGAAATATTGCCAGAGGCGCGTATCCTGGCGGTAGCCGATGTAATAGATGCTATGGCTTCTCACCGACCATATAGAGCATCTCTTGGAGTAGAGGCCGCGTTAGAAGAAATAACCCTGAATAAAGGTATTCTTTATGAACCTGGAGTAGTGTATGCCTGCTTAAAGCTGTTCAGAGAAAAGGGGTTTAAATTAGATTAACTAATCATATCTTACACCCCATCTAATGGTGATCTAATCCTCTCTCGAGAAACATTCATCCACCCCAAATTTTTATTAGCAACAAGGCCCGAAATATGATAATAGGGCCTGCTTCATGTCGTCCTTCTTTCCTTATTTCCCGCATTATGGCAGAAACTTACGAATTTTATAAATATTTAGTAAAATTATTTGTTTTTTAGCCGATATATAAACAATGACCTAATTTTATCCAATTTTAGTTATGAAGGATTAATTTGTCCTTAATGAGTTAATGGATTTTTGGGGAGGGTTTATTTTGGATAGCGATACCGGCAGAGATCCTATACTGGATATATTTATTTATGAGACTTTACTTTTATCTAACCAACTGGAACAACTGGTCCTAAATAGTGAAAAAACCAATTCATTTGAAACGGCTGATATTAATGAAATCTTTCGCATAATGCATACTATCAAAGGTTCTGCGGCTATGATGCTCTTCAATGGCATTGCTGATATTGCTCATGCTATGGAGGATCTGTTTGATTATTTGCGGGAATCGGAATCTTTAGATGTCAATTATTCTAAACTTTGCGATTTTGTCCTGGAGGGAATAGATTTTATTAAAGGAGAAGTTGCGAAAATAGAATCTAATCAGGGGACAGAAGGTAATCCTGGAAACCTGGTTGAAGAAATCCACGGCTATTTAGCTTCACTAAAGTCAACGAATGATATCTTGTCATCCGCAGTCATCCCCCCTGGCAGTGATTCCCCTATAAGCTTCGAAGATTTGTTATACACACATGAAAGTACAGTCAGACCTCTCGATACGATTATATTGCCGGAAAACAGTTTTAGTGCTGTGATCTTCTTTGAAGATGGCTGTGAAATGGAAAACATAAGAGCATTTAATGTAATTTATAAACTGGAAGAGCTTGCCCAAGTAAGCGAATATTTCCCCCCGGATATTGATGACAATGATTCAATAGATATAATACGCCGAGACGGCTTTAAAATTCATTTTAATACTGAGAAAAACCGAGATGAAATGGAAAAATTCTTTCTCAATATGGCCTTCGTTGAAAGCCTTGAAATGGCAGAACTAGAAGAAGGTAGTGGGGAATTGAATATCCAAGAAGCCGACCAACAAATGAATCAAATTTGTGATCTGAATGATAATTCAGTTGTCAAAGCAGACAAGGAAGTAGATATAAATACAACTGCAGCTATCAAACAAAAGATGATCAGTGTGCAATTGAATAAACTCGATAAACTGTTGGATTTGGTAGGTGAATTAGTTATTTCCGAAACAATGGTAACCAGGAATCCTGACCTAGCGGATATACAGGGTCTGGATAACTTCAGTAAGGCATCGCGTCAACATCGTAAGGTTATAAATGAAATACAGGATATTGTAATGTCCATCCGTATGGTCCCACTAGCGGGGACCTTTCAGAAGATGAACCGTATTGTAAGAGATATGAGTAGGAAACTGGGCAAACAGGTAGAACTTGAAATTCGCGGCGAAGAAACAGAAGTCGATAAAAACATAATTGAACACTTGTCAGACCCACTAATGCATTTAATAAGAAATGCCGTTGACCATGGAATAGAAGCAGAGACGGAAAGGGCAGCCAAAGAAAAACCAGTCAGCGGAAAAATTAAACTCGAAGCTAGAAGCGAAGGGGGAGATGTATGGATTACGATAAAGGATGATGGCGGCGGTTTAAATAAGGATAAAATTCTGAGCAGGGCTCTTGAACACGGACTAATTAATAATGCGGAAAATGAATTGAGTGATCAGGAGATCTATTCATTTATACTACTGCCAGGTTTTTCAACCAATACGGAAGTAACAGAATTTTCCGGCCGGGGTGTAGGCATGGATGTGGTTGCAAGAAACATCGAAGATATTGGGGGCTCTGTATATGTAGACAGTGCTATTGATTTAGGAACCACTGTATCACTGAAGATCCCCTTAACTCTGGCTATCATTGATGGCATGGGTATAAAGGTAGGAAGTTCTGTTTATACCGTTCCTATTACCTCTATCCGGGAATCCTTTAAAGCCAAGGAAAACGAAGCGTTTTCCGATCCTGATGGGAACGAAATGATTATGGTTCGAGGAGAATGTTATCCCATTTTACGATTGCATGAACATTTTAAAATTCAGACTACAGTTCACGACATCCACGATGGCATCATTATGATGGTTGAAACAGATAATCGTTGTACATGTCTATTAGCTGATGAACTACTTGGGGAACAACAGGTGGTAGTAAAGGCACTGCCAAAATATCTCAAAAAGATTAAAGGGATTGGAGGTTGTACGCTATTAGGAGATGGCAGATCCAGCCTTATCCTGGATATCGCTGGACTGGTAAATTATTAGCTATCATAAATGATTAGTTGATTGCAATTTATTCATATCTACCAGCAGAGGGGAGTTGCAGATATGTCTGATGCTATGGAACAAATACTTGACACAAGTGAGGATACTCAGAAGGGGAAGTTTTTAACCTTTATGGTCGGTAAAGAAGAATACGCTATTGAGATAAAATATGTCACTGAAATCATTGGCGGAATACAGGCTATTACAGAAGTGCCTGAGGTACCTAACTATATAAGGGGAATTATAAACCTGCGAGGCAAGATAATTCCTGTAATGGATGTCAATATTCGCTTCAAAAAGGAGCCCAAGCCTTATGGTGATCGAACATGTATTACGGTAATTGATATTGATGATTTATCAGTAGGACTGATAGTAGATAATGTAGCCGAAGTCCTGTCCATTAATGACGAAAACATCGTGCCTCCACCGGATATCAAGGCAGGTTTTCATAATCGTTATATAAAAGGAATCGGTAAAGTAGGCAGTACTGTTAAATTGATTCTTGACTGTAACCTGCTACTGGGAGAAGAAGATTTAGAAAGCTTATCAGAGACGGCATAATGGCATTTACATACTTTTTTCGTGATGTTCAAACCTTGGAATTGGCTTGTGATTATGCATTGCCATTCTTGAGAACCCGCCGTTATATAAATATCTGGGATGCAGGTTGTGCTATGGGACCGGAGCCATATACTCTTGCCATAATCTTGCGAGAAAATATGGGACATATGTACTTCAGAAATATTCGTATTAAGGCTACAGATATAGATTCGAGTAATCTTTTCGGCGGGATTATAAGCGAAGGATTATATCCACAAGAAATGGTTGAAAGGATTCCCAAAGATATCTTTGAGAATTATTTCGAAAAAGATGAGAAAGACCGGCATTATAGGATCACTGGAGAGATTAGGAAGGCTGTATCGTTTCAAAAACATGATTTGCTTTCGCTGCAGCCACCAGGTAAGGAATTTGGTATGGTGATCTGTAAAAATGTACTTTTGCATTTTCGTGAGGATCAAAGAACCAAAGTAATTAAGATGTTTTATGATTCATTGATGGAAGGGGGTTTTCTGGTTTTTGAGCAGACTCAGGTTCTTCCCCCAGAAGTCTCACATCTATTTGAACCGATGGCGTCTAACGCCCAGTT
>Ga0074193_1003685_pt1 | contig 10796 bp, 9 predicted proteins | sample EPASupsiteHSE605_FD_64523 | JGI IMG/M metagenome (GOLD analysis project Ga0074193, IMG submission 64523) | Bioremediated contaminated groundwater from EPA Superfund site, New Mexico - Sample HSE6-05 | ecosystem: Environmental > Aquatic > Deep subsurface > Groundwater > Contaminated ...
ACAGTATTATTCATAACACACGATATTGAGGAAGCAATTTTCTTATCTGATAGAATATATGTATTATCTGATAAGCCTGCTAGTATAAAGGAAGAGATAATAGTAAACCTTAAAAATAGGGAAGATAAGACTATAGTAGCTTCCCCTGAGTTTAATATTATAAAAAAAAGGATATTGAATATAATTTAACTGTTTTGAGCCAAAAGTTCAAAACAGTTTTTTTTATTTAAACATAAATTATTTAATTTTGAAGATACTAAAATAAAGGAGCAAAATTAAGAAAGAGGAGATATCAGTGATTTTAATAATTATCTATTTAATAGCTGGGATTACTCAAATAATTATTTTGTATAGGAAAAATTTAGCCAAAGAAATGATTGTAAGTATAGTATTTACCATTATATTAATTGCAATTAGTGTAGGCATATATATTGAATTAATACCAAGTAATATTGCAATTATTCTTTACAGAAATATTTCTAAAAAAATTTAATTTAAAGATAGATCATTTTCCCTAAAGGACTTTGCTGATCAATTATATCTTCAATTTCATAAACGGAGATAGGGAAGCTAGGGAATCCAAAGGCATAAGAGGTAAGCTCATATAGTTGAAAATACAATACTAAAGCTTTGTCTGCTAAATAAAAATCTTGATTAGGTTTTATTCCAATAAAACTTCCAAGGAGAAATATGTTTCTAGCTTTAATTTGCTTTTTAACTATATCAGATAGAATTATTTGATAGTTAGAGTTAGGTTTAAATAAATCCTTAAGTTCATATTTCATGCCAGTATTTATATCAAAGGTAAGTCCTTGCATCACAGTTAAGCCATGTGCTCCACCAGAATAAGCATCATTAACTAAATTTATGCTTAAAATCCCCCTTTCATTAGTTTTAACTTCATAAGAAGCCCACATGGTGGTGTTAGGATTTTGAAAGTATCCTTGTTTTCTTATCATTTCATCTACTGATTTCTTAATATCATCATTAATATTTTGCTGCACAGGTATATTTTGCATTTTTATAATCTTAGGGTAGTATATATCTAAATTAGGTTTAGCAATATGGACTGTATCAATATCCACAGGTAATTGTATACCAAACATATAAGCATCTCCTTCTATTTTCTATACTTACATTTTATTCAATAATAAGAATAGGGTTAATTTAAACTGATGAATATTTTAAGAGAAATTAGAATTTAAATGAATTTTAATATTTATATAATTGGTTTATTCTACGGAAATTATAGTATTACTTTAAGGATTAAGAGGGTATTGTAATGGAAGAACTAATAGTTAGTGAAAGCTTAAAAGAAAATATTAAGATAATTAAAAATTTATTTAGCAATAATGATTCAATAGTATATAGACAATTAAAAAGTAAGAATGTAAGATCAAGTTATTGTCTTATTTATACTGACGGAATGGTGAATAACAACATTATTAATGAGAATGTTATCAAGCCTATTATGGGCATTACTGCTAAGCTAAGTGAAGTAGATATGAATTACATTGATTATATAAGTTTAAATATAATTGAAATAAATAATGTTCAAAAGAGCAAATCAATTACTGAAATTGCAGAGTTGATTGGTAGAGGTAAATCTATCCTGTTTATAGAGGGTAGTGAAGAAGCGTTAATTTTAGATACAGAAAATATTAAGGAAAGACAGATTGCTGAACCACCCTCAGAAACTGTAGTAAGAGGACCCAGAATAGGATTTACAGAAGCAATTAATACAAATATTACTTTATTAACTAAGCTAGTGAATAGTACAGATTTAAAATTTCAGTATATGACCGTTGGAAATACTACAAAAACAAAAATTTGCATTTCATATATAGAAAATGTAGCTTCTGATGAAATGGTAAATGAAGTAAAGCAAAGAATAAGTAATATAGATATAGATGGCATTATAGAATCCTATTATATAGAAGAGCTTATACGAGATAACCCTCTATCGCTTTTTAAAACTGTTGGAAGCACAGAAAGACCCGATGTTGTCGCATCTAAGCTTTTAGAAGGAAGAGTGGCAATTATTTGTGATAATTCTGCTTTTGTATTAACAGTGCCATTTTTGTTTATAGAATATTTTCAGATTAATGAAGATTATTATCATGGGTATATGTTTTCTAGCTTTAATAGGATACTAAGGATAGTATGCTTTTTACTGACAATTAGCGTTCCAGCAGTATATATAGGTATAGTAAATTTTCATCATGAAATTTTACCCACAAATCTGTATATTAGTATTGCACAAGCAAGAGCGGGGGTTCCTATACCAACTGTAATTGAAGCAGTAGTAATGTTAACCACTTTTGAAATACTGAGAGAAGCTGGAGCGAGACTACCTAGGCAAATCGGTCAAGCGGTAAGTATAGTTGGAGCATTGGTATTAGGGGAGTCTGCTGTAAATGCTAGGCTTGTAAGTGCTCCTATGGTAATAATAACAGCTATAACTGGTATTTCAGGATTTACTATCCCAAATTTGATTACAACATCAATTATACTTAGAGTTTTGTTGATATGCTTATCTACTACATTAGGTTTATTTGGATATAGCTTTGGATTAATTGCAATTTCTTTTTATTTAGTTTGTATGACTTCTTTTGGCATAAACTACATGGAGTATACTAGCTTAATTGATAGACACAATTTTGAAGACTCTGTAATAAGAAAACCTTGGCCATATATGGATAAAAAACCTCAGTTACTAGCTAAAGATGCTATTAGACTAAGATTTAAAAATAGGAGAAAGGGTAAGTAAAAATTATGTGTAAAAAAGCACTGAGTGCCTTTCTTATAATTATTAATTTAGTAGTAATGACAGGATGTTGGGGGTATAAGGAAATCAACGAGTTGCCTATTGTGATAGGTGCTGCTATTGATAAAATCAGTAAAGATGAATATTTGATTACAGTAGAAGTATTAAAAACATCTGAAATTCCAGGTGGAACAGCAGAATCGAAAACTACAATATTACAGATGACAGGCAAAACTGTATTTGAGGCTATAAGAAAGTTTATAGTAAAGAATGGTAGATTTCTTTATTGGGCAAATATGAAAGTTATAATAATAGGTAAAAAGGTTGCAGAAGATGAAGAAGTAGCTTCTGTTCTTGATTTATTTTTTAGGGATGTAGAAATTAGGTCAGAAGGAAGAGTAATAATTGCTGAAGATAAAGCAGCAGATATATTTAAAGAGAACATGAAGAAAGGTGAAGCAATTTCAATGCAAATATTAGATACAATGGATAATGCAAAAAAACTTTCAAAAATATATCCTTTGAAAATGCATGAAGTAATTGATTTGGTATCACTTAGGGGTAAGAATCTTGTTTTACCTATACTATCTCCTAAAGATATTTATAAAGAAACTCCAAGTTTGAGTTTTAAAAGCGCTGTATTTAAGAAAAATAAGATGATAGGTACTATTATAGATGAAGAGGTTAGAAGCTACAGATTGCTATTAAATGAAGAAGATGGAGGCCTTAGAATAGAAGATGTTGTCTTTGGAGATGAAAACTCAAAGGTAACCTATGAGATAGAAGGAAGTAAGACAAAAATACGGCCTTTATATAAAGACGGAAAGTTTATTATGGAGATAGATATTACAACAGATGCAATTATTGCTGAGGTTATGAATTACAAATTAGACTTCATTAGGAAAGATGTACGAGATTATATGAAAGAGCAATTAGAGAACACAATAAGGGATAATTGTAACGAATTTTTGTCAAAAGTTCAAAAGGATTTCGATAGTGATGTTTTAGGCTTTGGGGAATTAGTAAAGAACAAGTATCCTAAGGTATGGAAGGAAAATGAAAACAATTGGGACAATATATTTCCAAATATAACTACAATTATAAATGTAAAAGTAAACCTTAAAGGAAGTGCACTTTACTCTAAAATTATTGAATAAAGGTGAGATTTATGAATAATAAAATTACTGATAAACAGGCTTTAGTAATAGTCATTTTATTTACTATTGGTACTTCTATAGCAAATACTCCTGGGCGTATTGCTAAAGAAAATGCATGGATATCTATAATACTAGCGTTTATTATATTTATTCCAATAGCATTAATGTACTCTAGGATACTAGAAAAATTTCCAGGGAAAAATGCTTTCCAAATCTGTGATATAGTATTTGGCAAATTTTTTGGTAAAGTATTTAATATTATATTTACATTTCATTTTTTTGTAACTGTAGCAGCCTTACTAAGAAATTTAGGTGATTTCATATATGGAGTAGGACCTCCAGAAACACCTATGGAAGTTAATATGATTTTCTTAGGACTGTTAGGTATTTTGGGATTATATGGTGGAATAAACATTTTAGGAAGATGGTCCATTATAACATTTCCAATAATATTATTTATACTTTTAATCCCTTTTCCTTTTCTTATTCCACAAATGAAAATAGATAGAGTATTACCAGTAATGTATAACGGAATGTCACCTGTAATCAAGGGTGCATTGAGTACATTATCTTTTCCCATAACTCAAAGCTTTGTATTCTTAATGGTATTTGAAAATATAAGAGATGCTAAAAGCTTCAAGAAGATATTATTAAGAGGAGTTTTTATAGGAACATTAATATTGCTTGTAGTAGTTTCTTATACTTTGCTTATAATAGGTGGAGAAAACTATTTGAATTCCTATCTTACCACTTTTGTAACCTTAAGAAGGCTTACTATTGGAAAACTTTTTGAGAGGGTGGAAATAATAATATTACAAACTTTTGTATATACAATATTTTTAAAGTTTTCAATAATGCTTATTGCCACAATGAAAGGCATAGGTCATATTTTCAATCTAAAAAACTATAAAGCTATCTCACCAATAATTATTTTTTTAGCCGCTAATATAGGATATATTTTATTTTCTAATTCAATGGAGGGAATTGAGTTTATAATAAATGTTTGGCCACCATATGCATTGACCTTCCAGGTAGTTCTTCCTTTCATTCTATGGATTATATCCGAACTAAAAACAAAGTTTTCATTACGTTAAATATATATAATAAAATTTACATGAGGGAGATTAACAAAAGCATAATAATAAGATATAATATTAGTTAAGATGTAATTCGTAGAATTAATTGAAAAATTGCCCATTTGCTTAAGGAGGGGTTTACATGAAAGGAACTGTTGTAGCTACTTGGATGAAAACATGCAGGAAGATTTATGATGATGATGTAGTTAATAATGCCATGAGTTCAGTTGGTTGGAAGATAGGAAGATTATTTTCACCTGCAGAAAATGTTGATGATGATGAAGTTAGAGAAGTAATTGGATACATTGCAAAAGATAAAGGAATAGAAATAAAAGAGTTATGGAAACTTATAGGAAAAGATAATGTATTATCCTTTTTTGGTGATTTCCCTGCTTTTTTTGAACATGATAATTTATATTCATTTTTTAAGTCTCTTTTTGATATTCATGTGGAAATGGTTAAGAAATTTCCGGGAGCAAAGCCACCTATTGTTGATATTAAACCAATAGCAAATAGAAAAGCTGTTTTTACATACAATTCTAAGAGAGAAATGTTTGATTACTGCTTAGGTTTAATTGAAGGTAGTGCAGAATTTTTTAAAGAAAAGTTGGGTATTAAAGAATTATCTAAAACAGAAGGTGCTTTAAAGTTAGAATTTACTTTTGAAAAGGATATATTTTATAAGAAAACATATTCATTTAACAAGGCTATTTCTCTAGGCTTTATTAGGAGCATACCAGCCAAGGTAGGAGTTTTTACTGCAATAATTTCTGCCGTAGTAAATATTTTTACTTTAGGACTTTCTAATATTCCTAAGTTTGCTATATCCTCTTTAGCTCCAGCTTTTGTGGCAGCTCTTATCATTTCTATGATTTTAAGACCAAAGAGGCTTATAGAAGAAGAAATAAATAAAATTAATAAAAATGACTATACAGAAGAAGGAAAAATTGTTACAGGAGATTTTTTCGAAGATTTGTACGAGCTCCTAAAAGAACATAGAAAAGTTGTTAGAGCTGATTTTGTAGGCTTTAAGGGTGTTACTGACGAAATGAATACTTTCGTAAAGAACATAAATATTATTTCTGATTCTATGAAAAGAACCTCAGAGGAAATATCAGGGGTTGTTGAGCAAGTAGCAAATGGTGCAGTAAGCCAAGCTGAAAATACGCAGAATGCTGCCGCTGTCTTGAATGGAAATATAGAAACCTTAAAAGAAATTGTTAATAGTGAAAATTCTAATAAAGAAGAACTTGAAACTGCATTGGATAAAATCAATAACAGTTATTCTAATGTAGAAATTACTAGTAAGAATATAATGGACAGCCTTCAGAAGTTCCAAGAAGTTAAAGATAAAGGAATTGAATTAGAGGAAAAGGCTAATAATATTACAAGCATTGTTTCTATCGTATCTCAAATTTCAGAACAAACAAATCTCTTAGCATTAAATGCTTCTATTGAGGCAGCTCGTGCTGGTGAAGCCGGAAGAGGATTTTCAGTAGTAGCTGAAGAGGTTAGAAAGCTTGCAGAGCAGACTCAAGGAGCCGTTGAAGAGATTAATTCAAATCTAGCTGAGTTCGTAAACGAAATAAACATTTTAGTTGATAAGATAGGAATTCAGTATGATGTTTTAGAAGGAGAAACAACCAATCTAGAAAAAGTTAGAGATATTAGTCTAGATGCCACTAAGTCTGTTCAAATAGTTGCGGCTTCTATGATTAAAACTATTAATGAGCTTGATAAAGAGGCGGATTCTATTGCAAGTATATATGAGAATATTGAATCCTTATCTGCCATTGCAGAAGAAAATTCAGCTTCCTCTGAAGAAGTTAGTGCTAATGTTTCTAATTATACGAATGAAATTAAGAACTTAATTGAAAATATTTACGAATTCAAAAAGCTTACTGAGGAATTTAAAGTACAGCTTTCTAAATATAAGATATAGAGTATTTATCTGTTATATAGAGCATGCACATTAGGGGGATATTTATGAAATTAGTGGAAGAACAAAGGAAATCAAATAAAAAGGAGTTTTGTTTTAGATTTTCCTTTGCTTTTATAATACCAATGATAAGTATATTGTACCCTATACTTAATAGATATAGAGGGATTGTATATGTTCAAAAGCTACCTATTGATAATATAATACCTTTCATAAAAGTATTTATATTACCGTATGTATCTTGGTACCCTTATGTAGCTATATTTTTAATAGTACTTTGCTTTGTTGATAAGAACAACTATTTTAAACTAATTGGAGGTTTATGTATAGGTATGTTAACGTGCTATTTGATTTACTTTTTCTATCCTACATATGTACAAAGACCTACGGTAGAAGAGAAGGATATATTTGATAAGATAGTTTTATGGGTTTATGGAAGGGATAATCCATTTAATTGCTGGCCAAGTATACATGTATTAAATTCATATTTAGTAGCCTTATACACTAGCCTTTCCGATAAATTAAATTCATTTATTAAGAGTGTTAGTATTACTATATCAACGTTAATCATTTTATCAACAATGTTTGTGAAGCAACATTACTTATCTGATGTAGTAGCAGGGCTTCTGTTAGGTACTATTATATATTTAGCAATAGAGATATTCGTTAAACTAAAAGTTAATAATAGAATAGAAAACACCTTAACAGATTAGTGAACTGTTAAGGTGTTTATTTATCTTAAATTAAAATCAGGTATAAAGCTTTCTGAGGCAGTACCCTCTTCTTGAATAAAGGCATTGAGTATTCCAATATCTAGACAATAATGAATTAATGCTTCATATTGTTTTTGATTTAAGGTTTTATTGATTTCAGGATAATTACTTACTATATGAGATGGAGTATACTGATTCATTAAGCTTATAAATATGGATTCTCCAAAATTACTATACAAATAATCTATTATCTTTTTTGAGTCGAAAAGGAGACCAGGAAGCATAAGATGCCTTACTATTACTCCTCTTTTCATTAATCCCTTTTCATCAAATTGTGGATGCCCAACCTGAGAAAACATTTCTTCAATAGCTCTTGAAGCTACCATAAAATAATTTGGTGCACCAGAATATTTTATTCCGTATTTATCTTTAAAATATTTAAGATCAGGTAAATATATATCTATATAACCTGCTAAAGACCTAATTGTATCTATATTTTCATAGCTGTTTGTATTATAAACTATGGGAAGATTAAGTCCTTTTGATTTAGAAAGTTTTAAAGCTTCAATTATTTGGGGTACATAATGAGTGGGGGTAACTAAATTAATATTGTGAGCACCCTTAGCTTGTTGTTCTAGGAATATACCACTTAGGCTTTCAACTGATAGTTCTTTTCCAATTCCAATACTACTTATTAAATGGTTTTGGCAGAAGACACATTTTAAATTGCAGTTAGAGAAGAATACTGTTCCAGAACCATTTGTACCAGATATACAAGGTTCTTCCCAATGGTGAAGAGAAACCTTTGCAACCTTAACCTTATCATTAGAATTGCAAAATCCAAGTACTCCGGTACTTCTATTGACATTACAATTCCTTGGACAAAGATTACAACCTTCTAACATCCTATTCACATCCTTAAAAGTATTCAATTATTAATTTAAACACTATATAGAAGGCTGTCAACTTATATTTTATAACATAATTATTTATAAACTCTTTCTTTAAATCTAAATATAATACATTGTACTATAAATATTAAGCTAATAACCCCAAAGGCAGGGTACACATATCTAATGAGGTTAGCAAAACCAAGTCTTGAAACAGGTATAGTAACCATCATAAGAATTACTGCACATTTTTTATAAGATATTTTCGTTACACTTTCTAGGGTTCTGCTTAGGCTATAAATGTCAGAAACCTGAGTTGAAAACATTTCAAACCACATAATTGCTAGGAGCATTACTTGAATAACAATACCAAATCTATTGGCTACATAAAGCAAAGGGATATCATACTTATATATATTTGGGACGTTAAGCAGTAGCATAAAGTTAATCATAACTGATAAAAGTGTAAGTACAATGGCGCCCATTAATATACCAGCTTTAAGTGACTTTTTATTTTTTACTTCTTTACTTAATGGAACCAAAACTCCACTACAGGATAAGATGTTAAATCCTCCATATAACAAGCAAGATATAAACCAATTATTATTACTAGCAGGAATATTTTTTACATAGGATACACTTATTATTTCCTTAGAGAGGCTTAAAAATAAAATAAATATAGTTGCAACTATTAGTATCATGCATGGCACTATTATTGAATTTATCTCTATAAGACCTTCAGTATTTCGAAGAAGGACAAAAAGAGAAACAGAGCACATGATAATTGTTCCAACCCAGGTGGATATATGGAAATATTGATTCAATAAGGCACCACTACCAGCTAATATTATGGATGCGCTGCTAATCCAAAAAAAACAGGTAATTATATCGATAACTTGGCCTAAAAAACCTGGACTAACTAATCTAACATATTGATTGTATGATGATAAATTATATTTTAGACTAATATGTATAACATTAAAGCCCATAAGTATATATATTCCCATGCATATAAAAATTCCTATAAAGCTTTTATAGCCATACCTAGTAAAAAAGAGTGTTATTTCCTCTCCAGAAGCTAAACCAGCCCCAACGATGGTGCCGATAAAAACGGCAGAAATCTGAAAAGCGAGATTCAAGGTTTTTTTCAAAATAATACCTCCGTAATATTGATAATAAAATTCTTTTTATAAATATATAAAAAATAATAAAAATAATGATTATATAAATTAAATTTTTATTTTGTGGGAAAATAACATTAAAGTATATTGCAAAGATAGGTGATGCTGTTCATGAGAAAATTTAAAATTTTTTTGCCAGCCATACTTTTAATTATCATGCTTACTGCATGTACACAAAAAAAAGCTGAAAATGTTAGAGAAAAAGACAGATTTGATATAAAAGTAGCTAATAATGTGGTAGAAAAATATCTTAAGTATGTTTCAGAAGAAAATTTTACAGAAGCTTCTAAGCTTCTAACAGAAAAACTTAAAAAAAGTGCCAATGAAGTAAAACCAAATGATTTAAAAATCAAAGGCTTTAGGGTAGAAGAGATGACCGAAAGTGGAGGTAAGGGAAACTTTACAGTAAGGGTTATAAAAATAAATACTTTAAAACCAGAAACACAGTTATTGGATTATAAGTTTAAAGTATTAAAGGATGGAATAGATTATAAAATAAATGAAATAAAACCTTCTGATAATAAAGAATCATTTAGGGAGTCAAACCAACTTAGGCTAAGAAAGGAAAAGGAGGTAGAAACTTTTTTAATTACAGAGTTTGATGGACTTCCTAAATATGCCTACTCTAAAGATGATAGTGCAAACTTGAAAAGTCAGTTAATTCCTAAAACAAATTATGGAATGATAACTTTAAATTATTCAGGAGATACAGTTGCATTAACTACTATGGGTGATAGTGTTTTTCTAGGGATTTTATCCTTTGATGATACTATGAAAACCCAAGGATCACAAGGCGGTATGAAAGCTGGAGGTGGAGCTGAAGGTTCTGAGCAAGGAGCAGGTGGAGATAGTGCAGGAATTAAAGGAAATAGAGAAAAACCTATAGGAAAAGAAATGATAATTTGTGATATTATACAGAATGGAAATATAGAGAACCTAATGTTTTCTAAGGACGAAAAACTACTGGTTGCTCAATATACAAAGGGAAATACAAAATGCATTCGTGTTTATACTGTAGGAAGTGGTGAACTTATAAATGTAAAATTTGAGGAGGAATATCCTCTAAATAAAGT
>Ga0074193_1003687_pt1 | contig 10789 bp, 8 predicted proteins | sample EPASupsiteHSE605_FD_64523 | JGI IMG/M metagenome (GOLD analysis project Ga0074193, IMG submission 64523) | Bioremediated contaminated groundwater from EPA Superfund site, New Mexico - Sample HSE6-05 | ecosystem: Environmental > Aquatic > Deep subsurface > Groundwater > Contaminated ...
ACTACTGCGATGACTGCAAGGACAGCCAGGATAAGCCACGAGTCTACATCTTACACCCTGCCTCGGAAATGAGTGACCTGGAAGTGGGAGAACACTACAAGGGAAAAATCACCAGGGTAGAAGACTACGGTGTATTTGTAAGTCTATCCAAAAAACTATACGGACTCCTCCGCCTCAGAAACCCACCATACAGTGTGGGTGATGAGTTATTCGTCCAGATCACCGAGATCAAACCACGCCGGGGAGAAGTGGACCTGGCACCTGCCGCTATCAAGGGAACCTACGAACTGGTTAAGGTCAAAAAAGAAATGCCCCGCACCAGAATCGAAGATCTCACCCCTAAAATTAAGGGAAGAAACGTGAGCCTGGTGGGAGAAGTGGTGCAGATACAACAAACCAGCGGCCCCACCATCTTCACCATCTCCGATGAAACCGGAATCACCTGGGCAGCAGCCTTTGACGAACCCGGAGTAAGGGTCTACCCCAACATCAACATCGATAACATGGTGGAAGTCCTGGGAGAAGTCTCCCTCCACGGAGGTAAGATCCAGATAGAATCCGAAAGCATTGAACGTCTCCACGGCTCAGAAGCCACCGAAGCAAGACAACGCATAGATGACGCCCTGGACAAACGTGCCGAACCAGAAAACACGGATTTAATCCAGGAAGCACCCATAATCCAGAAATTAAGACCAAGATTAGCTGCTGCGGCTAAAGCCATACGAAGAGCAGTTATGGACGGACGCAGCATCCTGGTACGCCACCATGCAGATGCCGATGGAATCTGTGCCGGTGTGGCAGTGGAAAAAGCAGTCATACCCTTACTCCAGGAGATCAACCCATCCAACGATGCTGAATGGCACTACTTCCGCAGGTCCCCCAGTAAAGCACCCTTCTATGAAATAGAAGATGTGGTGAAGGACCTGAGCTTTGCCCTGGAAGACCTGGAACGCCACGGACAGAAACTACCATTACTGGTCCTCCTGGATAACGGTTCCACCGAGGAAGATATTCTGGCCCTCTTAAAGGTTAAAATCTACGACATAGAAGTGGTAGTGGTGGACCACCACTACCCTGGAGTAGTCACCGATGGCCGGGTGGCAGTGGATGACTATGTGGATGTGCACGTGAACCCCTACCTGGAAGGGGGTGACAGTCAGGTCACTGCCGGGGCACTGGCAGTGGAACTGGCCCAGATGATCAACCCTGAAGTAAAGGACCGACTACTCCACCTGCCTGGTATTGCAGCAGTGGGTGACCATGCCCGGTCACCAGAAGCCCAGTGGTACATTGATCTGGCAAAAGAGAAAGGATATGATTTGGAAGACCTGGAAAAGATCGCCACTGCCATAGACTTTGAAGCATTTTTCCTGCGCTTCATGAACGGTCGTGGAATAATGGATACCATACTGGGACTGGGTAACAGGGAAAAACACACTAAACTGGTGGATGCCCTTTACACCGAGTCACAAAGACGTGTGGAATGGCAGCTGGCAGCAGCCCTGCCTAACCTGAAAACCCAGACCTTCCCCAATGGGATTATCTTCAGTGTCCTGGATGTGGAGAAATTCGCCCATAAATTCACCTTCCCAGCTCCGGGTAAAACCTGTGGCTTTGTCCATGACAGTATGGTCCAGAAATTCGGGGAGGAAACACCAATCATCACCCTGGCCTACGGACCAGACTTTGGTGTTATCCGGGCCACCGATGCAGTTAACGAGATATTCGGATTCAACCTTAACACCATAATCCAGGAGCTTTTGGTGGAAATTCCTGAAGCAGGTATTGATGGTGGTGGCCATGAATGCGCGGGTAGTCTAAAATTCGTGGAAGGACTATCCAAAAAGGTGCTGCAGAGCTTTGCAGCAAAGGTTGCAGGGTTAAAAGCAGCTTAACACCTGCAGGATAGTTTAACTCCTGCAGGATTTTTGGGATTCTTTTTTATCCCTCCCTCTATTTTATTTTACCAATACTTCTTTTCGCATATTCCAATACTTCTTTTTGCAAATCAGATACTCTTTTTTCATATTCCAATTATTCTTTTTTTGAATATTCCCTTATTTCGCATACTTTTTTGATATTCAGCCCTTCTTTGACATTCCCCCTTATTTTACCTACATAATCTATTTATTACATTCTCATCCGCAGTAAACTGATGAATACGATGAGTATCCATTCACCATCCACCATGATATCCATTTTAAAACGGTTTTTGTTGCGTGAGAAATACAGTATATAAACGTAGCCATAGATTATGCAGAATATCAATGGAATGAGGAACATCTTAAACAATCCGTAGACCAGACAGACATGAATCAGGATTAGCAGGGTAGAATTGAGAATCAGAAGGAGTTTGATGGTGCTGGATGCACCGATAACCACCGGTATAGTCCTGGTTCCAGTTTTCTCATCCCCCTCCACATCCATCAGATCAAAGAGCACCGTGTTAATGAAACTTTTAATGAAGAATAAATAAAATATCAGCAGCATAATCATCAGATTAACATTATAATCAACTATGGGGAGGAAGGTGCTGCCCACAGTCCAGCTCAGTGCAACTATCAGGCTCTTCACCGCAAATATATCCTTTAACCTGGGAATTCTGGGATTGATCTGTATACTGTACACTACCCCGGCTAGTAATGGGAAAAGGAGAACTAAAAGTACCTGCCATCCATATAAAAGTCCGATTATCACTGCCAGGATGTAGGCTGAAACTGCAGTGTATTTGAATAGCTTTTCATGCTTGGAGATGAGATCTGATCTTTCCGGTGCATTTAACTGGTCTTCTTCAGTATCGGTTATCTTGTTTAAACCGTAAACCGAGTAGATCACCAGAAAAGTAGCTAGTATCAATGGATAAGAAATGGGAGTTCCGTATAAAGAAAAGGAAAAAAAGGTTTTTAAACAGCCTGTGAGGGCTATGAACACGGAACTTGATGTTAATATAACCAAAAAACGTATAATGAATTTAAAGTTCGAGTTTCTGAGCCTGGTCTCTATAATATTCAAATAGCTGGTTACCCCAAACAACTGCCCCATGATCATCACTTACAAGATCCTTGGTACTATCATAATTTCCATTTTCATGGAATAAGCCCAATGATAAATATTTATTAGTAACAGTGAACGCAATTTTCACATCAGGAATAACCCATAATTTAACTTTATCTCGGGACATAAAATCCTGAAGATACTCTAAGTTCTGACCATCAATACCACCCATGGTCTGGTTTACTATATTCTGGGTCAGTATGAGTTCCACCTCTATCTCATGTTCAACCACTAATTTCTTGTAAAGATCAATGTAATTGAAACGGAAAATTGGTGAAACACCTTTAATATATTTTGATCCGGATATTATCTTCTGATAGGTTTCATGAGGTTTGAAAATCTCCCCGGACTCTGCTTCAATCAGTACAGAGTTGTGCAAATCCCCAATCCTCTTTATCATGGGGGTGGGTATGCTGCTTAAATCATGGTCCATCCACAGTTTCTTAAATTTACTAACCACAGAGTTGTTTTTAATATTTTCAATGAGGTTGAGGGTTATGATTCTTCCAAGGGGTGATAGGTGATATTTTTCCCCGTCCTTGGTGGTTATCTTCCTTTTTTCAAGGTCACTGAGGTTATGGGATATGGTTGAACTGCTAATCCCGGTCTCTTTTTTCAGTTCGCTCATAGTTTGCAGACCTTCACTGAGACAGAGTAAAATTGTTACTCTAACTGAAGAACTGGAAGTGTATCTCATGAGGTCTTTTGTTTCCAAATAGGTATCAAGATAATTAACACTAATATTATGCGCCCCCATAAATTTTTATTATCGATATTAACAAGATGTGTTTTAATTTACAGTTTACCACTTATATAATATTAATATTCAAGACTAATTTTATGAGTAAGCACTTAATAACTATTATGCTGCTTGATACTGGTTTGGATAGCAAAATTAGTATTAGGAGTGTACCTACAGAATGAAATTTTTTAGATGTAAATTCTTTTAGATGTGGGTTTCTTTGGATGTGGGTTCTTTTTTTGATGTGGGTTTCTTTGGATGTGGGTTCTTTTTTATTTTGATTTCTAAAATAATGGTTATTAAAATCCACTGAGATTTATTCAAAAAAAGAGAAAATGATTCAAAAAAAGAAGAAAAAGAGGTTTTTTAGGTATGCCTACCTGTTTTTAGGTGTATCCATCTCCTCCACAGGAAGGGCAGGTTATTTTTCCATCTCCTCCGCATTTGGTGCAAGTGGTTTTACTGCCACCGTTTCCTCCACAGGCAGAACAGGTTTCTTCATGGCAGGCCAGAACAGCAACTAGCTGTACCACGTTGGGATGGGTAGCTCCATTACCATCAACATATACTTTACCATCTCCACCACAGCTGGCACATGATCCTTTTTGAAGACCAGTTCCACTGCAACTGCTACATTTGATGACTCCACTACCTCCACACTTGGTACAGGTAACTTTCTGGGCTTGCACAGTCTTCTTAGCTGTGCTTTCTTCCTGAGTCTGCTCCTGTGAATTTGAAGAATCGTTTCCAGCAGGGGCAGTTACAGCTGGAGTAGGGTTACTCTGAGCTGCTGATGTATCCGTTCCTTGGGGCAATAAAAAACTACATGCCGTGGCACCACCAATGGCCACAATCAAAACTAAAAGTCCCACTAAATATTTGGTTTTCATAGATTCACTTCCTTAATATCAATATTCATACAACATACAACTATTTTTATTATGTAATAAATTATGTACTTACTTATCCTATGAACTAAGTAAATAATATTTTGTTTATACCAACGATTAAACTCCTAGCTGATGAAAATAGTAATATAATAGAACAATAGTCCTTAAAACGGGAAATTTTCCCATTAAACTCAAATATAATAATATTTTTCAGTTGTTTAGTATAATCAACCTTTAAAATCAGTCAAAAAAATGAGTTTAGATAGGGGTTATATTTTATTTTAAGATTTTATAATAAATTTAAAATAGTTATTTAGCATTTAAATCCTGTTTTAAGTGCGGTGGTCCTTCCTTCACGTGCTATTTTTCTTCAAGGTTCTGGTAATAATCACAAAGTTCCTGGAGGGGGCATTCCTCATGTCGGGGAGACTGGGGGCGGCAGATGGTCTGTCCGAACTGCACCATCAAATCATTGAGTTCAATCCAGTACTCCCTGGGAACCAACTTTTCCAGTTCCAATTCAGTTTCTTCAGGGTGTTTGGTGTCAACCAGGCCCAGTCTGTTGCTTATACGGTGCACGTGCACATCCACCGGGATGGCAGGTATCTGGAAACCGTAAACCAGTACGCAGTTAGCTGTCTTGCGTCCCACACCGGGTAATTCCAGGAGGCCCTTCATATCATCAGGTACCTGGCCTTTGAATTCATCCAGTAGTTTACGGGAAACTTCTACAATACGTTTGGCCTTCACATGGTAAAAACCAGCCGGACGGATAAGGGGTTCCAGAAGAGCAGGATCTGCCTCAGCAATTTCAGTCATGGTATGATATTCTGAGAAAAGTTGTGCCGAAGCCCGGTCAGTGTTATCATCCCGTGTTCTCTGGGAGAGTATGGTTCTAATTAGAACCCGGTAGGGGTCACCATCCTCAAATACACGTAGATCGTACTGCTGCTGCAGACGTTCCATAATCAGATCCATCCGTTGGCTCATATCCATATTTAATCTCCTGCCAATCTTTTAGATTAGTATCCTCTGTTAATCTTTTAGATTGGTGTCTCCTGTTAATCTTTTAGATAAGTATTTCCGGTTGATCTTTATTAGTTGTCAATATTTTTTTTAAAGTCAACATTTTTTTTAATTTTAATGAAGATCCTCAGATAAAAAATCATCAGATAAAAAGATTTATCATAAAAATAACAATTAAATGAAAAATGCAAGGTGTATAAACACGATTATTGGTGTGATTTAACAATTTCCAGAAGGATTTCCACTCCTTCCATTATTCCCTCTCCTTCCTGGGCAATGGTGCCAATTACAGGGGCATCTGAATCTATATCTAGATCAGAGGAGTTTAAGTCCTGTTTATTGGCGAAAATCACATAGGGGATCTGGAATTCATCCAGACGTCCCAGGATCTCCTGGTCTGTGGGTGTGATCCCGTTACTGTTATCCACCACCAGTATGGCTCCATCCAGACCCTCAGAGAGGATCCTGCGCATGAAGCGGAAGCGGTCCTGACCAGGGGTTCCGAAAAAGTGCACTTTCTCGCCACTGATCATGGTGTTACCATAATCCAGTGCGGTGGTGGTTCCATTATATTCAACTTTGGCCCTGTTGTGACAGATCTGTTCTAACGTCGTGGTTTTTCCCGAGTTATAGGCGCCCATAACCACGATTTTGGTTTCCTTGTTGTGTTTCATTTTAACCGCCTGCAAATATTCCAGTGCTACACCAATATTCAAATCTTTTACATAGATCAGTGCATAGTACCTATCCCGTACAACTATCACTTGATTATGTTATTTGATAAGTATCTTTTAATAAACTATTCCCTTATCCACTGGTTATTTCTAATTTTAAAATATGAAAAAAAGTAACTGGTTTAAATGATTTTGATGGGGCATCCCAAACCTTCCATTACCTGGGGGAAGTTAGGGAAAGATACCCGGTGTGCAGCCGCACCTTTAATGCGCACACCTCCAGTAAGGAGTCCCACCAGGGTGAGGGCCATAACCAGGCGATGGTCATCGTGACTTTCCACCACACCACCATGTGCTCCTCCCTGGATGATGAGCCCATCCTGCTCCTCGGTTACATTTACTCCCAGTTTACTTAATTCAAGGGCCATGGTATGCACCCGGTCGGTTTCCTTGAATCGGGCGTGTTCGACCCCTTTTATGTGGGATGTTCCCCGGGCCACCGCTGCCAGAGCAGCCACCGTGGGCAGGAGGTCTGGTGAGTTCTCCAGGTTCACATCTATGGCATGAAGATCACTGGTTAGGTTCTGGGATTTAGTAGATCTGTTGTTGGATTCATTATTTTTGGATTCATTATTTTCTTTATTGGATGCTATGGTTCCTTTCACTGTAACCTGGTCTTCCTTTACACTGATGTTAGCACCCATCTCTCTGAGGATATCCAGTATTATCTTATCACCCTGCTTTGACTCTGAGAAAAGATTCTGGACAGTTACTTCCCCGTCTAAAATAGCAGCAGCACTTAAAAGATATGATGCAGAGGAGTAGTCTCCTTCGATGGTGTAATCCCTGGCCTGGTAGGTTTGTTTATCAATATGAAATTGGTTTCCGGGTCCCTGCTGGCAGTGCACTCCGAATTTTTCTGCGATATCCAGGGTCATCTCCACGTAGGGTCTGCTCTTGAAATCTCCCACCACCCTTAGATCCACTGGATTCTGGGCATAGGAAGCTGAAAGCAGGATGGATGAGATGTACTGTGAACTGACATCACCCTTAATCTCAGTTTCACCCCCGTGAAATCCATTTTTTATAACCATAGGTGGGAGGCCGTTGTTTCGGGTGGAGAAGGCCTTTACTCCCAGTTTATGGAGGGCGTTTAATAAGTCCTGCATGGGTCTTCCCCGCAGGGAATCATCACCAGTGAGTACAGTGCACTCGGGGGCCAGGCTGGCCATGGTGGTGAGAAAACGTAAGGTGGTGCCACTGTTTTTAAGGTCTAAAACATCTCCTGGTGTTTTAATATCCCCGGCTGTGCCCTGAACTGTGCACAGATCATCCTGAATTTCAATATCACATCCCAGTGACTGGCAGGCCTCTAAGGTTGCCATGGTATCAGCTGAGTAGAGGGGATCCCTTAAGTAAGACTCACCATCAGCCAGACAAGCCACTAAGAGAGCACGATGGGTGTAACTTTTAGATGGAGGGGCTTTCACCACTCCTTTTATTTTGCTGGCCTTTTCTACCTTTAATTCCACCTTTATCACCAATTCCCTTATATTTCGGTTCTTCTTATCTGGGGTTAAATCATCAGTTATGAGTTAGATCACTAGTTCTGGGGTTAGATCACTAGTTCAGGGGTTAGATCACCAGTTCGGTTACCAGACCCAGTTCTTCCATGAGAATTAACTCCACCTTCTCCCCGGTGCGACCCACTAACTCTTTGGTGGTAGTGATATGATCACTGGTGATCCGGGATCCTTCAATATCAAGGTAACCCTCCTCTTCAAGGGTACTGGCTATTTCCTGGGGGTCACTGGACTGCAGGTACTTGACTATTACCGGGGCCTGTCCCTTGAACTCCGGACCGATTTTATCCATACGGGGAGTGACTTCCACCACTATCTCCCGCACATCAGGTTTTCCTTCGGTTATCATCAACTTTTCAATACGCATGGTGCCCTTAATATCTTCCTGGAGGGTTACCAGCTGATTGTAAACTTCAGGTGAACTGGAATAAATGGTGGCTGCTTTGAGGGGTGTGTTCAGGGGCATCTTCCTGCTGGCTTTAAAGCGCCTTAACTGGCTAATCACTTCCACTCCTATGCTGCCTATTTCATCAGCTACTGGATCCAGAAGATCTTCTGCTACTTCTGGCCAGGTTTCCTGATGGATACTCCTGAATCCTTGAGTTCCATATTTTAAATCATTTTCTTCCAAATCATTTTCTTCACTACCATATCCTTCCAGGTAGTAATGGATCTCCTCGGTGAAGTGGGGTGTGAAGGGGGCTAGAAGTTTTAAAGAGGTTTTAATAACCGTGTTCAGGGTGTAAAGTGCGGCCTGTTTTGATTCGCCCTCATCCTCAGTGTACAGTCGGTATTTAACTGCTTCAATGTAATCATCACAGAAATCATGCCAAACGTAGGCCTGGATACGGTTACGGGCATGGGCGAAGTTGTACTCCTCCATGGCCTGGGTAACCTCTCCCACCAGCTGGTTCAAACCAGACAGTATCCACTGGTCCAGTGGTTTAAGGGCGGATTTAATATTGTCTGCACTTTTCTCATCGTCTGCACTTTCTTCATGGTAACCTGCCAAGTGCATGTTCACGAAGCGGAATGCATTCCAGAACTTCCTCAGGAATTTGTAACCGTGCTGAACATCCTTCCAGGCGAAGGGCACATCGGATCCAGGTACGCTGTTGGCGGCCCAGAGACGCAGGGCATCGGCACCGTACTCTGCCACCACTTCCTCAGGGGCGATGACGTTTCCCCTGGATTTACTCATCTTATGACCATCCTCACCAAAGACCATTCCATTCACCACCACGTTCTTAAAAGGCACGTCTCCAGTAATGGCAAGGCTGCGAAGGATGGTGTAAAATGCCCAGGTACGTATGATGTCGTGTCCCTGCTGGCGGATGCTGGATGGGAAAAGGTCCCGGTACTCCGGTGATGGCCAGCCAGCAATCACCAGTGGTGTGATGGAACTGTCCATCCAGGTGTCTAAGACGTCAATTTCCCCTGCAAAATCAGTGCTTCCACACTTGCAGGGTTGTGATGGTTGTGTCTGGGTGGGGTCAATGGGTAGCTCATCCTCAGAAGGTAACAATACCTCCCCACAACTGTTGCAGTACCATACTGGTATGGGTGTGGCGAATATCCTCTGCCTGCTTATGCACCAGTCCCAGTCCATGTTACCGGTCCAGTTTAAAAGACGGGTTTTCATGTGTTCTGGTATCCAGTTCATGTTCTCGGCAGCTTCCTCGACCTGAGCATTTAATTCTTTAACTGCCACGAACCACTGTTTTTTTACCAGGATTTCAATGGGTGTTTTGCATCTCCAGCACTGGCCCACATTCTGGTCAACTTTCTCTTTACGGGTGAGGAATCCTTCCTTATCCAGATCTTCCACTATGGCTTCTTTACATTCTGCCAGTGTGAGTCCTGCGTATTTGCCGCAGACATCCTGCATTGTTCCCTGTTCATCTATGGCTTCAATGATGTCCAGGTTGTAACGGTTAACCCACATCACGTCGGTCTTATCCCCGAAGGTACAGATCATAACTGCTCCGGTACCAAATTCAGGATCCACTTCCTGGTCAGTGATGATCTCCACTTCCCGATCAAACAGGGGGACCTGTACTTTCTTACCGGTGAGGTGCTGGTAGCGTTCATCATCCGGATGTACCACTACTGCTACACATGCTGCCAGTAATTCTGGCCGGGTGGTGGCAATCGCTACACCAGGTTCATTCGTGCTAGATGGAAATTCAAGGTAGTTGAGGAAGGTTTCATTTTCCTGGTACTCAACTTCAGCGAAAGCAATGGCTGTCTCACAACGGGGGCACCAGTTCACCGGGTGCACCGCCCGGTAGATTAGACCATCATGGTACATCTGGAGGAAACTACGCTGGGTCTTTTCCTTGTACTCCGGGGTCATGGTCACGTATTCCCGGTTCCAGTCCTGGGAGTAACCCATGCGTTGCATCTGGGTTTTCATACCCTGGATGTTTTCACCGGTGAGTTCAATGCACATCCTCCGGAACTCCTCCCGGGGCACATCGTTCTTTTTAATCCCCTGGGTTTCCTCCACCTTAACCTCGGTGGGAAGACCGTGACAGTCCCATCCCTGGGGGAACAACACGGAATATCCCTGCATACGCTTCCAGCGTGCTAATAAATCCATGTATAACCAGTTTAGAACGTGTCCAATATGGATGGATCCAGTGGGGTATGGTGGTGGTGTGTCTATAATGTAACGAGGACGCTCTTCATCAGGGTTGAACTGGTAAAGTTTCATTCTCTGCCAGGTTGCTTGCCAGTCTATTTCATTTTCGTGATTGTAGTCCTTGGGAACCTCAACTTCCTTCATCTTAGGTCTCCTATAATGGTAAATCAGTAGTA
>Ga0074193_1003688_pt1 | contig 10787 bp, 8 predicted proteins | sample EPASupsiteHSE605_FD_64523 | JGI IMG/M metagenome (GOLD analysis project Ga0074193, IMG submission 64523) | Bioremediated contaminated groundwater from EPA Superfund site, New Mexico - Sample HSE6-05 | ecosystem: Environmental > Aquatic > Deep subsurface > Groundwater > Contaminated ...
AACTTCCGAAGTTTGGCCAAAAACCAGGCAGATTCCCAGCGGTTCCGGGCCGGCAGTTAAAAGAAACTTGGCGATGCGAGACGCCCGGGGTGATTTTTTAGTTTTTGTGGATGATGACGCCTATCCTCAAAAAGATATTTTGGATATTCTGGATAAAGATTTTGAAAATGACGGCATTGCAGCCGTAGGCGGGCCAGCCATGACGCCGGAATCGAACAGTTTTTTGCAAAAAGTTTCCGGGGCGGTATATCTCAGTTATTTTTCTGGCGGGTTTCCGGAAAGATATGTGCCGGTGGGAAAAAAGAGGGCGATTTGCGATTGGCCGACTGTGAATCTCACTGTTCGAAAGGAAACTTTCGTGAAAGCAGGCGGATTTGATTGCAATTTTTGGCCTGGAGAAGACACTAAATTTTGTTTGGATATCATTAGCAAGATAAAAAAAAATAACAAGATTCTTTACGATCCGGCAGTCATTGTTTGGCATCATCGGCGCGAAGGACTTCTCAGGCATTTGAAACAAGTCGGCGGGTATGGCATCCATAGGGGATTTTTTGCCAAGAAGTATCCGGAAACTTCTTTCCGGTTTCGATACTTCGTGCCAAGCGCTTTTTTTGTTTTTATTTCGGGAGGGGCGGTTATGAGCTACTTTTATTCTTTTTTTGTGAGAGTTTATGTTTTGGGCTGGATCTTCTATGCCTTGGCGCTTCTCAAAGTCCTTTTTGACATTACCCGGCGCCAAAAAAATATCCTGGTAGCTTTATACTCGCTAGTTTACGTGTTTCTTACCCATCTGGTTTATGGAGCTAGATTTATTCAAGGATTTTTATTTACCCGAGAATTAAAAAGCAAATTAAGGTAAAAAATCTCTCCTAGCATCGAATGCCAGGAAAATATAAAAATTAAATAAGTTCCAATTTTCGCAAAATTTTTGCGGGAATTGCGAAAACAAAAGTATGTTTTTTTCGGATCCAGCCTTTGATCTGAAGCTAAGCCTCAATTTTTTGGGGATGTCTTTTATCATCGCTATTATAATTCTCGCCATAACTAGGAAAAAGTTTTTATCGCTAGTCATTTTTTCCGTGCTGGGAAATTTGAGTTTTTTGGTGAATATCGGTTCAAGAATGTTTGTCTCATATGATATAAAATGGTTGGGTTATTTTTCTCTTTTCATCTGGCCAATTTTAAATATATATTTAATAATCAAATATTTTCAAAACAAAAAGAATGGAGTTGAGTAAAAAAATATTTTTTTCAGTTGCTATTTCAGTTTTTGTTTTTGGGCCTGTTTCCTATTCTGATCTGCCATCTTTTTCTTTAGCTGATGATGATTCGGAATATATCACCAGCGATCAGAAATGGATTGAGAACAAAACTATTAGCAAAACTGTGGAGATTGAGGAAGGAGCTACATTGACCATTGAAAAAGGAGTTGAAATAACCTTTGAAAATGGCGGAGGAATGTATATATTAGGAAAGTTAAATATCAAGGGAACTGTCAAAGATCCAGTGATGATCAAAAAAGCTGAAGGAAATTTCAATTATTCCATTGTGGCTGATGAATCGGGAGAAATAGATATGAGAAACGCGGATATTAGCGGGGGAGGAGGAGACTATGAACAAACATTGCAATCGATCCCATTTTTGAATGGCGCTATAGCCGGATTTTTTGAAGGAGCAATTCGGTCGTTTGGCGCAAAACTTCTGATTGAGGGATGTAGTTTTCATGACAATATAGCGGCAATAACCGTGGACTATGGCAATGATATAAAAGTTAACCGTTCAAAATTCTTCAATAATAATCGTGATGTAGTCAGCTATGCTCAAGATGGAAACCAATATCCCAATTTTCAATATAATTGGTGGGGAAGATCAGGCGGTCCGGAAGTAACTGATCCGCAATATGGAATATATGAAAAAATATCAGGCGACATCAATTTTACCAATTGGTCCGACCAAGAAAATTTCCATGATCCGGTTATTTTGATTCCTGGTATTTTGGGATCGCAAAAAAAGGACGGCCAATGGAAAATGGATTTGATTTTGCATACTTACGATAACCTCTATAATGAGTTTGTTGCCAATGGCTATGTTCCGGAAAAAGACCTATTTGTTTTTCCCTATGAATGGCGGGACAGCAATGTAGAAAATTCCAAATTGCTGAGAGATAAAATCAATGAAATAAAAAATAAAACCAAATGGCCTAAGGTTGACATCGTCGCGCATTCTATGGGCGGGCTTTTGGCGAGGGAATATATCGAGGTTGGCTATTATCAAGATGATGTTGATCAGCTGGTGACTCTGGGAACTCCGAATAATGGATCGCCACAAGCTTACTTGAAATGGGACGGGGACGGCTGGTTCTGGGATTTAGCGGACATTTATACGAAATATATCATAGGGCAAGAGGCTAAAGAAGGTGGATACGCCGATATTTTTGATTATATCCATCAACGGCCGATTTCTTCGCTCCAAGAGCTGTTGCCTGTGTATGACTATTTGCAGGAAGTGGAAAACGGCTATGCTTATAAAAATTATCCCGAGGGCTATCCTAGAAATGAATTTTTAGAGAATCTGAATAAGGAAGAAAATAAAATTAAACTTAAGGAAGTTGAGTTTGATAAAATCGTTGGGAAAACCGGAAGTGATCAGAGCACCATAGCCGGTTTTAAGGTTGTTAATTCGGATATGGGTAAATATTGGATACATGGTTATCCATATGGCTTTGAAATTCCCCTTATCGGAGACCAAGGAGCTATATATGGCAGTGGTGATCAAACTGTTCCTCTGAAATCAGCCAAGAGTGAAAACATCCTGTCTGATTATGTAATAGAAACAAATTCAAATCACCGCGACCTTCCAACTAATGCTCAAAAAGACGTTTTGGAGCTTTTGACCAGCCAAAGGCCTGAGACAGAAAAAAGAGATTCCATGGTCAAGCAAGTATTTTTCGTTTCGGTCTATTCTCCCATCGACATCCAAGTCATAGAAACCAAAACCGGGCATCGGGTCGGAAAAGATTTTGAAACCGGAGCTATTATTGAAGAAATTCCCGGTGCGTACTATTCCGGCTTTGATACGCCCAATGAATTCGTTACCATCCCCAATCCCGAAGATGGAGAATACAAAATTCTGACCCAGGGAACTGGCGAGGGGGAATACAAGATTGAGGCGGCAAAGATTTCTGAGGATGAGGCGGATCCGCAAAAAGCGGTTGAATCGACAGTGGAAATTTCCGGAACAGCCCAGCCGGAGAAAATGGAAGAATTGAAAGTAGAAGTGGCTGGAAACATCGTGGAGAATAAAAACCAAGACATTGCGCCACCTACTATCATTGGCCGGGCTATGAGCGAACCTAATGTTAATGGCTGGTATAACCAGGATGTTACGGTTCATTTTGAAGCCACAGACGAATCGGGGGTGGCAAATGTCACGCCGAATATAGTTCTTTCAGAAGAAGGGGCGGATCAGGAAGTTTCTGGAACAGCGACGGATATGCTGGGAAACATTGCCAGTACTATCGTTTCCGGCATCAATATTGACAAAACCGCGCCAGAAACCAGCGCTAGCGCCAATGGAACACAAGGAAACAACGGCTGGTACAGGAGCGATGTGGAAATCAAATTGGCTTCTTTGGATAATCTGTCCGGAGTAGATAAAACTTTCTATACTTTAGATAATGGAGTAGCGCAAGAAGGGAATAGTCTGGTAATTTCAGAAGAAGGCGAGTATACGCTTAAATACTATTCTCAGGATAAGGCCGGCAACACAGAAACGGAAAAAGAGGCAGGCATAAAAATCGATAAAACCGCTCCGACAGTAGAAATAATTTCTCCGCGAAGCCAGAAATATATGAACCATCAAATTATGAAGATCAAATATGAGGCCAATGACAATTTTTCTGCGCCGGATAGAATAAAAACGGAATTATTGTTTGACGGCCAGCCTATTGGCAAAAACACCATTGATTTATCACTGGAACGTTTGGGAGTTCATAGTATTTCAACTATAGCTCTTGACGAAGCGGGCAATCAGAGCGAGAAAGCGGAAGTGGTTTTTGAAAATACCGCTGATATCAATTCCATCCGGGCTAACGTCAACCACTATTTCAATTTGCGCCTGATAAAGAGCTTGAAAACAAAGCTTGTTTTGCAATCCAGGATCGGAATCATCAAAAACACCATGGAAATTTTGAATGTGTTCCAAAAAAAGTGGATGCCTAAATGGGCCAAAGATCGAGTTATTGAAAATTTGAAGCGGCAAGTTAACAGCGAAGTGGAAAAGCTCCAAGAGGATATCCAAAATAAAAGAAACTTCAGTGAGGGGATAACCCAAAAAGCCAAGGAGCTTTTGAGGGAGAGTTTGGAGAGGGTGAGGGTATAGCTGAAATTGATGAAAAACAGCTCTTGTAAATTATTTGAGAAGGTTGTGAAAAAAAGTATTTTTTCGGATCCGAGCTTTAATCTTAAGTTGAGGCTTAATCTTTTAGGACTGTCTCTTGCCATTGCTCTTGTAATTTTTGTGATAACCAGAAAAAGATTTTTACCGCTAGTTATTTTTTCTGTTCTGGGTAATTTGAGTTTTTTGGTGAATATCGGTTTATTTAGTTTTGCTAAATTTTCGCCTGTTTCATTTCTGTTTGACAAAACTGTTAATATTGCTTACAATTAAGCATTAACAACACTCGATGACTATCAGAAAATTTTGACATATTAACTTTTGTTGTTAAAAAACAGTTCTTTCCATTTTATAGAAGGGGGACTTAGTCATGGCAAAACGATCTGCAGAAGAGATTAAGTTTAGATGCAAATCTATTCTTAATGATGAACAAGTTGTTCGCTTGGTTAAAGAAAGCAGTACTCCATCGGCAGCGTTTGATATGATACTCGAAGAAACTGGCGATCAGGAGAAAGCAAAATCAGGGAGATGGTTGGCTATTCTACGTCGGGATTATCCTGATGTATTTAGTGCATTGGCGTGACGGCGTTTCATCATTTACTTGACTTATGCCTCGCCACGGCGGCATGGCAGAAAGAAGGGAGACAAAGATGTACGTAATCTGGAATCTTACGAGAGTATGTCCATGGAAGTGCAAGTTCTGTTGTGTTTCAGCAATGAACGCAACAAAAGGCAAAAATTGGCAGCAACTGAGAGCAAGCGAACTCACACTAGAACAAAAAATGGAAGTACTCTCTAGGATTGTAAAAGAGAGCATGACCATTGATTTTTCGGGTGGAGATCCTCTCTACTTTGACGAAGACCGAGCTGTCGTAGAAAAAGCCACAGAGCTAATGCCGGCAGATAAAATTAACGTCAGCATGACTGGCTGTGAATTGACCAAGGGAAAAATTGAATTGCTCAAGAAAGTTAACATGATCGAATTCACTTTGGACAATCTTCTGGCAATCGAAAATCCTTACCGTCCGCGCGGCTTTAATCTTGCTTCGATGAAAGCAATGAGGCGTTTGGTTGACGCTGGCATCATGGTTTCGGCGGTAACGATTCTTTACAAGCCGACGATGACTCAAGAGAATCTGAGTAGTATCTACGAGTGGCTTTGCCGACATGGAATTCAAGAATGGGATATCCTGAAGTTTTACCCAGTCGGCAGAGGAATGGATTATCTTGACGTTGCTCCTACAGACCAGCAGTATATTGAAGCTATCAATTATCTGCGAAGCCTGAAAGGCTCAACTCATATTTCCTTTCAGCATTCCTTACGAGTGGTTGAAGGAACGGACAGATGCCATGCGGCAGTAAATTCTATCGGTGTGCTGCCTGACGGCGAAGTAACTGCTTGTGCGTGGGCCTTGGACCAGAATGGGTGTTCCTTTGATGGTTTTCGGATTGGTAAATTACCTGAAGAGAGTCTGAATGCTATTTTAAAAAGGGCACATACTGAATTGGGTTATGACCAGCGGGCAAAGTATTGCCGGGCAGAACTGTGCGCTCGTGCAATGAAATAACTGGAATAAGCTATGAAGATTCAAGAAATAAAATGTAAAAGCGTTCTAACCAAGAGCAAGCTGCCAGAGTCGGATTATTGCATTAATCCTTATCTTGGGTGTATGCATAATTGCTCCTATTGTTATGCTCGTTTTATGAGGCGTTTTACCAACCATCCAGAACGATGGGGTGAATTTGTTGATGTGAAGGTTAATGCTGCGGAAGTTTTAAAAAAGCAGATGGCTCGTCATCCTAAAAGAGGAGTTATTCTTATTGGAAGCGTCACCGATGCTTACCAGCCTCTAGAAATAAAATATGGGATTACGCGAACGATTCTGCAGGAACTTCTTCCTTATGATTTTCCCATTTCTATTCTTACTAAGTCTGACCTTGTTACTCGTGATATAGATTTGCTTAGGCAGTTCAAAGAGTGTGAAGTCGGACTGACCATCACTACGCTGGATGCGAAAGTGGCAAAAAGCTTTGAGTCTTATGCCGCAACGCCGGAAAAACGACTGAACGCATTATTCGAATTACGGCGAGCAGGGATTAGAACGTATGCGTTTGTGGGACCGATTCTTCCTGGACTTACAGATCTGCGCTCCATTTTCCTTGCGCTTTGTGGCAAAGTCGATTTCGTGATGGCGGAAAGCTTGAACACAAGGTGTGGAAATTGGAGTGAAATTGAGGAAGCTTTAAAAAAAGATTATCCTCAGTTTCTTTCACTTTTCGAATCAAGCCGAAAGTCATCTTTCTGGAATGATGTAGAAATTGAAGTAAGACAATTGAGCGACGAATTCAATATTCCGCTCAAGGGTTTTTACCGGCATTAGAGTAAACCTCTAGTAGCTCGTTACGATACCGACCCTGGTGTTGTGACGAGCTTTATTTTTTTATAACCAATTTAAAAAATGCTTTATGGATACAGAAAAATTAAAACAGTTTTTAGTAAAAGCGAAAACCAACACATATGCATTGGGTGGCGAAGGCAGTGAAAAAATTTTAGAAGATGGTAGAAAAGAATTTCGATTTGAAGCTAGTAATTATATTTATCAAGATCAATATTATGGACACGATCCATTTATAGGGGAAGAAATTGTTTGGGAAAATAAAAAAATAATCTGGGGAATGAATTATTATGGCAGAGTTATCACGGAAGACATTAGTCCATCGCTTGTGTATGCTTTTCTTAAAGAAGCATTAAAAACAGTAAATTCGGATATTCCATCTAGAGGAGATAGAGAATTTTCCGATGATAAATTTACCTATATAAATAAAGTAAAAGGAGCGATAGATAATTTTACTGGTAAAGAAGGAATTTATTACGAAGACAAATTAGTGTATAAATTAACTTATAATGGCGGGGTGATTAATAACAAAAAAAATATCGAGTAATTTTTTCTACAAAAATGGAATAGTCCAAAAAGGCTAATATAGACCTCTCGCTCCAAAATCGGACCAAATCCCGATTAAAGAGACAAGGCTGATTTTTAGACGGCAAGCTATTTGAGAGCGATCTCTGACGGCTTGCTTTTTATTTTGCCAAAAGGAAGATTTAGACGTAAAATAAAATTATCGAATAATTAAATTCGGAGTTATGCGAATATTGTTTCTCAATTACGAATACCCGCCTCTTGGCGGAGGGGCGGCTAATGCCACCTCTTATATTTTGCGGGAATTTTCCAAAATTCCCGGCTTGGAAGTGGATTTGGTGACTTCTTCCCATGATAACCAATATCACTTGGAAAATATCGGGCCAAACATTACTATCCACAAGCTGCCTATCGGAAGGAAGGAAAAAACTCTTCATTTCCAATCCAAAAAAGATCTTCTAGTTTATTCTTGGAAGGCCTATTTTTTTTGCCGGAAGCTTATCTGGAAAAACAAGTATGATCTCAGCCATTCTTTTTTTTCCGTGCCTTGCGGATTTTTGTCATGGCTCTTCAATGTTCAATATGGCATCCCCTATATAATTTCGCTTCGCGGCGCGGATGTTCCGGGATATTCCGAAAGATTTTCTTCCCTATATAATTTTTTGAAGCCGCTCACCAAGAAGATTTGGAAAAAAGCCGGTTTCGTGGTGTCTAATTCAAAGGGATTGAAAGAATTGGCGCTTAAAACCAATCCTCGGCAAAATATCGAAATCATCTATAATGGAGTGGATGTAAAAAAATTCCAGCCCGATGTTTTATCAAAAAACAAGGATAAATTTATCATCACTCCCGGAGCTTCGCGAGTTACAGCCAGGAAGGGCCTGAACTATCTAGTTGAAGCCGTTCGGCAATTGTCCGAAAAATATCCAAAGGTAAGCCTTAAGATAATGGGAGACGGGAGCGACAAAGATACTTTGGAAAAATTGTCCAGAGATTTGGGAATAAAAGACAAGATTGAATTTTTGGGGCGTATTCCCAAAGACGAGACAGCGCCGTACTACCGCGAAGCCAGCGTATTTGTGCTGCCGTCGCTGAATGAAGGCATGAGTAACGCTATGCTGGAAGCTCTGGCAACCGGACTTCCGATCTTGGCCACCGACACTGGCGGTTCTCGCGAACTGGTTGAAAACGGAGAGAACGGATTTATCGTAAAGATGAAAGACGCTGGAGATATCGCGAAAAAGATAGAGGCGCTGATCCTTGATCCAAGGCTTAGGGAGAGCATGGGGGTTAAGAGCCGCGAGAAAGCAGAAAGGCTAAGCTGGAAAAGAGTAGCGGATAAATATTTGGAATTATATGAAAAGATTCAGAATAAAAAATAAATATTTTAAGATATTTCTCAAAGTCGCCATAAGTTTGGTGTTTTTGGTTTGGGTCGCGTATAAGACTGATTGGGCGGATTTTATGTATTAGTTGCGGATAATCAAATTTTGGCAGCTGGGGGCATATGTTGCCGTTTTGATAATTGGCATGGGCATATCTTCTTATAAATGGAAAATGCTGGCAGACTATAAAAAGATCGATTTGCCTCATTGGGAGTTTTTCAAGCTGTATCTAGCCGGAACTTTTATAAATAATTTTATGCCGTCTTTTGTGGCGGGAGACGCTTACAAGGCTTATGAAATCGCGGGACCGGAAAAAAAATACAGCGAAGCGGCTTCAACTGTCATGATGGATAGGATTACGGGGCTGGTGGGCGCGATGATATTGGCTTTATCTTTCAGCTTGCTAAATATCAAAACGGTCATTGAACACAATATTCTTATCTGGATCAACATTTTGATTATTCTCTCTTTGTCTTTTGATATTGTGATTACCCAGTTAAAAAAAATAACCCGTCTTAGGGAATGGGTTTTTGGAATGTTGCCCGAGAAGATCATATGCTTTTTGAGAGATCTCTATTCTTATAATAATAACTCCAATGTTATTTTAAAATCAATCGGACTTTCTTTCTTGTTCTCTGTGGTAGGGATTGCTTTTTTGAACTACATCCTTTTTTTGTCTCTTGGAATCAAAATCGGAGTCATCGATTATTTATCGGTAATTTTTTTAATCAGCATCATTTCTTCTTTGCCGATTTCCATAAATAACATCGGGCTCAAAGAATGGTCATACATTACTTTTTTTGGCATTTTTGGCTTGAGTTCGGGAGCTGTAATAGCCGCCTCTATCATCAGCCGATTCCTCCAGATGGTTGTCAGTTTCGCGGCTCTTCCGATTTACCTGAAAAGCCAAAATGGTATCCGGCGAACCTAGGCAAAAGTGAATTATTTTTCCTCAGCTTTGATTATTTTTATGAAATTTTCCGGGCGGCCATGGATGTAAAGCGACCAAGCGGGATTATTTTCCAAATCATCAGAATAGTAATCAAAACTGTCTTTCTTAGCCAACTCTGGATGTTCCCAGATAAATCGATGCCGGATCGTCCCGCGTTTGGAAATTACGAAATAATCCGGAATTACCTTGGTTAAATCAATCTTATAATCTCTTATGCAAGCGCCGTTTATGAATTGGCAGATAGCGCTGCGATCCGACCAGATCAACAGCTCTTTTGAATTAGGGATGGAATTCAGATATCGCGCCGCTTCGTACTCCCCGTATCCCCAAGAATCGGTTATTATGAATTCTTTTGGCAACAGCTTGCTGGTGTAGTTGAAATAGAAGGGCTTTGAATTCCAAAGAGCGGCGGTTCCTGACATTAATATGGCAAGGCTGATGATTATCAAGCCAGCTTTTTCTTTCAGGTGAAAAAAATGAAAAACGCGCCTAAACTCATAAGCGGCTATTCCGGAAAGAAGGGCGAATACTGGGTAAAGCATGATAGAATATCTCGGGTTAGTCAGCACTCGAGACGACAGGACGGCGGAAAAATATATCAGCGGCATTATTGTCAAGAAAAATATCAGAAGCTGAGAATCCCTTATTTTGCCAAGGATCGCTTTCGCCCAAAGAACAAGGATGAGAAAAAGAGAAAGCGGTATGATGGAAAAAACAAAGGGGTAAGCTTCAACTAAAAATTCTTTCGTGAATCTTGTTATTAATGGGTCATTTTCCAAAAGTCCTCCCCAGGTCATCTCGCCGTCAAAATAAGCTTCGGAACGCAGCCTATCAAACTCGACCAATTTTTGTCCGGTCAGAGAATTGGCCAGGATGAACAAGAAAGTTGCCAGAGAAACAGCGCTAATGATCTTCAAAAGGAGTGCTTGATGGTCGGAAAAAAAACTTCCGATTTTTTTGATCGATTTTCCTTTGAGAAGCGCAAAATCTGAAATAACAATTGCGAACACGACAAGCATGGGGAGAACAAGCTTTTTGAGCCCGGGGAATCCGATGGTGCCTCGGTAAAGGTGGGCTATTTTCATGAAAACCGAGGGCATGAATATGGAAAACAGCAGAGCGGAAATGGCAAAA
>Ga0074193_1003689_pt1 | contig 10784 bp, 10 predicted proteins | sample EPASupsiteHSE605_FD_64523 | JGI IMG/M metagenome (GOLD analysis project Ga0074193, IMG submission 64523) | Bioremediated contaminated groundwater from EPA Superfund site, New Mexico - Sample HSE6-05 | ecosystem: Environmental > Aquatic > Deep subsurface > Groundwater > Contaminated ...
CTTGATCATGTCATAAAAGAATTTGGCATAAAAGGGCGGCAGCGTATTCATCGTTTGCCCACTCCGGAATTAGAAATATCCTCTACCGATATACGGGAGCGGGTACGTCTGGGACGATCAATCAAGTATATTGTGCCTGAAAGTGTAGAAAGCTATATTATAAAAGAGGGCTTATATCGCTAATAACAAGGATTCATTTCTGAATGGCAAATAAAGTCATGCATAAATGATATAGATTCGCAGATAATGTTAATAGCGGCTGTTACAAAATATTCAGTCACAAGCGTGAACAAGATTGCGCCGCTTGCGTATCTGGTGCATGAAAGCAACCCCAGGAACAACGCAAAGGGGAGTTTTGTAACAGACTCACGTAGAATTTAGCATAAGAAAGGTGAATCTCTTATGGCAAAAACCCTCTATGTAGGCAATTTACCTTGGTCAACGACAGAGAGTGTTCTGTCTGATACTTTTCAAGCTTATGGCAATGTGCTTTCAAGTCGGATTATTACTGATAGCGAGACAGGCCGTTCGCGAGGCTTTGGTTTTGTAGAAGTGGATGATGCTGATGTTGAAAAAATTGTTGATGCCATGAATGGTACAGATTTAGGTGGACGCCAAGTTGTAGTCAATGAGGCCAAACCGCGAGAACGATAATTAAATGAAAGAAGCCTTCCATAGCGGAGGCTTCTTTCTAAATAATAGCAGGAAAATAAGATAATTTGACGAATTTATAGATAAATAGGCAAATTGCTTAAATGATAATATTGTGGTGAACAAAATGGATTGTACAGAAATTATTAGCGACCTTACAAAAAGGTTGTCACCAAAGCGTTTACGTCACTCTATTAATGTTAGTCAGATGGCAGAATCCTTAGCAGTACGTTTTGGCTGTAATAAAGAAAAAGCTAGACTCGCAGGTCTGTTGCATGACATGGCCCGCGAAGTGCCGCTGAATGAACTCTTGCCAAGAACACAGGCTTTTGGTATAGTGGTGTGTGATATTGAAAAAGCTGAACCGGTATTACTGCATGCTCCCCTTTCAGCTAAAATGGCTCAAGCAGAGTTCGGACTCGATGATGCGGAAATCATACAAGCTATTATTTTACATACAACTGGCGGACCTAAGATGACGTTGCTTGATAAAATTATTTATTTGGCTGATGTTATTGAGCCAGGACGTAACTTTAGAGGCGTCAACAAAATTAGGCTGATGGCACGCGCTAACCTTGATATGGCGTTACTTTTAGCTCTGGATCAAAGTATCAGTTATATTGTAAAAGAAGGTGGGCTTATTCATCCTGCCACTATTGCAGCGCGGAATGAAATTTTGCGGAAAAGTAGTACATACTCAAGAGGAGGGACATAAGCATGACTGATATGCGTCCGCAGCGTCCTCAGCGTCCACAGCGTCGCAAAATCCGATGGAAAAGGCTGATCGTGTTATTAATTATATTATTTGCAGTTGTCACTTCCTTGTCGTGGGCTGCAGTATATACTTATCAGAAACTATCTTCTACCCCGACCTTCGGAACAAAAACTGAAAATAATAAACCGCCAGAAACAGTTAGTAAATATATCAATATCTTGATCTTAGGTGTTGATGATGGCGATACCGAACACCCAGGTGCGCCCAAACGGTCGGATACCCTCATGGTGGCCAGCATTAATCCTGAAGAAGGGAAAATCCATCTCTTATCAATTCCGCGGGATACTAAAGTCACTATTCCAGGACATAAAGGGGCTGAAAAAGTAACCCATGCCTTTTTTTACGGAGGTACTGAACTTTCGATCCGTACTGTAGAAGAACTGCTGGAACTTCGTATTAATCATGCAATCGTTATTAACTGGCAGGCTTTTATTAAGACAATTGACTTGTTAGGCGGGGTTGATTTATATGTGGAAAACAATATGCATTATGAAGACCCTTATGCGGATTTAGTGATTAATCTTACCAAAGGCTATCAGCATTTAGATGGCAGCCAAGCAGGACAATATATACGGTTTCGGAGCGATGAACTTGGTGATATAGGCCGTGTTCAGCGCCAGCAGCGATTTCTAAAGGCACTGGCAGCACAAAGTTTACAAGTTAGTAATCTCTTAAAATTGCCAGCGTTCATTCAGGAGATGGATCAGTATATAACAACAGATATTACGGGATTTAAGATGATCAAATTGGCGAATAATTTGAGAAAGTTAAGGTCCGGAGACTTGACAACCGAAATGCTACCCGGGGATTTTGCCACCATTGGTGGTGTAAGCTACTGGGTGCATAATAAAGAACAGACAAGGCTGATGGTAGAACGTATGCTATTAAGCGATAATACTAAAATGAGTGGTATATTTGTTCCCTAGCTGCTAAATGGTACAAAAATGGGGCAGAATAATAAAAATTAATGGAAAAACTAGGAGGATTTTATGAGTGATATAATTAAAAATTTAGCGGAAAAAATTGTGACAGCTGCCGAGGATAAGAAAGCAAACAATGTTCAAATCCTTAATGTGGAAGGTATCTCCATGGTGACTGATTCTTTCGTTATTTGCAGTGCAAATTCTAATACACAAGTGAAGGCGATTGCTGATAATATTGAAAAAGAACTAGCCAAAGAAGGCATAAAAATGCTGCATGAAGAAGGGTATCGCGAGGGACGCTGGATATTAATGGACTACGGAACTTGTATTGTCCATGTGTTTGTAGAAGAGGATAGAGAATTTTATAATTTGGAACGGCTATGGGGCACTGAACACCCAGTACATGAGGAAGATTAATAAATGGAAACAAACAATAAGCTAGTGCCAGGTAATGTGGTAACATTAAAAGTAGTCAGGGCCAGTGAATTCGGTGTATTTTTTGATGCGGGAACTGGCAATACAAATGATGATATTCTATTACACAAACAACAGCAAACTCGGGATAATGTGGCCATTGGCGATGAAGTAAAAGTTTATCTTTATCTTGATCCTAAAGGCCGTCTTACCGCTAGTATGCGTTTGCCGCAAATGGAAATTGGGCAAGTGGCTAGAGTGAATGTCATTAATACTACCAAAGATGGTGCATTTGTGGACATTGGTGCCGAGCGGGGGGTATTTATGCCTTTTGCTGGTATGCGCGGTAACTTAAAGCGCGGTGATAAAGTTTGGGTCAAATTATATATTGATAAATCTGGACGAAATGCTGTGAGTATGGAAGTAGAAGATGAGCTTAGGCGTGCATCTGTACCGGCAGTTGATGCCAAAATTGGTGATATGGTGACAGGATCATTATATAACTTTAATGAAGAGGGAGCCTTTCTGTTTACAACCGAGCGTTACATTGCTTTTCTGCATAATAGCGAATTTACAGTAAGGCCGATGGTTGGGGAAGAGATTACGGCGCGCATTACTTATGTTCGTGACGATGGCCGGATTAATGTTTCCATGCGTCCGCTGAAACAATCAGCGATTGATATGGATGCTGAGAAAATTCTTGCCCTCTTATATTCTCGCAATGGGAAAATGCCTTATGGTGATAAAACAGCCCCTGAACTTATTAAAGAGAGATTTAATATTAGTAAAGCAGCCTTTAAACGGGCTTTGGGGCAGCTGATAAAAACAGGATATGTAGAGCAACGTGAAGGTTGGACATATCTGCTGGATATCCAAAATAAAGAGTAGAACATAATAGTATCTAATTAAGGCTTATTGTCCATTTTGGGCAATAAGTCTTAATTTTGCGAAATTTGTAGAGAAATGTTGTTCGATAAAGAAGGAGTTACACCTTTTTTCGAGAATTTAGAAGTAATAGTTATTCGCTATTACAAGTGAAAAAATATAATAATCACACCTAGCATCGGTAAATATAAAAGGCTGGAGGCGTTTCTATGAATGAGGCAGCTACAGGTAAAAAGGGAATATTATTAGAAACAGGTACTAATGAATTTGAAATTGTAGAATTTGCTGTTGGTAATGTAAATTATGGAATTAATGTAGCGAAAGTAAGAGAAGTTATTAATATTGTCCCTGTTACAAAAATGCCTAACTCCCATCCCTATGTTGATGGTGTGTTTACATTGCGCGGACGTTTGATGCCGCTGGTTAATTTGTCTAGATGTTTGGGCGCAGAAGATCATGGATCAACTGCTAACAACATTATTGTCAGCGAATTAAATAATTATTTTGTCGGCTTTTTAGTAAATGAAGTTTCTCGGATACATAGAGTTTCATGGACAGCCATGGAAGCACCACCTAATATTAGCAATTCTGAGATGGTTGTTGGTATTATAAAAATGGCGGAAAAATTAGTGCTGCTATTAGACTTTGAAAAAATTGTTGCTGACATAAATCCTGATATTAATGTCAAACTGACAACAATTCCCCATAGCAGTGATGACATCAAGGAAAAACGAAAAAATAAAAAAATTATGATCGCTGAAGATTCTCATATGCTACGTGATCTACTTGTTGATACGCTCCATCAGGCAGGTTATCTCAATGTCATTGCTTATAATGACGGTAAAGCTGCTTGGGATGCCTTGACGATACTCGCTAAGTCTCAGTCGCCACTAGAAGAAAAAGTGAATCTGCTGATTACTGATATCGAAATGCCGCAAATGGATGGACATAATTTAATAAGACGTATCAGGGATGATCAGGTCCTGAATAAACTTCCTGTGGTAATTTTCTCCTCATTGATTAATGAAGAAATGCGCCACAAAGGTGTAGCCATTGGCGCAAATGGGCAAGTTTCTAAACCGGAAATTGCTGAGTTAATTGCTTTGCTAGATTCTGAAAGTTTATAAAAAAACGATATTTAGTTCAATATATTGTTGACATTATGTAGAGTTATATGGTAATATTATTGATGTTGGTAGTAAATATTATTGTTAATATTGCTACAAACACTTAATAGTGTGGGGGTATAGCTCAGCTGGGAGAGCGCTTGCATGGCATGCAAGAGGTCATCGGTTCGATCCCGATTATCTCCACCAAGTAAACAACGTAGGTAATACAAGGCTCCGTGAGCTCTGTACTACCTACTTTTTTTGTCTATAAATTGCTGTTTTAGAGTCAAGTATGCTTATTTGTATGCTTATATGCTTCGTTGCTATTGTAGGAAACTAGGATTCATGCCAGTTTAGCGCTCTCCCAGCTGAGCTATACCTTAAAATATTTCTTCTGTCCAATATCATGATTTAGTTTATAAGACTTCAACATGTAGAAAATGTGGTAGTAAAGTTATGATTAAGGATGGACAAGTAGAATATTGTTCAGTATTAGACTTTGAGCGTAAGGAGAATGAAGATGTTCCCTTTTTTTTTGAAGGATATGGTAATTAAATGTAGAATGTTAGCAATGGTGTCAGATGGAAACTTTTGAAATACAGATTGTGTATTATGTGGAAGATGAGGGTGATAGTTATGGATGAGATAATCCTAAGACAGCTGTTCAAATCATTGTGGGATGATTTTAAAGAAGCTCAAGACTATACTAACAATCTATTTTTAGCTCACTACACATCTATTGAAGTACTTGAAAGTATAATTAAAAATAATGAGGTATGGTTTTCGCATCCGCTGTTCATGAATGACATTTCAGAGGTGAAGTTTGGATTAGATGTAGCTATACCATTAGTTCTCAATAATAAAGAAATTGACCATGCCTGCCAATCACCAGAACGGATTACTATTTTTAAGGACGCTTTCCTTTCTTTCAACAACTCATTCGTAAATGGCCATGTAGCACATACGTATATATTTTGTCTCTCGGAACATATTGGGAATAATACGGATGGTTTACTTTCTATGTGGAGAGGATATGGTAGCAATGGGAATGGAGTTGCTATTATTTTTGAAACAGCTAAGATATCCCCAATAAACGAGGCACCATTCATTCTCGGCAAAGTTAATTATACTACCCGAGATGGTCTTGTTGATATAATAAGCGTTATCATATTAAAGTTTGCGACAATATTACAGAGCACATACATCCCAGACGAGGAGTTGCATAAGACAGCATTTGTATTGTATGAAAGAATAAAACTACTTTCCTTGTTTACAAAATATAAAGGATTTGAAGAAGAGCACGAATGGCGTTTAGTTTATGTGATAGAGCGAGATTTTGAAAATATACTAGAACCAAGGTTTAGTTATTGTATTGGTCTTCGTGGTATAGAGCCAAAATTGAAATTTAAAATTGAGCCTATTCAGGGTATTACTGGTGATGATTTATCATTAACCGAGATTGTAAATCAAATAATTATTGGGCCTAGCAACTCGTCTCCGTTAGCAAAACAGACAATATTTAGAATGTTTAAAGAGCTAAAGAAGCCTGAGATGGAAGGAAAGATTCACATTTCTACCATTCCCTTTCGTGCCAAATAATCAGTAAAATAGAAAATTGTCGTGATACACAAGAATGAAAGGTCATATTACTGGAACAATTCCATAGCAGTTTAAACCCCTCACCATATGGGCATATTAGCACCTATGGAGGTGTTGACTATGTTCTGGCTATGGCTATTTACTGTCGTTATGGGCACGTTGATTTATTGTGCTAATCTGTTAAGATATGAAATGAAGAGTCACAGTAATTTATAATATCACCGTCTACTTTGTGAACTGCACCCCAAATATTAGACTTATTTGTCTAACATTTGGGGTGCAGTTCATTTGTGTAGGCGGTTTTTTATTTATCCATAAATGAAGGAATTTATTAGTTGATGGTGGAATATGGAAAGCGATAACGAGCTTTAGGAGGGCTAAATTAATGGAAAATATAGCGCTCGATTTTGGGGCAATCACGATAGATAACAGTATATTAAAGGGTGAGGGTTATAAATTCAATGAGGGGCTCCTAAATCAAATGGTTCAGTTTGCTAATAGTCCTGTGCGTGTTATCCAATCTGATATTATTCACAATGAGGCAAAAAAACATATTGCTCATGAAATTAAGAACTCTCGGATTGTTATAGAACAAGCTCTTCGTTCGGCATCAAAGCAACTAAAGATTGCAAAAAAAGATATTACAGCTGCAAGTGAATTGCTTTCTGTGTCTGGTGAAGAACTTGAAATTGCAGATGAACGTCTAAAGAAATATTATGCACGGATTGGGGCAGAGATTCTAGAATCAAAAGGACGAGCGAGACATCTTACAAGGGACGGAGGAACTGTCTTGAATACCTTTAAAAATTATCTCATAAGACCCCCGTGGCTCTTCTAGACTTTGATGATGTGATTGGTGTGTTAGAGCAGATTAATTGACCGGTAAAATATATACTAGAAACGAGAGATCATCTACTAGAAACGGTATATAGATAGAATTATTTTGAAGAAGGCTGATTTTGCTGGGGCTGTAGAGTTTTGTTATCAAGATAATGGTATTTAGTTAAAAAAATAGCGGTGTTACTAGAAACGATATATAGTGCAAATTCGGGTAGGTTACTAAAAAAAGTGAGCTTTACTTAGTTGATATATTTTTGAAGATGGTTAAGAATAACAGGAGAAGAAGCTAGTATGTTCTTAGAATGTGAGTAGTTTTTTTGAGAATTTGTGCAGACGGTGCCTGCACAAATTACATGCTAAATCGAGACATTATTATTTTACGCTTACTATATTATAGTAGTGATATACTTAGATGCTTTACAGATGCACTGTAGACCCTTGAGTAGCCTAAAAAAGAAAATATGAGTATGTAGCGAGCAACAACTCAAGTTATAAAAAAATAATTCATGCGGAGAATATATAGTATATTCTCCGCATTTTTTGCGGATAATAATATTGATTATGCGGAGATTATGCGTTATAATATCCGCAGGAGGTGCGGAGAATGCCTACTTATATATATCAATTGCCTGAATGGCCACAATTTTGTTGGGATTATGAGGTTTTAGTTGGGCAACTTACTAGTGTGCGCCATAAGCAAGGACGGCTTGTTGGTCGTATGGAAGCTTTGGGTTTTTCCCTCTGCACAGAGGCGGTTTTACAGACGTTGACATTAGATGTTTTGAAAAGCAGTGAAATAGAAGGCGAAAATCTGGATAAGGATCAGGTTCGGTCGTCGATTGCCCGGCGCCTTGGTATGGAAGTTGCTGGGATGGTTCCGTCTGATCGAAGCGTGGATGGTGTAGTCGAGATGATGCTCGATGCTACGCAAAATTATGATAAGCCACTAACTAAAGAAAGATTGTTCGGCTGGCATGCTGCGCTATTTCCTACAGGCTATAGTGGGATGACAAAAGTAAGTATTGGGTGTTGGCGGGATGATAAAAAAGGACTTATGCAAGTGGTATCAGGTCATATTGGCCATGAATGGGTGCATTATGAAGCGCCATCTGCTCAGCGCCTCGAAAGGGAGATGGAAGAATTTCTGGATTGGGTCAATCGTGATTCTGATTTAGACTTGGTATTGAAGGCATGTATAGCTCATCTTTGGTTTGTGACGATTCATCCTTTTGAAGACGGTAACGGGCGTATAGCCCGAGCAATTGCTGATATGTTCTTGGCACGTTCTGAACAAAGTTCACAGCGGTTTTACAGCATGTCAGCGCAAATACGGCTGGAGAGAGACGGTTACTATGATATGCTGGAAGAAACACAGAAAGGGACTTTGGATATTACAGAAGCTCTTACTTGGTTTTTAAAGTGTTTGAATCGTGCGTTTGATGGAATAGAAGTTATATTGGATGATGTACTGTGTAAGACACGTTTCTGGGAAGCTTATGTTAATGTACCGCTTAATGATCGTCAGCGATTGATGCTCAATAAGATGTTGAATGGTTTTGAAGGTAAGCTTACTTCTAGCAAGTGGGCTAAAATTGCAAAATGCTCCCAGGATACAGCAACGCGTGATATAAAGGAACTGATTACTTTTAACGTTTTGATGAAAGATAGCGGCGGTGGCCGCAGTACGAGTTATTCCTTGGCCCAGAATAGAGATAGTGAAAAATAGTGTATTTCTTTAGTTTGTCCCTTACGGTGTGATATCATGGATAAAAGACTGCTTAAAACTGTATAAAGTTGGAAAAACAATGGTCTATAGAATTTTACAAATTCTTGATTTGCAGGGGTTTCAGGGCTTTTTAAAATCAATAAATTATTGTCAACTAGATGGCGGCATTAGAATGGCATGCAAGAAGTCATCGGTTCGATCTCGATTATCTCCACCAGTCAATAACACAGGTAATGAAATTTATTTGATTAAGGATTAAACTATTTATTTTCACTAGTAAGGCGACAAGCAGGCATGTCTTGAAAGATGGTGTAATAAATATAAGTACGAGGAGGAATAACAATTCCTACACGTTATTTTGTCCTAGGTCCTCTTTCTATAATAATAGTAATTGTGCTTTCAGAAATAGCAGAAAAGCATAATCAAAGAGTAGGGGATATTCTATCAACAGATATGGTGTTTACCCTTATAGCCTTTTGTATTTTGGTAATTTTAGAGGGGGTTTATCAGACTATGGATTGGTTTTATAAAAAAAACAGTAAATAGTTTAGCTATTATAAACATAATGAAAGTTATACACGACCATCCACGTGTTATTAACAGACTTATCCACAAAAGAGCCGTCTTTGAAGTAAGATGGTTCTTTATTTATGTGGCTTTTTACCAAAACAGGGCAAAAGACCTAGCAAATTAAGACTTTAGCATGTGGGAAAAAGAACTGTTTATTGCGATAATAGTAGTAGAAAAATTCTCTTAATTATTACATGTTTTAGTATAATAAAAGTTTGCCGATCTATGAAACTTTTTAAGAAGGATAGTGTTTATAATGGAACATAAAATGATTAACAATGTACAAGTAACCATCCGTGGTAATATAAGCGTTGAGGAATTAACAATATATCTCGCACAGATGCAAGCTAAGCATAGATATAAGATCATTAAGGCTGATGTTGCCGTTGATGGTGAGTACATAGATATGAACTATAAACTTGAGTATGTTCCATTTGAGCGCATACGCCGTATCACTGGCTACCTAGTCGGCACTACTGCCCGATGGGGTAATGCAAAGCAGGCGGAGCTGAAGGATAGGGTTAAGCATTGCTAAAAACGTACCCTGGGGCGGCCGCGATAAGCCACTTATAGTTATCACAGATTGTACCTCCTATCAGGTCATTGCGACTTGGTAGGGGGCTTTTTTCAAAAACAGGGGAACAGGTATGACTTTTTAAAATACCATACAATCGAGATATTATTATGTTACAATTACTATATGTTTGTACCTTACGGTGTGATATCATGGATGAAAAATTTAATATTTTAAGATGATAATCTGCATACAATTGAAATTAGGCTAAATATACCAAAGCCAGTAATGATAAGTCCAGAAAGTTGATTGACTAATTTTAAACGTTTTTGATCAAATTTATGACGCAGCACATTAACTATGCCGCTTAATATTAGCCACCAAAGCATAGAACCGATAAAAACGCCGATAACTAGAAAAAATGATGATAAATAGTTCTCGCTTTCAGCACCTATTCCCAGTCCTGCAAAAATGGCGGCAAAAGACATTATAGTCATCGGATTAGTAATGGTCAGAAATAATGTAGACCCATATGCACCTAAAATTTCTTCACCACTTGCATTTGTATTTGCAGCAACTTCAGCGGGCATAGCTTTAAATGTTGTATAACCTAGATAAAGTAGAAACATCCCTCCGATAATGCGTATGTAGGATTGATAATCTAATAGAAAAATAGACAAAAATGAAATTTTAGATAACGGAGGGGGAAGGGTGACCCAGGCCGGGGGCAAACGATGGGAGTATCCGGCGGCGGCGGGTGACGCCGTCGCCGGATGGG
>Ga0074193_1003691_pt1 | contig 10781 bp, 6 predicted proteins | sample EPASupsiteHSE605_FD_64523 | JGI IMG/M metagenome (GOLD analysis project Ga0074193, IMG submission 64523) | Bioremediated contaminated groundwater from EPA Superfund site, New Mexico - Sample HSE6-05 | ecosystem: Environmental > Aquatic > Deep subsurface > Groundwater > Contaminated ...
GAACGTCCCCGCTTAGAAAGCATGGAGCAGCAGTTGCGCAGAGAAGTAGAAAGCATCATGCGGGTACTATTTTACACATCCGACGGCGAACCCCGCACCGAAGTGTTGAAGCAGCTGGCAAACACCAACCAACGCCTCCGGGTAATAGCCAACGAGCTAGGCCACCCCAACACTATGTTCGGCATAAAGAAAGAAGGAGATAAGTAAAACAAAGCCATCAACCTCTATTGGACGCAATACAGGTTGATGGCTTTTAATCGTTTAAACCATGTCAAAGATATATCTGAGAATAACGTATAAGGTTAAGTATCCACAACTCGGTTTATTTAATTATTTTATTAATCATCCTCCCAATGTAAACTTCACTTTGTTCATTCTGGAAAAACAAATGTTCCTCATTACACTGATTCAATGTTTCTGCTCCAGACCAATGACTAATTGTTTGATAAGGAGAATTACTTACTATGAAGCTGTTTAATATCATTTCGGGATCATTTAATCTTGGTTCAATTTCGTCGCGTATGATGCGATGTAACTGAATTTTAGGACTATTCAAACCTCCATCAATTAAACGGACACCTTTAGGATCAACAAATGTTACATATTGTTTATCAGCTGTTTTTATCCACAATATAAAATCAGGGTAGAAATTATTAGCTTCAAAAAAACCTATACCTTTTCTACTTTGATTACGTAATAGATAAAGTTCTTTATCATTGAAGAACTCAGGATTCTTGGTACAATATAGTCGTAAATCTTTAACGAAATGCTTTTCTCCTTCATTGAGTGCAACCGGGCTTATTTCAATAGTTGCTGCACCTGTTTCAGAATCAACATATCTTTTTTTGTCTATATAAAGAAGGGGCTGATATAAGTGGGATTCAAAAAATATAGCATTAAAATAATTTGAATCAATAGCCAGATCTTTTACAAACTCATTCCGTTGTAAAGTTGTTTTTAAAGCAGTAAGATTACTTAATACAATATCTAAATCACGATGAACCAGAATGTTATATTCTTGTTCAAAGTTGGGATTTGATTTGTCCAAATAAGCAACTTCCATATTTTTTGTCATCCACTCCGCCTTTTTGTTATTATATACTTTATCAACATAAATGCGTAATAGTGAAGTAACAATCTCTTGCCAAGTTGAAATGTTACGAATAAAATTAGTTGGTTCTAAATCTGCCTTAGGAATTAATAAGGTATACCAGTCTTTTCTAAATGCTATACTTTTCAACTTATCAAAACCGAGAGAAAAATTATACCAGCTACGTTCATTCTTCAAACGCTGTATATCAAAGTAAACTTTATCCCAATTGATAAAGCTTAGGTTAATATCAGACAGAGTCGTTTCATTCTGAATTTCTTTTGCAGTATTACTTGTCTTACCACTCCGAAGCATCTGAATTTTGGGATACCAATCTAATCTAATTTTATAAAAACCATAGCTATCATCCAATGTAACAGTTACTTCTTTCTTAAAATCTTTTCCTTCTTTTACCCGGATATATTTTAGCTTTTTTTCAGAAAGTTCAACAGTGGGAAGCATTGGAATAACTACCTCTTCAAAATCGCTATCATTGGTTGGTAATCCTTCTTCTTCCAGATATTTTTTAAATTGCTCCATGTAATCGGCCCGGATACCAAAAATATTCAGTGTTTCCAATACTGAAAGATAATCGGGAGCTTTCCTATCTTTAATAGAAAGATCAAGCGAATTACTTCTTTTTAAACAATAATTGTATCCTTTTAATCGCACTCCACGCCCGAACAACTGAATAATCTGCGAGCCTTCACCTTGTCCAACATTTAGTAATCCCATAGTAGAAACACGCCAGCTACTCCAGCCTTCTGTAAACTTCTTGGATCCAATCAACATATTTATTTTGGAATCCTTTTCATTGATGGCACGAAATAATGACTTTTCGGCAAATGCTTTGTCATCTGTGTGTAATCCTACTTCGGCACATATTTTAATAAGCTCATTATCATCCCCAACATTGATAACACCGAAATATTCGGCATTACCAACTCTTAAGCCTATTTCGCCGGTTTGTCCTTTCAGGTTATCTAAGTGCAAGAATGCTCCTGCTACCTGAGAGTTAAAAAGTTTGCTAAGAATTGCTGCATATACCTGATCAATCTCTGTATGTGTTTTACGGACAAATTTAAAAGATGATCCAAAAATTGAATTACCTTTTTGATCTATTAATCCATCTTCTGATTTTAAAAGACGGCTTATATTTAACTTACTATCCGATGTATTTCTAATAAAAGATTCAAAGAATTGCAAAATTGCCACCACATCAGACACCTTTTGTTTCTTTTCAGTTCGTACAGCTGTTACACTGCCACCTACAAAGATAGCTAAAGGCTTCTCAATTAAATATTGATTTTTAATTGTCGGATCCGATTCAAAGATCAACATTTGTTCATAAAAACTCAGCAGACAGGCAGTAAGATACATTTCAACGGTCTCTTTATTCCATGTTTCCTGAATATTTAAAATGCGATAATCTTTTCCATAACCATCATTATAGAAGTATCTATAAGAATAATCGAACAAGGTAGCTTTACCGTATTCGTTTATTAATTCTTTTTTCTTTGTACCCGAAGCTGTCCCGACCATCTGACCAAAGGTTGCCGAATATTCAAAAGAAAATCCCGATTCACAAAGCGCATCCCGATAACCTTTCCATGTTTCGCCCGTAGAACCTCTATGACCTTCATCAACCAATACAAGATTGCTCCCCTCAAAGTTACCAACAGCTACCGTCTTATCACCATCTTTCAATCCTAATTTGTTAATATCTATAATCTCAATATTCTTTCCCTCAAACAAACTACCCGCAGATTTACTAAAAAGCTCTACCTGGATATTTGATAATTGCAGCTCATCCAGGTGCTGCATTGAAAGACCTTCGTTAGGTGTTAACAAAATAATTCTATTTACATGCCCTTTATTCTTCTGTTCTACATAATATTGATATTGTAGAATATTTACGTGCATCAACAGAGTTTTGCCAGAACCGGTGGCATTCCAAAATGCAATTTTATTTAAATCTCTTTCGGTAAAAGTCTCAATGCCAATATAATTTAAAGCATCATTTTGAAACTCATTTTCAAGATAATTGTTCAAATCTGACAGCAGGAGAAATTTATCAGAAAAATATCTATCTAAATAAATCTCTGTAAAAAGTAAAGAAAGATACTGGTAATACTTCCATTTAATTGTTTCAGCACGCTTCTCGGATATTTGTTGAGTTGCTGTATATATGTTCTGATCGTATTGCAGCAATTGTTCCGCCGTAAAACTGGGTGAACCATACATACGATTCATTATCTCATGATAAAACAGCGAAACATTATTCTCATCATAGCGCTCTAATGCAGCATCTTTCAAGTTTACAGCCAATGCTTCCAAACTTGTACAGCCGAAAAGACTTAGCATATATTTGTTGAGCACAAGTGCCTGCGATAATCTAACTTGTTGCTGTTTTGTTGATTTTTTTGCCATTTCCCTTTCTGTTTATGCTTCGAACATTCGTTTAGAAAACTCCTCTTCAACTAACACCACTTTCCAGTGATCTTCATCTTTACGAATATTTTGAAGCATATTGTCTCCATTTATATAAATACGGTCGTACTCATGATCGAGCGTGCTATACGCACTACGTATAAAGAAATCATTAATTGCTTCGCTGTCAATTTTAGTACAATCACGCCATATAACTAATGATTTTTCTCCATTACGTGTAGTTCCTTCAACTACACACAATCCATCTTTAGGATACGAAGTATTATAAACGTTGAGTCCTATTAAATAATTAAACGTTTCAACTAAATCAATTTTGGTTTCTTTTAATTCGTTCTGTTTGGTAATCTTCATAACCACATCGAAAGGATTAACAAACCATTTAAGGTTAAACAGACTGCCACGAGTTTCGATTTCCATCATATACCCCAACAGGTAACCTTCGTCGAAGCTTCTGCTACTATCAAATAGAGTATCCGGTTTCTGTATTATCAGGTTGTTTAATGTATCTTCATACTGCTCGAGGCGTATATACTTAAAACATCCAGAGTTTTTAATAGAATACTTTGATGATATTCCACTTTTTTCTCCAGAAATCACATTTTTCATTCTTTTCAAGATCGAAGTATCAAAATATTCTCCCATTTCAACACCAATCCATTTCCTATTCATTTTATGGGCTGTTGCAATTGTTGTTCCACTACCTGAAAAATAATCTATTACAAAATCTTTTTCATTAGAAAACAATATTACACGCTCTAATAATTCTTCTGAATTTTCTGTTTTAAAATCCCAACTTCTAGAGTAACTACTAATATCGAGCCAATTGTCATTAATATATTCTTCAGGAGCACCTAAATACTGAACAACAAATTCTTTTGAATTGCAATCACAACAATTATCTAAATTTTCTACACCATAAAAAACTGTATTTGTGGATATGTCATAAAATTTAAATTTTTCTTTTTTTGATTTCATTTTCTTAGTTAGAGATTCTGTTGATTCTGCATTATAATATAAGGCACCACAAGACTTACATTTTAATCGTAAGTGGAATTCTTTAAGTAATTTATCTACCTTTTGCTGAATTAATGAAAAATGTTGTCCTTTAGGAGGGTAAATAATTACTCCCATGAAATTACGTTCTGGGGGATTACGTTCACCAGCCATTAAGAAACCAGTCCATTTTATATCTGCAACAGATCTATTTATTTTATATTTTTCAATATCATAATCTTTTTTTGAATATAAATATAGAAATTCATGTGTCACATCCATTTTCGTTGAACCAGCCTCATTTCGACTTCTAGATAATAATATTTCTGATTTATAATCAAGTTCAAAGCCGTCTAGTATGTATCTCACAAAATGATTTCCATGATAATCACATCTTACAAAAAATAAAGAATTGCTATTCAATAATTTTTTACACAATTGTATCCTATTTTGTAATAGAGTAAGCCAAGTAGAATCTTTATAATTTGTTGAATATGCATAATCAGCATTAGAATTTAGATTAAAAGGGGGATCAATATATTGAATTCTGATCGTTTCATTATATTTCTCTTGCAAAATATTTAAAGCCTGAAAGTTTTCTGAATTAATCAATGTTCCATCCAATTGATCTTCAAAATTATCAATTGATGAGATTAATTGTTGTTTAAACTTTTCATCAAAAAAAGCTGTATCAAGAACTAAGTATGGATTTTGTTTTAAAAAATCGATGCTTAATGGTTCGCTATAACCGACCGTTCCACTATTAAACATGTCGTTTCCTACAGATCCTTCAATTTCGTCTATAGCAAATAAACTAACCCATTCTTTACGTTGAGATTCGTTTTTAACAATTTCGTTATAAAGTTCTTCCGGAACACGGTCGAGTGTAATACAATAATTGGTTTCTACGACAAACTTCTTTTTCAGCCAAAGTTTCTTTTGGAAATCTTCTAATTGAGCTAAAAACGTTATTAATTTATCTCCAACAGCTTTAATGGTTTTAACTTGTGTAAGATAAGCAACAAATTCCTCCGGGCTTCGTGTACTAATATCATCAATAAACAATACTTCATTCTTAATATAAAAATCAAGCTCACGACGTAAGAAGCCGCTTAAATCTTTGTGTATAAAATAGTCGAAACTATTCTTGCTTACATAATCATTTAAATGCTTTTCGAGTAATGTGCGAGTTTTATTTTTTTCTGTAGGGGCTTTAGACAGCAAACCTGTTTGAAAAGGTAACAAATCTGCTTCAGACTGTAGTTTGTTAATTAAAACCGAAGCAGCTTTTTCCGATAGATCTTTTTGACTTATGGGGTTAAGTTCATAGGTAAAGAATATGCATAATTCGTCGCCATTTACCTCATATACCTCCTCTTCAGCAATAACAAAGCGCCGTACTTGGTCCGATTGAACCTTATTATTATTCAACTCGGTAGAAGCATCACGTAAACGGAAATGTACAGTTTTACCATCTGTCGTTATAAAGGTATAATTCTGAAAGTTTTCGGTAGTCTTGATGTAGTATTGGTCGGCATTAGCCCAATGCAATTTTACCTCTTCTCCTTCGTAGGGTATGGCATAAACATCCTTTTTATATCTGCGGATAGACATAAAGTCGCCACTATCATAATAACGATTAAAAAAGGTTGCCAAATGAGAGTAAACATCAGCTTCCATATCGCTCGGGTTAGTTGCTGCTGCCAATTTCTTTCTTAACTCTTGCACCTTGGGCGAATCATCCGGATTCATACCTGCACCCAGGAGAGTTGCTGTAAGTTGTTTCAGCTCTTTTTGTACAGCCTCTGTATCAGAATTGTCAAATTCCTTTAGTAAAGCCTGTACTTGAATCTTCAAATCTTTTTCAAGAAAACGCTCTATTTCGTTACGTTTTTGATTAATAATACGATAAATGCCAAAATCAAGATCTGCTTGATCTAACATAAATAGATCTTTAAGAACTAATGTAAATTTTTCAAATGGAGTTGCCATGTGTATATGTTAAATTTTTATTTATCAAATTAATTGCCAGCGTATGGTGAAAATAGGTTCAGTCGCACTCTTCTGTTTCATACGGGCTTCTATATCTTCAATCATTTTATCTCGACGAGCTCTGATTTCATCTTCAACTGTAAACATTTCACGTCTCAATCTGCTTTGTTTAGATTCGAGTGTGCGAATGGCTTTTTGCAGTTCGAGCAATTCGGCAGGTGCTTTAGTTCGTCTTGAAAGGCGTTCTTTTTCTTTTAACTCACTTTTTGTTTGTTTAAGTTCCAGAGTTTTGGCTTCTACCTGATCGTCTGCCCAAGCGTTTAATTTGCTTATTTCTTCGATGAAATAAACATTATTTTGCTCTTCATTTACAGTGAGATATTGTTTTTTTTGAATTTCCTCTATTTGTATCAATTGAATATCGGTGTTTGCCTCACATTCAATTAACTCACCCAAAGATGCAGGTATAGAGAATAAACGTTCGGCTATACGGGAGTCTATACACTCACTATCATCAGTTATACAACTAATAATGAGATAATCTTCTTTTTCGAATGAATCTATTTGCATATAAGACACTCTTAGCCAACCGCCCTTCCCTATAAATGGTTCTAAGGACGAAATCTTTACAGGTGTTCCGGAATAATTGTAAAACAATTTTCTTGTTTCTGTTTTCGCTTCCTTACATAGATTTATAATCTTTTTTGCTAAAGGATGTCCAGAACGGTAAACCGTTGCATCCTCGTGAAGGACATTATGCGAACGTTTACCTTCATCATTTACACATATAAATTGATAAACTCCCTTTGCTTTAAGATTCCAGTCAGGAGGTAATGAATTCAATTTAAATAGAAGTTCATCCTCTGAAAAGTTGGCATAGGGAGATAATATAAACTTTGTAAGAAGCCATAATCTCTGTTCATACGAACGTAAGTTAGATATAGTACTTAGTTTACTCCCCTTAAGTTTCTCTCGCACTTCATCATCAAAATTCTCGAGAAGCAGTTTCCGGGTTTGATCCATCTTATCTTCTCTCAATGCTTCCATTTCAGCATCAAGAATATCAAATTCTTTATCTATCTCTTCTTTTGACCGGCATTTATCTAAGATTGAAGCAATTCTTTTTTCAAAATCGACACCGCTTCCAATAGCCCCTAACACCTTATCGCTTGCTCCAAATACTCCATCAAACAGTTGGAATTTCTTTTCCAACAATTCGTGAATACGTACTTCGGCAGCGTTTTTGGTATTTAGAAAGTTTACAACCACAACATCGTGTTGCTGGCCATAACGATGACATCTACCAATACGTTGCTCAATACGCTGGGGATTCCAGGGAAGGTCATAATTGACTACCAATGAACAAAATTGCAGATTGACGCCTTCGGAAGCAGCTTCAGTAGCAATCATAATCTGAGCCTTATCTTTAAAGTATTCGACCAATGCAGCTCTTTTATCAGATGTAGGAGAACCGGATATTCGATCGCTCCCTTTGTGTTTCTTTAGCCAATCACGATATATTTTATTCGATAGAGGATCATTGTTTGTGCCATTAAATAAAACAACCTGATCTTTATAGCCTCGATCCTGAAGAGTATTAAAAAGGAATTCCTGTGTTCTCCTTGATTCAGTAAATATTAACGCTTTACGATTAGCTCCAAGCTCATCTAATTTTTTAAATCCCTTATCTAGTGCCAGGAATAAATGTTCTGCCTTATTATTCTTTATTATTGATTTTGCTAAAGCATGAAAACACTTTAACTCTATTATCTCTTCTTCTATTGCAGGGATATCATCTAAAGTATATTTATTCTTTATTTCTTCAACAGATTCTTCTGTCTCATCGCAGTCGTCTAATAGTTCGCTGTCTGATTCATTTTCAATTTCCTCAAGATCATCAACTACATATTGCTCATTATCATCACAGTAACCATTATCTTTTTTAATTAACGTAATGATATTTTGAAGACGCTTAATCATGTTGTTTAACGTTTCAAAAATAGCATAACTAGAGGATGCTAAGAGTTTTCTTATATTCAATGTAATCAAGGCTCGCTGACTTGATGGTAAAGTATATAAATTGGGCCGTTGAATAAACTCTGAAACCATTTCATACAAAGCATGCTCATCCGGTGAAGGATTAAATGATTCGCAAATCGGTATACGATTGGTAAAATGAATATAATTTACTTGTCGTCTCAATGTACGATTGCAAATAGAAGTCAATCTCTCTTTTAGCAAATCAAAATTATCAGAATCATTTAATTTACCATATTGTTTTCGGAAACTATCTAAATCTCCAAACGCAAAATCATCGATAACACTGATCAATCCATAAAGTTCAAGTATTGAATTCTGGAGTGGAGTTGCCGTTAACAATATCTTCTTTTTTCCAGATAAAGCAGCTTTAATAACGTTCGAAATCTTATTAGAGGGTTTGTATACATTTCTAAGTCGATGTGCTTCATCAATTATAACAAGATCCCATGGGTGCGCCTTTATGTAAGGGGCTTTACTTTTTACAAATTGATACGAGCATATGATGATTTGACCTTCAATATCAAAAGGATTAAAATTTCCCTCATTGATTTGCTCATTGAATGATTTATTCTCTAATATAGTGGATTGAAGGAAGAATTTATCTAAAAGTTCTTGATTCCATTGTTTCCGCAAGTTTGCAGGACAAATAATAATTAATTTACGTTTGTGTTCGGCCCATAATTGAGACAAAAGAATTCCAGCTTCGATAGTCTTCCCCAAACCAACTTCATCAGCTAAAATTGCACCTTGTGATAAAGGTGATTTAAAGGCAAATAAAGCCGCTTCAACCTGATGTGGGTTTAAATCAACTTGAGCATCTTGAATTGAAGCTGTTAATTTTGCCACATTACTTGAAGAGTACTTACGTGTTAATTCGTAAGCCATGTATTTTGCATGATAAGCCGTTATAGAATTCATATCTTACTCTAGAATAGAATTATCTATCTTATTATTTATTAATTCTTTCACATCAACTTGAAGAATCTTAGCTATCACAAACAACCCCTCCAAACTCGGTTGCCTTCTATTACAGACGTAAGCATTTACAATGCTGAAGCTTTTTCCAAGTTTCTCAGCCAACCACGTTTGTTTGATTCCTTTTTCTTCAAGCACTTCTTTGATCCGATTCATACCTTGAATTATTACTTGTTCCTGCAAATATATGAAAAGATATGCCATAAAATAATGAAATGCATTACTTATTATTTTATCATTTTACGCTAATTGAATGCAAATAAACGGCCTTCTATCCTAGTTTAAAGTATGATATTTAATACTTTACCACATGAATCAAGATAAGTATAAAACGCATGAAATAAATAAAAACTATTTATGTAATTATCAAATAAAAATAGAACAATGCTCAATAGTCTTAACCAAACACACAAAGCTCTTATCATGAATTCTTTTCTCCTAGCGACCAGGTGTAACTAAGCTAGTAACTAAGTTAAACCAAGCAGTAACAATGCTTGTAACTATGGTGTAACTAAGTTCGTAACCAAGCTAGTAACTAAGCTAATGTCACAAATGTATCCCAGTAGCCTATGATCCTACTTCATCACCACAGGTAACATTATTATCTTTCAATTTGAGTTTTATCTTCTCCAGAATATCTTTATATGGATCAGTATTAAGATCAATTATTAAATTGTAGATGTGATTCGATTCCAAAAAGGCCTTGTCTATGCCAAAGTAATCCTTCTCTTTTTCAATGGCTTTTTTCCATTCTTCTATACCCGTATAATCTTTCGTATTCCAATAAGGATCATTGGCAAAAAAGACACAAACCAAGGCTACTTTAATTTTATTATTTTTTTGGAGATCAGTAAGATATCCGTTAACAATGTATGATTACAAATGTATAAAACATTCTGCATATACTATTTGTATTTATTATCTTTTAAATCAGAAATTTATAATAAACAATCAACTTCAAAGCATTCAACAAACTTACCTTGAATGATTTCTCATTCACAAAGTAGTATTAACCTCATTAATGAATGAAATGTCATTCATTAATTGTATATAACAATTGAAAAGATTTCTGTATCAACAATCAAAATCAGGCAGTCAAATATTCAAGCTACGAAACAGATCCAGATTCTGGTATAAATAAAAAAGCAACCGGTTGGGTAATTTCAGACATTGTTTGAATCTACCCGGCCGACTGTCTTGTTTTAGGCCCTTTTTGCGTTTATGGTACCAGCTTTTTATT
>Ga0074193_1003692_pt1 | contig 10779 bp, 13 predicted proteins | sample EPASupsiteHSE605_FD_64523 | JGI IMG/M metagenome (GOLD analysis project Ga0074193, IMG submission 64523) | Bioremediated contaminated groundwater from EPA Superfund site, New Mexico - Sample HSE6-05 | ecosystem: Environmental > Aquatic > Deep subsurface > Groundwater > Contaminated ...
CAGCTTCAACACGCTTTACACAGGTAATTCTTATCTGTTCAAGCGCTTCATGTGATAAGCGTCGCCCATCGTTTACTTTCATGGCTATAGTATATCATATGTTTTCTTACTTGTGAATGTATTAGTATGTGCGCGCGAAGCGCGTCCGCCCAACATTGGCTTAACCTTTAAATCCGTGCCCGAAGGGCTTGGCGTGGTTTTTGCGTGATCTTCTAGCAAAAACCATGACAAAGGATTTACAAGGTTGAAGCATTTGTTAGCCGACATTTCTTTTCAATACTTAATTTTTCTATATATTTTAATAATTGCACAAGAAAACAACTTTCACAATTACTAATACTATTATAAATAGTATTAGTGTATTACCAATATTTCCATATCTAAAATACTTTTGTCTCTTCTCTAAACCTGTTGTTGTATTACTAGGCCAGCAAAATTCATTGTGTAATTCTACATATGTAATCTTATTATCCATCTTACTTAATAATATATTCATTCTATTCGTAATTTCTACTGAACGAACTTTATTCCAATTTTGTAAACCTATAAAAACCATAGAAGAAAAGCCTATAAATATTTCGACTGTAATAATAATACATTTATTATTATACAAGAAACATTTTTGAGAGGTATACCAAATAAACGAACCAATTACAAATGATAAATATAAAGTAAATGCTGTCCATATGACATTTTCTTTTATATTATGGTAATCCTCATTTCCTTTATATAATGACCAAAATGGTTCCCACATATTCATATAGCTAACTCCCTATTATAGTTATCTTAAAACAATTAAATATATTTACCCGCCCGGAGGGTCCGGCTAACATTGGCTTAACCTTTAAATCCGCGCCTGAGCTACTGCGAAGGCTTGGCGTGGTTTTTGCGTGATCTTCTAGCAAAAACCATGACAAAGGATTTATAAGGTTGAAGCAGGTGTTATATGTCTCCATTTATTTTTAATCCATGCGCATAATCAGAATCAATATGGTACTTTTTAAAATTGTAATCTATATAATCTAATTTATTCTCTCCAATACTTATCCCACATATATATAATAAATATTTATGTACGATACTATGATCAACTTTTGCATCAATGGAAAGAGATATATGCAATAAAGGCAAATAGAATCTGTTTTGTTGAAATATTTTTTCTTTACAAATAAGTTTTCTATTTTGATATATTTCAATATTAAAATACTTTAACACAGTATTATATTTTATCCATATTCCATTTGCTAATGTATTTTTTTCAAAAAGCTTTTCTTCATTATATCCAAAGCTATACTCAACTGCCAAACAATTAAATATATAATCAGTTGCGTTTAAAAATAAATGTGTAATTTCTAAGGATTGTTCAGCAACTTTTTTTTCTGCTTTTTTATATTCATGTTCAATTGTATTCCTATACTTTCTTATGTCAGATATTAACTTAATTGGTATTACATCCAAAACATTAAGCAGGTTTAATTTCAGCCCACTATCTATAATTTTATGACAATTTTCTTCAAAATACTTGATATACTCCCTTACATATATAATATCATTAGACTTACTTTCGATATTTATCTTGAAGTATTTATAAAATGAATCAATTTGACAATCAATTGCTCGCTTACAATTTGCTATTACCTCATTAAATCTATCATTACCACCAGAATAGTAATACTTATTTGCAATAGAAAAATATTCCCGTGGTGTACTTTCAAATGGTTCTGAAATGCACATAGAGCAAAATGGATCATAAACAACTATCTTAGTGTCAAAATATATACTCTTTATGCTATCATATATATTCATTTTTTTGCCCGTAGGGTCCATATAACATTGGCTTAACCCTTAACGCTCGCTCCCGAGCGTAGCGAGGGATTGGCGCGCTTCTTGCGTAAAGGAGCGAAGCGACTCGCAAGAAGCGTGACAAAGAGCGTTATAGGGTTGAAGCATTTGTTAGCTGCCAATACTTTATTATAGTATAGTAATATGTTTTCATATTAAGCATTATGCTTTTCATAATCTTCTCGTAATAATGCATAACTACATGAGTCTTTCCATACTCCTTCTTTATACTCAGTCTGCCTAAAGTGCCCTTCTTCTATGAATCCAAGTTTCTTTAGTAATCTTCTTGATGCTTCATTATCATAATCAGTTGAGGCTTGTATTCTGTTCCTTTTCATCGTTTCAAACATGTATTTTACTATTTCTGATACAGCTTCATAGGCATACCAATTTCTTCGATACATAGGCCCTATTGCATATCCTATTTCATTCTTTTCATTATTATGATCCCAATACATTATTGCTATTTCGCCAATTACTATTTCTCCTAAGAGTATCAATAATACTGAGTATCCATTTTGCTTATTGAATTCTGTAATATTTTCTTTCAAATATGTTTTAAGTTCATCCTTTGTATTTTGTTTCTTTATATAGGAAGTATAAATGCTCGGGTCAGATCTAAACTCAAATACTTGATCGAGGTATTTATCTGAGTATTCTCGGATAACAAGTCTTTTTGTCTTAATATCTTGAAATGACATGATTTAAACTCTAATACCTTTATTATTTTACAAATGCCCAAGCGCCGAAGGCGTCCAGCTAACATTTTCGCTTAACCTTTAAATCCGTCCTGAGCGTAGCGAAGGATTGGCGCGCATTTTGCATTGTTGTTCCTGCAAAATGCGTGACAACAGGATTTATAAGGTTGAAGCGGGTGTTAGGTCTCTCAGTTTTCTTCTGATTGTGATTTATCTTTTAAATACTTTGTATAGATTGCAGTTGCGGGATTATCTGGTGAAACATCAATTGTCAGTACTTTTTCATCTTGTCCAGAATATTTTGCTATGCCCCTTCTTATATAATATTTTACTTCCCCTATATCAATATCTTGTCCCAAAATACTATACGTATGGCTCACAGAAAGACAAATATCAAAATCTTTTCCAGATTCAGTTTTAACTATTTTATCTGCAGTTTCAGCATCGATATCTGAAAGCTCAAAGCTTCCTGTTATTCCCCTATTATATCCATTTTTTATTATATTGTACAATTCTTCAATATCTTTTATATCTTCTATTTTTAGCCCGTTTTTAGGTATCAAAAGAATAATATTTGTTTCTTTTTGAATAAATGCTGCTTTTTCAAATATGCTTAACCATTTATTATCAGGATTTAGTATATTATTTTTATTAAGCTTTGCAGATAGTAATTTTAAATTTGTTTTTGAATCATGTATTTTTATTGTATCTCCTTTATCAAAGGAATTTAAAAATCTGAAATACGTAAATACTTCAAATACACTAAATTCTGATAAATCATTCTTTATTCTACAAGAAATATTCATATTCTCTTCAATATTTATAGTAAGATCTAATTCAAAAGGCGATTGTGTATTATCATGTTTTAGACAAATAGCTTTTTTTCCTATTGATTGAATTGAAAATTCAAGATTTTTATAATCAGCAATAATGGTACTATTTTGAAATAGTAGCAAATCAAGAAATACTTTTCTAGGATTTATTACAGGACCGAGAACTATTTTTTCAATATTTACATTTGGATTAAAATATTCTAGAACTTTTGGAAATACAAAAGAAGAAATGTATTTTTTTGGTATTTCAACTCTAGTTCCTTTATTCAAAAAATCTTCATATTGTAACTTAGCCTTTTCTCCTTCTATATCTTTTGGAAAGCTTAGCGAAAAAGCGCCACTTAAGTTTTCTGGATCACCTGATCCATCAATCTCTATCCCAATCTGCCGAGCACTTCCATCTCTTTTAAGCGATATACTCTTTATTATTTTTTTTGGGTCAAATATTTCTAACGCTTGAATTAATGCATCTGTACTATTTGGCATAATTTTGTATTCGATTAAATAATCTATTAATGTATTATAGTCAAAATTTGTTACTACATGACTATTTACTTTATCTGATATAGTAGCTGCAAGTGCATTAGTCATTTCTTTTTTTTGTTGGCAGTTAGTTACTATTATACATCGGTCTATTTTTTGCTCTTCTAATATTGCCTCATCTATAAATTTGCTTCCAAAAGCTTGTTGTACTTGTATTACAATATCAGTAAATGATCCTTTACCATTTACTTTTCCATTAATGGCACCAACTTTTACAATTACAGCATAATTTTCTCTCTTCCTAAAATCATTATTTTTCCACATGACAATATCTTTTCCTAATTCACCAGAACCGCCATGATAATGTGTAATATTTTGGAAACCCATTTTTTGAAACAATGGTATTAATGCTTTTTCACGAAAAGTATTTTCATTCATCTCATTAATCCATTTTTCGATAATTTTTCTTTCGATCATATGTTTCTCCTTCATTGCGCGAAGCGTCGACCTAACATTGGCTTAACCTTTAAAGCCTGCTCCTGAGCGAAGCGAAGGATTGGCGTGGTTTTTGCGTGATCTTCTCGCAAAAACCATGACAAAAGGCTTTATAAGGTTGAAGCTTTTGTTAGATTATTTTTTTTACTGGATTACTCAATACTCCACCTGTTTCATTATCAATTAGCAAATGATTGTAAATCCTAATAATCTCATTAATTAACAAAACAACATGAAACTTTTTACCTAATACTTCGAATTCTTCAGTATCTGTAAAATAAGCTCTAAAAAATTTACAATTTTGATGATTTTCATCTGGCTTCTTCCCAACGTAATTAGGGAAAAATTCTCCTGCAATCGGCTTTTGAAGATATAAATCTAAATTTTCATCAAAATGTTCTATAGCATTTCTTAATTCTCTATTCTTTAATGGATTATTTTCAGACATATCAAAATATTCTCTTAAATATTCTCCTCTTTTCTGAAATATTTCATTTTTATTTTTATCCTTATTATATGAAGGCCAAAAATATCTTGAAAGTGCTGCTGCTTGCTGAATAATGTTTTGGAATTGATCTAAATAATCATTTACCCCAAAATTATAAAGTATTGGATCTTTTCGTTTTATGGTTATCATCTCATGAGAATTTCTTACTGATTCACATATAGTAAGCATGCTTTCAATATAAAATACTTGGCATGGAGGCCATTCTTTAATCATATTCATATTTTTTCCTATATATATTTACAAATATTGAATAGCAAAACCATTTAAAACTCTATTATAATCAATTAATACTACTTTATTCATTTTTCCTGGCGCTGAAAGCATCAATCTAACATTAGCACTAAAAGGTTTAGTATGTATCTTTTGGCGCCGAAGGCGTCAATCTAACATTGGCTTGACCCTTAACGCCCGTTCCTGAGCGAAGCGAAGGATTGGCGTGGTTTGTGCATTGTTGTTCTGCACAAACCATGAAAAAGGGCGTTATAGGGTCGAAGCAGGTGTTAGGTGCTTTTCTTTCCTAAAAATGATCTTAAATTCCTTTTTGCATTTCTACTATTTTCTTCATAATCTTAATGATCTTTTTTAATTTTAGCTTTCTACTATTACTCTTCGGCTTAACATTATTTAATTTTTTGTTTCTCTGTTATACTTTATTATTCTTTTAATGATCTCTATCTTTTATAGTTCTCTTAATGGTCTTCATCTTCATTCTAACATTAATAATCTTGCTTTTTTCTAATAGTCTTCAGAATAATCTTCAGAATCTTATTTTTCAGTAGTTCTCTTAATGATCTTCTTCCCCCGGGCGCGGAGCGCCCCACCTAACATTGGCTTGACCCTTAATGCCCGCTCCTGAGCAAAGCGAAGGATTGGCGTGGTTTGTTGTATTTCGTCAAGCCGAAATACCCCAAAAAATCGTACAAAAATACCCATCAGCTCGTGGGTAGTTTTACCTGGCCTTTCTGCCGCATGAGGGCGTGCTTCATCCTATAGCTTTCACCCTCAAAGAGAAGAATATGACCATGGTGGGCAAGCCTGTCGATCATCGCAGCAGCCATCTGATCGTCAGTGAAGATCGTTCCCCACTTTGAGAATTCTAGGTTGGTCGTGAGAATAACGCTTCGGCGCTCATAGGAATCCGCAATTATCCTGAACAGGAGCTGAGCTCCTTGCCGGTCAACAGGAACATAACCCCATTCGTCAATGATCAAAAGATCAGCTCTTGCAATGGACTTTATAAGCCGCTCTAGTGATCCTTCCTTGAGGGCTTCGGAAAGCTTCACCACGAGTTCCGCCGCGGTAAAGAATCTGGTGCGGAAGGAGCGGGAGCACGCGGCGACGCCGAGGGCTGTAGCAAGATGTGTCTTCCCGGTTCCAACCGGGCCATAGAGCACCAAGTTTTTCTTCTCGGCGACAAACTGGGCAGTCATCATCTCCTGCTTCAAAAGCGCCGGCGGCAGCTTTACACAGGAGAAATCAAAGCCCTCGAACGTTTTGTAGACGGGAAAGGCCGCTTCGTGGAGGAACCGCGCCTTGCGGACGTCGTCGCGGTTGGCCATCTCCCGCTTCAGGATCTTCAGGAGAAACTCTTCCTGGGGTGCCTTGGCCTCTTCCTCGCAGATCTTCACCGCAGTCTGACTGAAGGCCATTTTGCGCAGCAGCACGGAGATTTCATTCCGCAGTTCGGCACGATTGACGCGCGCTTTCCTCATGACACGGTCTCCGGACTACTTATAAGGGCGCGATCGTAGGCGCCGAGGTCGGGGCCCTCGGAGGGAATGCCGTGAAGCCCGTCAAAGGCGACCCTGGAAGCCACCGCCCCAAGGCTGAAACTGTCCAGCCGGCCTCGGGCAATCGCTTCCTCGAGCGAAGTCATGGCGACGTCGAACCCGAAGGTCGTGCTGCTTTTCACCAGGACTTTCAGCACCTTGCGCAGATCTGGTTTCGGCAACTCGTCCATCGCCGCTCGTACAGTGTCTTCGACGCCCGCCCTAAAGGCACTGTTGATCCATGCCCCAGGCTTCTTCATGAGGGTTTCAAGGCTTGTCCGATAATCGCAGCTGTCGCTCCGCTCGTCGCCATAGATTCGACGGTGAACACTAAGCGGCGCTCCGTCGCTGCGGTACACGACGAGCTCATGCGCCTTGAGCCCTACGGTCACTTCGCTGTTTCCGCATTCAGGAGCGCTCGAATACCAATGCTTCCCGTCAACGCAGAATTTTCCGTAGCCATCGGTGGGAACCCGCTCGAAGCGCTCGACGTTGAAGCTTCGTGCCGGCAAAGCCCCTAAAGAGCGCCGTTCTTCTTCGAATAGTTCGGCAATGCTCTGGCCTTTCTTGTAGTGCGGCCGTTCATGATCGTTTGCCGCTTTTTCGAGCAGCTCCTTGTTCCAAGCCTCGAGGCTGTCCACGACCGGCAAGGGGACGAAGAAGTTCCTTCTCGCATAGCCGATCTTGTTTTCGACATTCCCTTTTTCATGGCCTGAAGCAGGATTGCAGAAGCTGACTGCAAAGCCGTAGTGGCATTTAAACCGAAGGAAAAGCTGGCTTAGCGTCACTCGGTCGCGTACCCGCCTGCCTACGCCTGTTGCGTTGTCGAACACGATTCTGGCGGGAACCCCGCCTATGTGGCTGAAGATGTCTTTGAGCCCCTGAGACACGCATTCGGCGGTCTCGCCGCCGAAGCACTGGGTAAAACCGGCATTGCTGAAGGGAAAGGTCAAGGCCAGGTATTTGACGGTCCGTCGAATGCCGGCCTCGATCAGCTCCGCCTCGCCGAAATCGGCTTGAGCCTCGCCTTTTGACCAAACGAGTTCAAGGAAGCCTTCTGACTCTTTCCTGGCCGCTTTCCGCCGTTTGACGTAGCGCTGCACCAAGGGGTATGAGCAATTGTAGTCGCCAGGGTGCTCTTCCAGAAGCCTTGTATGGATTCTCATGGCCGTATGGCGCTGTTTGAAGCGCATCTTCAGGTCTTCGGCGAGCCACTGATCGATAATCGACTTCCAAGGATCAAGCTTCGAAGGAAGCGGCGCCTGCAGCTCGGCAGGGGCGCTGAAATCCTCCTGCTTCATGTACTTTGCCGTTGTTTTTCGATTGATTCCTAGGCGTTCCGCGATCTCGCAGGGACCTAAGCCCTGCCTCTGCAAGTCTTTGACTTGATCAATCTGGTTCATGTGGAGCATTCCCTCCTCCCTGCTGGATTAATCCTACAGGGTTTTCATCGCCGTTTCCTCCCCACGATTTTCATGAGTAATTCCGACGATTTTTCCGTCCATTCCAGTTTGATCTTTTGGGGTATTTCTAGATTACGCTACATAATCCATGCTGTTCGAAACACGCCAGGACAGTACCTTGCGACTATAGATATCCATAATAGCTGCTAGATAGACATAGCCTACGTCATGAAGTTTTATATAGGTCAGATCAGTGCACCAAGCTTGGTTCGGATACCTGATCTCTTTACCGCGCAGCAAGTATGGATATACCGGATTCATCGGATGCTTTACGCTTGTGTTTTTCTTTGCCTGCAATGCTTTTATATGCAAGGTATGCATGATTCTTCTAACTTGTTTCTCGGTCAATGTTGCTTTACGTTCCTGCAATTCCAAAGCAACCTTTCGATAGCCATAGAAGGGCCTTGTTTCAGAGATATGTCGTATTGCCGAATAATGTTGTTCATGGAGTCGCTTCCGTGGCCTGGCACGATAGTATACGCAGCTGCGAGGGAGATTGAGTAAAGCACACTGCGTTCGTACCGACAATTTAGGCTCCTTGGGCTCTATTAGCCGGGATCTTTTCCGTACAGCTGTTTGTACTTTTTTTTTAACCACTCGTTCTGGTATTGCATTTCACCCAGTTGGCGGAACAATTCTTCTTTTTCCTTTTTCAGCTGATTGTACTCTTCATCCTTTTTATTCTTTCGCTCAAAGATCGCTGCCGACTGTTCTTGAAGCTTTTTCTTCCAGGCACTGATCTGATTCGGATGGACTTGGTACTTTTCAGCCAATTCCTGGAGTGTAAGCTCCTCTTTTACCGCTTCTAAGGCTACCGTTGCTTTGAACTGCTCATCGAACCGCTTCCTCATGGTGGTCTCTCCTTTTTATAGGATATTCCACCTTATTCAGTTTCTGTAGTGGTCCTGTCCGATGGGCTCAGCATAGATATTGTTGTAGCGGCAATTGGAAAGCCTAACTTTGTTAAGGCAAATTGGATTAAGAATGGGGCAGTAATAGTAGATGCAGGATATCATCCTGGTGGAATAGGGGATGTTGAGAAAGAAGCATATGCGAAAGCATCAGCATATACTCCTGTTCCTGGAGGAGTAGGTCCGATGACAATTGTGACACTTATGTGTCAAACGGTTGAATCAGCAGAAATAAAACTAAGCACCTAACACCCGCTTCAACCTTATAAATCCTGTTGTCATGGTTTTTGCGAGAAGATCACGCAAAAACCACGCCAATCCTGAGCTATCGCTCAGGACGGATTTAAAGGTTAAGCGAAAATGTTAGCCAGACCCTTCGGGCAGAATATTGAAGAAAAAGTATATTTAGCTACTTTCTAATTTGAGATTAAAAAAGATATAAGGATAATATTATTTACTCAGGTTTATTATTGGGAGAAAATAAATAGCATGAAATTAAAGCTATCTTTGTATGTTATTTTTATTATTTTATTAGTGAATCCATTTATTTCTTTCGCAAGTGATAATGCATTCCTTAATTCTCATATAAAAGGCAATGTTCCAGATGAATCTGATTTTAAAACTCTTCTTAGTAGAGATTTAAATAATTATTTTAGTAATTCACTAAAAAAATCAATTAATACAGAATATGTATTATTAAGAGATGGCCCAACACAGAGCGGGGTTGCATATCCTAAGTATTATCTGTGGGTTAAATGTTATAATGTTGACAACCTAATCATTGAAGGTGCCGTACGAATTGCTGCAATCGAAAAAACACATTTCGAAATAACAAATTTTGTATCACTAGAAGATATTAGAAAAGGGAAAATAAATATTAATGAGATATTTCCAATGCCAGTATGTAAAGTAATAAGAACATATATAAATAAATAGAAGATGGCTAACACCCGCTTCAACCTTATAAGCCCTTTGGCACGATTCTTGCGAGATTCTGTAAAGTAGGAGCGGCAACGTAAAGTGGTGCAAGAATCGCGCCAAACCTGAGCTATCGCTCAGGTCGGGCTTAAAGGTTAAGCGAAAATGTTAGGTTGACGCCTTCGGCGCAAAAAGATACATGCTGAATTATTAATGGCCAATGTTATATTGGAGAAATAATGGAAGATACAATAATAAAAACCAGCAGATTAATACTGCGATATCAAAGAAAGTCCGACATTAAGTTCTTGGTATACTTGTGGATGGATGAAGAAATGACAAAGTATACAGGTGGACCGCGAGATAAGTTAAAATTGATTGAAGAGTTTAGAAAGGTAGCAGAAGATCCAAAGAAAGAAGAGTATGATCTCTGGCCAATAGAGCTTAAAAACACTCATGAATTAATAGGTCATGCGGGATTTATTCCAAAAGAGATAAAGGGGAAAGAATATATAGAGATAAATTATTATATAGATAAAACAAAATGGAATAAAGGATATGCAAAAGAGATATCAAAAGCATTAATTGAATATGCTTTTAAAGAAAAGAAATTAGATAAAGTAATAGCAATCATAAATCCTGAGAATGAAGCATCAAAAGAAGTAGCAAAATCGATAGGAATGAAGTATTGGATGAATGAAGAAAGATCAGGTAAGGTAAAGAGCATATATATACTAATACATTCACAAGTAAGAAAACATATGATATACTATAGCCATGAAAGTAAACGATGGGCGACGCTTATCACATGAAGCGCTTGAACAGATAAGAATTACCTGTGTAAAGCGTGTTGAAGCTG
>Ga0074193_1003694_pt1 | contig 10769 bp, 6 predicted proteins | sample EPASupsiteHSE605_FD_64523 | JGI IMG/M metagenome (GOLD analysis project Ga0074193, IMG submission 64523) | Bioremediated contaminated groundwater from EPA Superfund site, New Mexico - Sample HSE6-05 | ecosystem: Environmental > Aquatic > Deep subsurface > Groundwater > Contaminated ...
TAGATTCAGGTTCTAGTGCTCGCAAGGGCATGGAGGTTCAAGTCCTCTCGACCGCACCATAAGCTGATTAACGTGATTTCCGTAAGGGAGTCACGTTTTTTGCTGTTTCACACACAAACCCACTAATCATCACACTTGAGTGCTTTTTTAACGGGGTCTAGTGCTGTTTTTTTACGGGGGAACACCGTGTATCTAGTGCTTATCTATAATTTACACATAAAATTCACGAGATGACAAGAGTTAATTTGTTACAAATTATTAACGTTGTACGATGAGCACTTCCAAACTCCCTACGTAAGGTGTGACATTCGAGTCGTTGATAATTCCCATTGGATGTTAACTCATCTGCCCCATACGGTTACTTTAGTTTAGTAAAGTGAGAAAGCAGTCGATAACTGGAGGTAATCAGCCCAGGTCAGCTGCTTTCACTTTAATAAAACAAAGTTAAATATATTCCTTTTTCTTGATAAATTTTATCACTAATAATAAATGTCTTTATCCGACATGCTCAACTTATGGATATGTTAATTTTGTTTTGATCTAGATGCTACGTCTATAATATTCACTTAAGATATCTAACCTTCTTAAAAGAGAAGTTATTCTGGTGCTTCCTTGTTGATTTAGCCTATCAAACTCAAGTAATTCATGTTCAGTTATATTAGTTACATTATTCTTTCTTAACTCTTCAAACTGCAAAAAAAACTCTCTCAATTGTCCTGTATTTTCATGTACAAATCTTGAGAGAAATAGGTAGTAAAGCAAAATCATTCCACTTCGGTTTAAAAGAGGATCTTGGGCTCGAAATACCGTACACATCATCTTCAATCTATCTGAAACTAAAGTTATTGTATCTTTAATAGTTGGGTTTGATTCCATATTAGAAAAAAACAAACCATCTATATTCTTCTTAGTTAGATTTGGTATGCTTGATGATATCTTTAAGGAGTATTCAATCAGTAATAACTTTGAGTATATATCAAAATGTATACCATGCTTATCTTTAATATAAACATATTCTTTAAAAAATTGATTATTATTAATTTCATTTTCTATATGATTGGATAGAAAACCACTAATAGCTCTACGAATCTCAGGATTCTTTATAGATACTCCCGAATTTAATCTTCTGAACATGGTCTTTACAATAGAAATATTATCCGTTATAACATAGACTACATCTAATTTATATTTATCAAATTTAGTCCGAACAGATGGGAATGAATTTGCAATATCCTTATAATACATGCCCCTAATATCAATATCATTTGTATTCAGGAACTGGAAGTCATCACTTAGTGGCCATTTATTATTCATGAATTCAAATATAGCATGTATTCTTTGCTTACCATCTATAATTGAAAAATATTTCTTTGAATTATTTGCCACTGGGTTATTATCATTAGTATTATAATGAAAATAAAACTTCGGGATATCAAATTCGTTGAAGATACTGTCGATCAATAGTTGTTTCTCACTTTTATTCCACACAAAGCCAGGTCGTTGATACTTAGGTTCAAATTCAATAGAATTCTTTTCTTTAAACCAGTCATAAATAGTTAATGGTCCATTAGGAAAATCACCAACGGGTATAATTTTATACATACGTTTTCACCTCATTTACTTTTTAAATTTATATTCAATCATTATATCTTTTGCTATAGAATCCAAATCGGGATAAATTGTAGCATAGGTAATTCCTAAATTAAAAAGTTGTTCTTTAATATGATCAATTTTTGTTGGTTCTATTAAAATTTGCTCAAGATATTCATTACAATCAGTTATCTTTTCTAATGGTGTAGTGTTTTTTGGTGGGAATAGTGTAAATACACCTTTTTGAGCATTTATTCTGGAACTATTTAAAGGGCCTCTTATAGCAATAGGATGATCTGGAGGATATATCTGTGAATAATCATAATAATTACTTATAATATCACTGATCCCTGATTTACTTGTGATATTTGGTATCTCATACTTTTCATCATAAGAAACGAATTTTTTGTTAAGGTCAATTGGGTTAATGCACCAAATAACCGGTCCATCATCTGGAAAATTAGGATCTTTCACATATTCGTGATCTAAAGCAAAAAACAAAGCTGCTAAAGGACTTTCTGACCAGTCCAGTAGACGAGTCGGTGCAGTATAGTGTTGCATAATAAAAAACCATTCCCAATCGGATTGGGGTAAGCTTTTAAGGTAAGGTATTGCTCTAGATTTAAACTTATTTAGAAAAACAACTTCACACTCAGGAACGTAGCCTGGTCTATAAATACTAGGAGAAAGTTGATATTTCTTAAATAGCCCCTGTCCCCTAAACCATGTATATTTTTTAACATTTAACTTATCGATCTCTTTTATATATTCGTTGAGGTTTTTAATTATTTTGGGAGTCTTACTAAACACAAAATCATCTCGTTCCACAAAATATTTTATATTGATACTGATTTCTACATTAACCTCAGAAATGCCTTTATATAAAATAGAATTTATAGAAGTATCTAATTAATATTTACGTTATAACTTAGTGTCGTATAAATTGAATTATACGACACTTAATGCTATAATAAAACCCTAAACATAGCAAAAGAGGTGCTCCAATGAACGGAAAAAGTGTCGTAAAAGTCTTCGATGATTTTCTGGTTCACATTTTGGACAAAGGCAAAAGTCAATTGACAGCCAAAAACTATAGGCACACACTAGAAATGTTCAACGAATGGCTCATTGACAACGATGGAGATCTGGCTAAACTGACAAGAGTCGATGTTCAGTTATTCATTCAATCCCTAGAAGCCAAAGGCAACAGTGCCAACACTATTAATAACCGATTTGCAGCCATCTCTCAATTTGCTCGTTTCATCGGTAGTCCCAATATAACCGAGAATATCAGAGTGCCACAAGTCCGTCAAGCTAAGAATATTGCTCCTGAATCGTTAGAACGTATTGAACGGAATAATCTTCTTCGTGGAGTTGAGAGAAACGATAATCCCCGTGATGTAGCCATTGTGAACCTACTTATTCGAACTGGCATCCGTGTGTCTGAGCTGGTAGCACTTGACAGATCGGACGTTGTTACGGGAGAACGTTCTGGTTCTATTACCGTACGTAATGGCAAGGGGAACGTATCAAGACGTGTACCTCTGTCAACTGAGGCACGTTTATACTTGTCTAAATATCTTGCTACTAGAAATGATAACGACCCAGCATTGTTCCTCTCGAATTACCGACAAAGGATCAGTGTGAGGGCAGTTCAGCATATGTTAAGCAATTACGGAGTTCATCCTCATGCTCTTCGTCACACTTTTGCCAAGGAATTAGTAAGCAAAGGGGTCGATATTTCAACTGTGGCTGATCTCTGTGGTCATGCTGATATAAATGTTACACGGAGGTATTCCAAGCCTACTGAAAGAGATTTAGAGGCAGCTATTGATAAGGCATTCTCCTGATGGGGGAATGTCTCTTCTCTTTAAGAATTTATATAGTAGGTTGGGGGAGCCACCGTCAGCTAAGATATGTACTATCCTTTTTCCATATGTGCCTGATGTTAGAAAAAGCTAGACTCTACATCATCATATTGAGAGGGTTATAACCGTCCGGCAGAGGTGTGCCACCCTATTATTACGTCGGATAAAAGATTGATTGCATGTTGGCTAGATATTTATATCAACTATTTTTCCCGGATTAACTATATTTTTCAGTTGTGAAATAAGTCGTATTGTTCAGCACTGAGAAGGATTTCTCAAGAAATTGTAGAATGAGTATAGTTTAACAATTTATTGAAGAAGAGAGGGTTTACATGCCCACCTACAATTTTTTAAATTTATCTCCCATAGAGTTTGAGGAGTTAACTCGAGACCTTTTACAAGCACATCTTGGGATTTATTTAGATAACTTCACTGCAGGAAGGGATTCCGGTATTGATTTAAGACACTCCACGGATGATGATGGTACCTTAATTGTTCAATGTAAAAGGTATCAAACCTATAGGCAATTAAAAGCAAACCTAAAAGAAGAAATGGAAAAGGTTAAAAAACTGGATCCGGATAGTTACATTATTTCAACTAGTGCAGGATTAACACCTGCAAACAAAGATGAAATGATCAAATTGGGGTATGGTTACATCAAAGATGGAGAAGACATTTTTAGCAGAGAAAACCTAAATAATTTACTTGGACTATATCCAGAGATAGAAAGACGTCATTTCAAACTTTGGTTATCTAGCACAGAGATGCTACAGTCGATAATTAACTGCAGTATTATAAATAGGTCTGATTTTACTGAAGATGAAATTAATAATACTATACAAAGATATGTTCCTAATAATAGTTTCAATGATGCCATTCAGATTCTTCAAAAATATAACTACGTCATTGTATCTGGTAATCCTGGAGTAGGAAAAACAACTTTAGCTAAAATGCTTATTTTTAAATATATGGAAAAAGGGTATCAGGTAGTCGAAATATCAAATGATATCGAGGAAGGTGAAAAAATCTTTCGGAAATCTGATAAACAAGTTTTTTATTACGATGATTTCTTGGGTAGTAATTTTTTGGATAGGAGTTTGAATAAAAACGAAGATAGTAGATTAGTAAAATTTATTAAAAAAATTAAAAGCTCTGATAATAAAAAGTTAATAATGACAACAAGAGAATATATATTAAATCAGGCTAGATTGAAATATGAAAAATTAGATAGTACAAATATCGAAATAGGAAAATGTATTATTGATTTAGAAAAGTACAGTAAATTAATTAAAGCAAAAATACTGTATAATCATCTGCTTTTTGCCGGTTTGCCAAAAGAATATACAAATAATATTTTAACGGACAGAAAATACAAGTTAATTATTCAACATAAAAATTATAATCCAAGGGTTATAGAATACATGACATTTGGATTAAATCAAGAAGTTATCAAACCAGACTCATATTTTAAGTACTTTATTGATAATCTAAATAACCCTATAGGAATTTGGAAACATGCATTTGAAAACCAAATATCGGAAACGTCAAAATACGTTTTATATATAGTTTTATTATCTGGCTATATATTTGAACAAGACTTAAAGCCTTTCTTCGAAAGTATTATAAAAAACGAATCAGAGAAGTATGGCCTTGAAGCAAATAGAAGTGAGCTTAATAAATGCCTCAGGGAATTGGAAAACACATTCATCAAAATCCAGAAAGATTATTATGGAAATAACTATGTTGTGTTTCAAAACCCTTCTATAAGTGACTTCCTCCTAAATACCCTTAAAGAGGACTTAGCTTTAATAGAAAGTTTGTTTATTGCTTGTCCTTTTTTTGACTTTATGTTTAATATTTTTCATACGAGTAAACTCCATCCGAATGAAAAGAGAATCCAACTCCAAGGTAAGTTGTTGCTAATTTTCGAAGATTTAGTTTTAACTAAGTTCGATATACTCTCTGACCGAATAAAGTACAACTTAATGGATGACCTACAAATAATTGGAAGACGTTCTGAAATAAATATCCTGAATAGGTTGTTAAAATTGTCCACATTTTTCGAGTTAACAGCCAGCTTAAATGTTGTAGAGTTTATTACCAATAAACTCTATACTATAGATATCAGTGCCATTAATGGTGAAGATAAAGAAACTTATATAGAACTTATTAAGAATTTAGCTAATGTAATACCGTTTGATGAGAATAAAATAATATCTGAATTTTATAGGGCAACTGAAACCATTCAAGAACTACGAGAGTTCAGTAAATTTGGAGAGATATTTTCAGAAACTTATGAGGATTTCCTTCTTGAAAATGACTCAAGTATACAAAGTAAAGCAGAAGTAATGATTCGATGGCAGTTCATCGAGTTAGATAAAGACAGTGAAGAAGACCTTAAAAATTTTCTTGAGGATATGGAAACAATTGAGAGTCAACTGGGGTATGATTTAACTGAACAAAAGGAAGAAGTAAAGGAGTTATTAGTAGGCTCCGATGAATATGAACCAGATGAAGATGATAGGGATTATTACCGGGGAGATACTGGACATCGAGACGATGAGGATACATTTATCGACGAAATGTTTATGACATTGAAGGATTTTTAAATTTGTTTAATCCTCTTTCTATCTAAGCCACCCCTTGCTAAGAAACACCCCCCATGCCATATTACCTATGCCTGGTGCAGGGAAAATACGTACCCTACTATTTAGACACGACCCTTCTCGATTTAGTCGAAAGTACAGGCTTCACTTGTACTATGAACGTGTATAGGGCCACCCCATTTATATGATCTCTAATTAAAGAAAAGTGGGTTGCAATTTTAAAATTTTCTGAGTTAAAAAATCGGCTCCCCTCCGTCAAACTTTCAATTAATCTAGAACACTGCACTCAACATAAAAATTAGTCACCTCCTAGCAATGTTAGCTTGTGGGTGACTTTTGGATTCTATGACATCCCGAAACACAATTTCACACAATTTCTATATTCTCCATAATATGCCATACGACAAATTAATAAACATTACTCTTAAGGAATAAATTTAGAAGTTTTTTCTATCAATATTATCCATTACTATCCTTTCAATCTTGTGTGGTTCTTCACACTCAACATCATTTGCTCTGAAATCACATCTTGGGCAATCAAATTTTAGTTCGTCGTAAAAACTCGTGTATTTTATCAATGGTGTATCACATGTTGGGCAATGAGCAGTCAAATCGGAAATACCCCAAGCTCTTTCCGAATTACTCCATTTCCAGTTCCAAGACCATCTCCATTGTTTGAATCTTCCTTCTCTATAATTACAAAAGTCTGGTCTAAATGCTTCTTCTGGTTTAAAATTGGCAATTTTATATATAATTACAATTATAACAATTAATGTTATTAGCCACCATACTTTAAGATTAAAAGTCAAAGCAGAAATGATGAAATTCCAAAATCCCTTTACAATCTGCCAAATAGTGCTAAGCATTGGCTTATTTTTGAAATAATCATATCCCATTGTAAAAAGAATACCTAGGGTTGCACACAATATTGCACCTTTTGCCCAGTCCTGAGTTATCCAATTTTTAGCTTTCATCTTATGAATCCTCTTTTTCGTAATTGTACTTCCTCATCAGAGGCTAGCTTTAACTTATTTCTGCCCTGCTTGTGATGTGCTGTTGTTATTATAGCCCTAGCCGTTTTTATATGTCTTTTTCTCTTAAGGTTATTCCAAGCAATTGTAACATATTTCCTACGGACCCCTCCTGTTAATTTAATGTTGCTCTGTAGGTAGAAGGCTCTAACTTGTATTTCCCATCAAAAATATTTTTTACGATTTCAACTTCAATATCTTCAGTGTTTTTGGCAAATATGTTTTTAACACGATAAATATAATAATTCATTCCTTTTTCCATAATCTCGGTTGCTCTACTAATCTCGTTAACAGTTATTAGAAAGTCATCCTCAATAGTTGATGTTGTCTTAACTTCAATATGTATCTTATTTCCTTTATCATCATAAGAAAGAATATCATATCCGTTTTTAGGGTTAAGGGCAGGTGTATTGTCAATCAGTTCATAATATTTTGTTGTTATATGCTTTTTCTTCTCACTTTCATAAACAAATGCTTCACCTAGCTTGCCGATTTCCATAAATAGTTCATGTAATTTCGTATAATCAATGTTATGATTTAACTGTTTTTTTAGTTCTTCGAATGTGTTAATGACTGAAGAGATGTCTATTTTTTCTTCATCAGTGAAAAAATCAATGAAGTAATTTCCAATACTATTTATTTGGTTTTTTTTTATATCGTAGACATTTTTGAAGCAGGCATTACAAATAAGCCTATCATTAAGTCCTTTCCATTCATTAAGCAAAGCCAAACTCATTTCTCCACACATAAAACATTTAATAAGGTTTTGTTTTCTTGCATTTTTAACTGTTTGAGGTTTAAGCTTTATTCCAACCAGACGACCAAGTTTATCTATGATATCTCCAGAAGTGTTAAACCCTGTAAAATGTGCTCTTCTATTTAAGTACCTAAATAAACTATCATACCTTTCTGGTATTATATATTCATTGCCGTCAGGTGTAACGATGTTACCGTCTGAATAACATGAGCTATCTATTTCATTTTTTAGCTCCATCACCTCACAATCAGTATGAAATAACATAAACCAAATAAATGACATTTTTAACATTTCCATATTATCAGAGTAGTCTTTACTCATTAACGTCTCTATCTTATCAATCTCTTCAAAAGTTAAGGCAGGTTTATATTCTTTTATTTCTCTATTTTTCTTTAATTTTTGCTCGTACCTTTTAACCAATTCATGTTTTAACCATAAATTAGAGAAGCCGTCTGGATTATCTAGAAAATCGAATGCAAATAAATAACGAAAAAATGCTTGTCTATACCTGAGTTGAGTTTTATTTGTGGCTTTGCTATATATAGCTTCAATTTGTTTATAATCCTCAATAGTCAACTTACTAGGATCATTTTTAGCTAGTTCGTCTTTCAACATAACATTGATTGCACTAATATAATTTGCTTGACTTCCTTTTTTATAAGTTTCTAAAAAAAGTCCAATTAATTCCTTGGTATTTTCTGTTACCTCATTCATGGAAAAAACTCCTTTAAATAATCTCTCTTTAACGGTTATCTAACCCCATGTCTTAAGAGAGGCCCTTTTAATTCCCGAACAGGCTATAAACCTTTTTTCCAATCGTGCTACAGTCAATTCTATATACTTACATATTCTACATTTACCTACATTTACCTGCGAAAACTAGGAATTTATAATGTTAAATATGTCCATGAAAAAAGATGCCCGTTAATCAGACATCTAGATTGGAATAATGGCAACCCCTGTTTTACAAACCAGTTTGCATATTTGCTACACCTTGTTTCACAGTATCAAAAATGATATGCCTTGAAAGGTGCTAACAAGAGAATGACTGTTATTCACCGTTGCCAAAATTCTAGCAGCCTCTCAGAAACCTAACTAGCAATCACACCTAACAACTGTTGTATAGCAAAAAAAGAAGGCATGTTTTATCATCATGCCCGACATTGTCTTAACCGTTAATTTTGTTACATGACAAAACAAAATTCGTGCTAGATTTAGACCAATGTCTAGACCATAACTGCTTTACACAGCTTAAAGCTGCCGAGCAGTCGTCCTAAAGGACTCCTTTACTCGGACCTTCTGGAAATGTGTTTATATTTTTGAGGTTGATTTTGAGCTTGTTTTCACCTTAGTACCTCAAACCTGCCTGTACCAAGGGTTTCAGGCCAAGTCGTAATTTTCTCCATATAATTAGTAACTAACGATAAGAAATACGAGATGAAAGTTCTGGACTAATTGATCAAATTGGAGGGGACAGTGAGGCTTTAGCCGAACTTCCACTCAGAATCAGAGATTTTCAGGCAGCAGTTCTAGCATTAACTACAATCCATTTGTGTTCAATTTCGATTAGTCCAGCCATTTCCATTTCGATTATCTCTTTATCCTTTAGATACTTGGACATGTTACCATCTTTTTTCCAACCTAGCAGGACATACAATTCATCCTTTAAATAACGTCTTGGAGGTAGGGTACGTAATAAGGTTGCCAACTTGCTAGCTTTACTTTCCTTTAGTTCTGTTTGATTGTCGGTTTGTTTGTACTCGATGTCTAGTTGTACTGCTTCTCCAACCTTGACATTCTTTAGTTCACTCATTACAGCATCAAAAACGGCAGGGTCACCGTGGACTACGAACATTTCTGCATACATCGTAACTTCTCGGTTAATCCGTTTAATTGCTTGGTAGACTTCTGACACCATACAACCAAAACGAATATCCTCGAACATGCTATTTTTAAATTGATACTTGCCAGGGGAACCAAGCATCGAAAGCTTGTGAGTACGGATCGTCGATTGAGCAAAGTAGCACCAAAAGAGTGGATAAATTTCCATCGGGATATTCGGGCTAGCAATCACCCAAACTTGATTGAACTCCCTCCAGTAGTTTTTACCGATAATTGCTCCAAAGTGTGCTACTGCAATTTCCTCACCGTTGTACTTCTCACCACAGCCTATATCCTCTAATCCAACTCTCTTTAGGTTACTAATTAGTTTGGACTCGTCTTGTTTGTGAGTGACAATCAGAGTTTTGTGCATGTAGTCGTGTTTTTCCTCTATGGCCTTAGCAATTTCCTCGTAGTAATTTGTCGTCTTCCAAATGTTGCTCTTACTAGCATTGAAGTCGACGGGGTGGAAAACTGTATCTGAATGGTTAAAGATTTTCGGGAAACCAATTACCTCAATGTCCTTTGCATAGTGATAACGTCTGTCGATTTCGGCATTAGCATCTAGGATTATATTGTTCTCCAATGTCCACCGTTCAGAATTGCCATAAAATGCACTCAATCGTTCATTGTTGTATAGACAAAGGTTCTTGCCGTCCAATGATTTTAAGAAGCTGATAAAGTTTGATGCCTTGCTCCTTGCCTCATCGTTAAAATGAAACCAATTGGCCGATACATCACGTTCAAACTCCAACAATAGTTCTAAATCATATTCGGGTTTAGCCTTTACTTTGACCAAACGGTTACTAACCTTGCCTTGCTTCAACTCTGTAATTAATTTAAATAGCCCATCACACAGAGTAATGAACTTGGGGTCTAGATGGGACGGCAAAGAAGCAAGAATTTCCTTGTAGGTTCGTTTAGAGAATGAAAACACAGGTATGTCCATTTGCTCATCGAGTATCAACGTGTTTCTTCCCTGCTCAAAATACTTCCTGAGTTGAGGATTCTGGCACAATCGACTGTATCTTGAATG
>Ga0074193_1003695_pt1 | contig 10765 bp, 7 predicted proteins | sample EPASupsiteHSE605_FD_64523 | JGI IMG/M metagenome (GOLD analysis project Ga0074193, IMG submission 64523) | Bioremediated contaminated groundwater from EPA Superfund site, New Mexico - Sample HSE6-05 | ecosystem: Environmental > Aquatic > Deep subsurface > Groundwater > Contaminated ...
GGCGATGTCTGGCCCATGCAGGTGGATCGCATAATTAAAATTGTATTCTTTAACCTTCTTGTCTACATAGGGAAGAAGCTCATAGTTTGGAACACCTACGATTGTTTTAACACCTACTCTTTTGGCATAGGCAAAGGCTTTGTCTATATCTGCTTCACTTTTCATGTAGATGGGGCCAACGGCATAGCCCGTTACTTTTTTGGCCGTCAGTTTGGCATGGAAGGCGGCTATCTGTTCGTCTGTACTTGTAAAAGGTAAATGGAAATCCTTTATGCACAGGTAATGTACATCCAGTTTTTCCATGATATCCAATGTTTTGTCGATATCAAAGTTTACAAAAGTGTATCCTGCCATACCCAACCGGAATGGGTTGGCGGCTTTGGGTGCTTTGGGTTTAACCGGGTCGGTTATTCCTGCTCTGGCAAAGGAGGCCGTGCCCACTAAAAGTGCGCCGGCTAATCCTTGCTTAAAAAATTTTCTTCTGGTGTTATTCATTATCTTTCAACTTTGGTTTATTACGCCTTTAATGTTAACAAGTGAATGTATTCGCACACACTTTAATAAGCTTTGCAAACTTAAAGGTATTCAAAATAGTAAAATGATACTTTTTTCCCCAATTATAACACTATATTTGCAATCCAATTCAGGCCATAAATTCTACACTTTTTAAAACTCACGCATAATGAAAGACAAACTTATGTTTGAGCCAATAGCGCTCAATTCGCAGAGTCCTGTTATCGCCCGCAATTTTGATTACGACCATTTCTTTTTCCCTTTGCATTATCACGATGAATTCGAAATTCTTTACATTAAAGAGGGTACAGGTACAACCTTTGTTGCTGATGGGGCAACTGATTTTGCTCCGGGTACAATTATTTTGTTTGGAAGTTGTATTCCGCACTACTCCAAATCTTCTTCTCAATTTTATCAGAATAATCCCAATTACAGACTACGTGGCAGTATTATTCAGTTTGAGAAAGAGTTTATGAGCCATCCTATTAATAATTACCCAGAGTTTAGATCTACAAAAAATCTTCTAGAGCAATCTTCTCAAGGTATTTGCTTTCCTCCTGAATGCCAAAAACTTGTTAGTCAAATTGAGAAAACGACTTCAAGTCACGGATTTTTAAGATTGACAAACCTTTTACAATTGCTTTTTATGATGAGCCAATCCCAGGATTTCCGTACGATTGGAAGTGTATTGTATAATACCCGTGAACAGTCGGCCGATAACAACCGGTTAAAAAAAATTCTTACTTACCTTGAACAGCACTATCTTGAGGAGATAAGTCTGGAAGAAGTGGCAGAAATCGGAGCGATGAACAATAGCTCTTTTTGTAGATTTTTTAAAGATAAAACAGGAAAGACTTTGATTCAATACATCATTGAGATGCGTATCGCATATGCCTGTGAATTATTGAATAATACAACGCAAGACATATTTCAGATTAGCTTTACTTGTGGCTTTAACTCTATTTCGCATTTTAATAAAATCTTTAAACGCATTACACAGGTAACTCCCAGCCATTATCGGACAAATAATCTGGCAAAAATGCGATAAACAAATCTTGTTCAGGTCATGTTTTATTTATGTACACTAACTAAAAATACTTGTCCTGCTTATTTTTGATAATTCAAAATTCAACGAACTACTAGGGTTCTTTGGTGAAAATAAATTATATTTGCAAAATTTTAGAAAAATAACCCTAGTCAGTAATTTTGGATGATTTAAGCTTAAATAGTAAATTTGAAGAGATATATCTTGTCTATTTTTCAAAGATGAAATATTTTGCCAAGGAGTATGTGGTCTCGGATGCAGACGCTGAAAATATTGTGCAGGATGTTTTTACTGAATTATGGGAAAAGAAAGAGATACTGACGATGCCTGTTAATTTGGTTGCATACTTGTTTACTACTATTAAAAACAAGAGTTTAAACCACCTACGTCATAAAATTGTCGTTCAAAAAACAACCAGCCTTATACAAGAAGAATATGCCATCACGCTTCAGATGAACCTGGATTCTTTAGAAGCATTCAATGAAAATCTTTTCACGGAAGAAGATGTCGAGATGATAATCTCCCGTGCCCTTGATTCACTTTCTGATAAATGTCGTGAGATTTTTATTATGAATAAATTAGAGGGTAAAAAACAAAAGCAGATCGCCGAAGAGTTAAATATATCTATTAATACGGTTGAGACTCAAATGGGGATTGCTTATAAAAAACTACGCGTAGAATTAAAAGACTATATGCCTTTGCTCCTGTTTTTACTTTCTCTTTGAAAAAGTTGAAATAAATATTTTTTTATTTGGCGGATTTTTTGGATAGAAGTGTCTACTCTATACAAACAGATAATATGGACGAACGAATACAAAAATATTTCCAGAAAGAATTGAGTGTGGGTGAAAGGCTTGTGCTGTTACGACAAATAAAGGCTGATGAAGAGTTGATGAAACAATTCATCGAATATAAAAATATGAATGCCTTGTTAGTTTTAGCCGATCAAACGGACCGTATGGATGCAAACATACAAGGTTTGCAGAGGTTTAATTATTTGATTAAAACAAATAAGCTCAGAAAATTCCTATTACATGTATCGAGGTATGCAGCAATTGTCGTATTATTTGTAATTGCTACCTATTGGTTTATTGATAATCATTATAGGTCTGATAATGCTTTGTGTGAAATTAACAATACCTTATTCGTACCAGCTGGACAACGAATCAAAATAACGTTGTCTGACAGCACTGAGGTTTGGCTGAATGCCCAAACAACTTTTACTTATCCCGCAGTTTTTTCTGGAAAAGAGAGGAGGGTGTCGGTTGAGGGAGAAGCCTTTTTTAATGTATCAAAAAATCCAAAAAAACCTTTTATCGTTTGTTCTGGTGGGGCGGAAATGAGAGTACTGGGAACGAAATTTAACGTACGCAGCTATGCTGGAGAGGAAATGCGAACCAGTTTGCTTGAGGGATTATTACAAGTCTATCTACCTGATATAAAAAATAATGGCATTATTCTTAAACCAAATGAAGAGGTTACAATCAATGGAAACACTCTGAAAGTCGATAAGATTCCCAATAACGATTATTTTTTATGGACGGATGGTATTTATAGTTTTGATAATGAACCATTGGGCAATATATTGAAAAGAATGGAACTCTATTATGATGTTAAGATAGTGGTTAATGATCCGTCAATTTCTACCTGGAAGTATCGTGGAAAGTTCCGCCAACGTGATGGTATAGATGAGATCCTGCGGATAATCCAAAGGATCCATAAATTCAGAATTCAAAAAGATGAGGAAAATAATACAATCATATTAAGTAAGATGTAAACGATATAAACCGGATGCCTATGATATAAAAACAATCGAGTAAAGTTATAATGGATGGTTTCAGCGCTAGTCTTTGAAACATCAAAAAATTATTAGAATCATATTTATTATTTACTTAATTTAATGCAGAAGTATGAGCTTAAAAACTTTGTTACAGTTTTTTAATGTACAGAATCAATCTATTAAATGTCCTTTTAGAATCACGAAAATTTCATTTTTTTTACTTTTTGCCTGTATTGTACAGTTACTGGCAGTGGGTACTGAGGGACAAAATACCGTTATTAAACTGGAAACGGATGTGTTGTCTATTGGCCAGTTGATTAATCAAATTGAACAGCAGACTGATTACCTGGTTGTTTTCCGTAATCAGGAAGTAAACATCAACAGAATGGTCGCTTTACGTAAAAAATCTGAAAAAATAGGCTTTTATTTGGATGAAGCCTTTGAAAGCACGGATATTGTATATGAGATAAACAATAAGTATATATTGCTTTATAAAAAAAATAATGAAGCAGGGCTCAAAGAGATAGCTCAGCAAGGGAAAAAAATCACTGGTGTTGTGATGGATGCTTTCGGACCAGTGATTGGTGCAAATATTATGGAAATTGGAAACATGAATGGTGTTATTTCCGATTCGGAAGGGCGCTTCGTTCTTAGCGTTTCTCCTGGTGCAACGTTAAGGATTTCCTACATTGGATATGTCTCTCAAGAAATAAAAATTACGGATCAGACTTCCTATACTATCACGCTAAAGGAAGACACGGAAACACTGGAAGAAGTAGTGGTGGTAGGTTACGGAACTATGAAAAAGAAAGATTTGACGGGAGCTGTGAAAAGGGTAAACCTGGAAAATTCGCCGGCTATAGCTAGTACTAATTTATCTCAGGCTCTTGTCGGATCTACCGCAGGCCTAAACACAGCTCAAAGCGGTTATGCAGGTGATAATGTGAGTTTGAGTATTCGTGGAAATAACTCGTTTTCTGCCTCTCAATCACCATTGATAGTATTAGATGGGATCATTTATAATGGATCTATGTCGGATATCAATGTGAACGATGTTAGCAGCATTGATATCTTGAAAGATGCAAGCGCTGCCGCTGTTTATGGATCGCGTTCAGCCAATGGCGTGATTTTGGTGACTACTAAAAAGGGCAAGGCTGATAAACCAACCGTATCGTTTAATATGTCTGTTGGAACACAAGGTGCTTCCAATCATAAAGCCGAATATATGAATGCAGAAGAATACACGATGCGTTTGGTGGACTATGCCTATCAGCAGAACTTGCGAACCTGGTATAAGACAAATCCGACCAGTGATATTGGGCGCCCAGCATATACAGACATTTCCAGCAAAGAGGCAAAAGCCTATTATTTGCGGTCTCAGGAAGAAAAAGACAATTATCTTTTGGGTTCGGACATTGATTGGATTGACAAAGTGATGCAAAACGGGTGGACGCAAGATTACAATCTAGGTGTTTCCGGAAATTCAGAGAATGTTAATTACTACCTGTCGGGGGCTTATCATAATGAAGAAGGGTTATTGAAGAATGACCAGTTTACCCGTTATACTTTTAATGCAAAAGTTGATACAAAGATTACGGATTGGTTGAAACTAGGGGCGAATGTGAATTATTCTCACCGGGATTATTCAGGCATCTCCGCCAGTTTTGATTATGCGACTAAAGCTTCTCCCTTGGCAACGTATGATTTTGAAACGCCGGGATATTACCGTACGGAATTTGCAATGGAATCTGCCATGAAGGACCCGTTACAATATTTGTTCATTGACAACTCGGATTTACGGAATACACTTTTCCTGACTATGACCGGACGCGTAGATGTGCCTTTCATCAAAGGATTGTCTTATGATTTCAACTACTCAACAACTCGCTATCATCGTGATAATAATTCATTCTATCCGTCAGACGTGGATGGAGGATTTATCAATAACGGTAAGGCGGTAAAGGTTCCCGAGAATGTGAATTCCTATTTGTTTAACCATATTTTCGCTTATCAAAGAGCTTTCGGTGATCATTCGTTAAATGCGACTTTCGTTTATACGACAGAGAAGAGATGGGGCGATACCACTATGGCTACTGCTGAATCGTTTGATACGGATAACTTGAGTTATAATAACCTGTCTCTCGGGACATTATTTTCTGAAGAAAGTTCGGCATGGCAGGAAACCAATCTTGGTTTGATGGGGCGTATCAGTTATAATTACAAGAGTCGTTATTTGTTGACAGGGACGGTCCGCCGGGATGGCTATTCTGGATTCGGAATCAATAATAAATATGTAACACTTCCTTCTGCCTCTATCGGCTGGGTAATTTCAGAAGAAAATTTTAATCCATTTAAGGATACTTATTTGAAGTTGCGTCTTTCTTACGGACAGAATGGAAACCAGGGAATCGACCGTTATGTTTCGTTGGCTAAATTGGGCATAGGGGCTTACAACTACGACGACGAAATGGTCATTTCTGTATATCCTTCATCCATGGCAAACAAGGATTTGAAATGGGAACGGACTTCTTCTTGGAATCTTGGCCTAGATTTCGGCTTCTTAAATCAGCGTTTGACTGGATCGTTTGAGGTATATAAATCGCATACGAAAGATGTATTGGTCAAGCGGACTCTGCCAAATGTTACCGGGTACAGCAATGTGTGGGCAAACTTAGGCGGTATTGACAACAAAGGGGTTGAAGTTGAATTGAACTCCGTGAATATCCAAAACCGCAACTTCTCTTGGTTATCTGGTTTTACTTTCTCGTTGAACCGGGATAAAATCACTGATCTTTATGGAGACGGGAGTACGCAGGATTTGGCGAACGGATGGTTTGTCGGTGAGTCGATCGGTGCTGTCTATTCGTATGAGATGTTGGGTATCTGGCAAGAAGAGGATTTGTTTTCAGGCAACATCTATGATGGCTGGTATCCGGGGCAGCAGAAATTTGCCGACTTGAATAAAGATGGCAAGATTGATGCCGAGCATGATCGAAAAATTATAGGAAATACGAATCCGAGTTGCCGTTTAAGCTTTAGCAATACGTTGACATGGAAGAACTGGTCTTTGTATTTTATATTGAACTCGATGCTGGGTGGCGGAGGTTATTATATTTCCGGCAACGGCCTTTTGACCCCGGAAAACAGTTCCGACTATGTGATTCGTTTGAACCAGCCTTCAGTAAGGGATTATTGGACTCCGGAAAATCATTCGAACGAGAGTGGTACTTTGTTTAGGAACCAACAGGTCTCTACTAATATTTATCAAAATAGGGGATTCGCACGTCTTCAAGATGTTTCGCTGATGTATACGTTTGACAAGAAATTGTTGCGGAAGACCGGAGTTCTTGGTTCGCTGCAATTGTTTCTGACGGGCAAAAACCTCTATACTTTTACCGGTTGGGAAGGATGGGATCCTGAATATACTTCATTCCCTTTGACTCGTAGTTTGCAATTTGGAATCAAGTTAACGCTTTAATTTCTAGAATCATGAAATGTAATTTTATATCAAATACGCTTTTATCAAAATGTGTGGCCGTTGCGTTCCTTTTAGGAGGATTATCAGGCTGTAATAGTGATTTTTTAAAAGAGACACCTTTGGACTTCTTGTCTTCGGAAAATACTTATACGGAGGTTTCAGGTATTAAATTGGGAATAAATGGTCTTCATAGTTCTTTGCGAGATGATTTGTATTATGGAGGGGATGCAATAGTCTATTTTTATAGTACGATGGCTGATGTCAGTTATAATGGTGAGAATCCGGGAGGAGTTACTTATGATGTCATGACTCCTTCCAACAGCTTGTTTTATAAGTTATGGAATAATATGTATAAGCTGATCAGCCGCTCCAATGAATTGTTGTTGTATATCGATGATGAGAGAACAACAGGTTGGGAGAGTGCCGAACAACAAGCGGCGTATAAAGGGGAAGCTCTTTTCTTTCGTGCTTATGCCTATCGTCTGCTTACTTCATTTTATGGAGATGTTCCATTGTTGCTGGAAGCAGTTAGTACGCCAGAGACAGAATATGTTCGTACTCCATTAGAAAAAGTGTACGCCCAGATAGAAAATGATTTGCTTTTTGCGGCCCAGCATCTTCCTGATCCTGGCAAGGAAGAAAAGAAAGGGCGTGTAACGAAAGGGGCTGCTTATCATTTGCTGGCTGAAGTCTATTTGCAGGATGGCAAATATGCCGAAGCGATTGAAGCGTCTACGCATGTGATCAATGATTTTGGTTATCGGTTGATGACCGATCGGTTCGGTTCTACAAAAGATGTTTTTGGAACAGGTGATGTTTTTCTGGACCTGTTTGCTTACGGAAATCAAAATTTGAATGAAAACAAAGAGGCAATATGGGTTGGCCAATTTGGGGCAAATCTGTCGGGCGGAGGCGGGCAAAATAACGGACCTCGCCGTCATGGTCCCCGTTACTATTCTTTGGGGAAAGACCCGGCCGGATATGCGTGCATATTAGGAGAACTGATCGATGGGAAATATACAGGATATTCGGATACGTTGAGTCGGCCGGTTTCTTGGTCACGTCCGACCTATCATGTCACACATGAAGTCTGGGCATCGGATTGGATGAATGATATTCGAAATGCTCCTCATAATATTAAAAGAACCTACTATTTTCAAAATCCTGCATCGCCTTATAACGGGAAAGTAATTGATTTTTCCTTATGGGGCAGTTATGAAACGAATGGCCGTAACCAAATGAAGGATACTTGTAATTTTATTTATCCTTATTGGATTGGTAAGGTTGGCGATCCTTGTCATATTCAGGCAGAACCACTTCGTAGCGGCGCCGGATATACGTGGAAAGATTGTTACTATATGCGATTGGCAGAGACCTATTTGAATCGGGCCGAGGCTTATATTCAGTTGGGTGAAATGCAAAAAGCGGCTGACGACATCAATGTTGTTCGTTCACGTGCAAACGCCAAGCCGGTGGCCGTAGGTGATGTCTCGATTGATTATTTGTTGGATGAGCGGATTCGCGAACTTTTCACGGAAGAACTCCGAGATGTGGTTTTGCGTCGTACAGGTAAATTCCTCGAATGCTTGCGCAAAAATAATGATAATCCGCAGGCTCCGGGAATGAATGTGAAAGATCATAACATTTTGTGGCCGATTCCTCAAACGGAAATAGATGCAACAGGTGGTGCGCTTATACAGAATCCAGGTTATAATTGATGACCGGATGTTGACTGTATTTGAAACTGAAAGCAAATTATCATGACTAGTCCTAAATAACCGTTACAGGTTTATTTGGCAAAATAAATTATTTTTCAAACAGTAGCAAGGCTAGCCTTGCTACTGTTTTGCTTTTTATAGGTTTTAATTTTGACTTGTCTTTGCAAAAGATGTCGGTAAACAAATATCAGAGGAAAGTAATCCCATATTAGTAATAGTAAAATCAAAATAATTACTTTAGCAATCTAATTACAGCCTGTGAAAAGTGGCACATTTGTGAGTGATAAAAGAGCGCATCTTTCATTCGCTTTACTCAATAAATTGTCGCTAACCATGAGAGACAGGGAGGTCTTTCGTTTATGAAACCCGAGTATGGATCGGCGGGAGCGGCATTTGGCAATGTTTTGTGCGTTTATTCACCTCGTGAAATGGGTCCCGAATATCAAAATGCAGTAAAAGAGTAATAAACAAATAGGATGTAGGTCTTGTTATATAAACATACACTAACTAAAAATGTAAAATTATGGACAAGTTGCAATTAAAAGGAAAATGGAATCAGTTGAAAGGTTCTGTTAAGCAAGAATGGGCTGATTTAACAGACGATGATTTGATGTATGTTGAAGGCAAAGAGGATGAACTACTGGGAAGAATCCAAGAGAAAACCGGAAAGGCAAAAGAGGAACTGCTTACCTGGTTTGACAAAAAGATAAAGGATCTTGATTAATTGAAATTTGTCTTTTCTCAATGAAAACTATCTTACAGAAAGAGAACCTAATGAATTGGGTTCTCTTTTTTTGCATGATATGTTTGATTAATGAATTTTTTATGCAGCTTTTTTAATAAAACTACCGTCTTTATAACTATAATTGCAAGTGAAAAGTTAATTTTGAATTATCCTTTGTACATTAATACTGATACAATAACCATTAAAAAAACAAATAAAATGAATCAGAAAAATATCTCAACTTACCTGTTCTTACTCTTTTTGCTTCCCATTTTAAGCTTTACATCATGCGATAAAGATTCCAACGAACAGTTGTCTTTACACCAGGTAGAGAACAACGAGATTGAACTTTACTATGGCTCTATTGGTGGTGTTACCATAGTTGGAGGAGATGGTATTTATTCTTTTACCTGCGAATCTCCACTTTTAAAGGCTGAGATGACACATAGTAATTATATTTTATTTGAACCGTTGGGGGTGGGTGAGGCTAGAGTTAGAATTAGTGACTCATCCGGAGATTCATATATTCTCAAAGTGAAGATGAATTACAAATCCGAAAAAATTGTTGTTGGCAAATTGGGTGTAACAGTTGTTGGGGATAATATGACCATTGGTGATCAGAAAGAGCTTAAAGAAAAAGCGCTGGCAACAATTCCTGTAAAAGTTGGAGGTGGATATAAGTTTACATATACCGAAAGTGATGAAAAAGAGGTGACTAAGGGTGTTGTTTTAATATATCCCGAGAAGGTTGATGCTGCAAGTATTAAGGGAACCTTTGAGCGGAAGATGGTGAAAAATGAAAGTGGGGGATATTCTTCCTATATTTATACGTTGCATTATAAAGACGTGAATCGGACTTTTATTTTTATGGAGTATACCGAATCGGTTACCAGGTCGACTTCAGCTTTTCGAGCTGTTCAGTTTGCTGAGGATCTTAAAGAACAGTTTAAAACAGCCTACCCCAATGTTGAGCAGGTATATACTTCGCAGGTAATAGAGAGTATAGTTGTCGAGTAATGTTGGAGGAGCATCATCTATACGATTACTAAATGTGTGTATGGATTAAGATCAATTTTTTGTTTGAATTAAATATATTTATGTAAGTTTGCGGAATCACTGTTAGGGGTGTTCTTTTAATAAAAGAGCTGAGATAATACCCTTGAACCTGATATGTTGTAATTGACATCGGAGGGAAACGGAAAGAAAAAACAGGAACTAGTAATATTTTATATTATTATTCAAGCCGTTTCGTATTATGCGAGACGGTTTTTTTTTGTTAAGAGATATCTTATTTATAACGAGGCATTTGTGCTTATAAAAATGGAAGTATGATTGATATATCTGCAATTGGAAGAGACTTGAGATTGATTAAGATGAAGTCTCCCTTGGTTCACAATATCACCAACTTTGTAGTGATGAACAATACGGCTAATGCTTTATTGGCTATTGGGGCTTCGCCGGTAATGGCTCATGCTATTGATGAAGTGGCAGAAATGGCAGGGATAGC